>Ga0209816_1000072_pt1 | contig 77266 bp, 76 predicted proteins | sample CoawatmetaG01DNA_FD_187509 | JGI IMG/M metagenome (GOLD analysis project Ga0209816, IMG submission 187509) | Marine microbial communities from the West Antarctic Peninsula - Coastal water metaG017-DNA (SPAdes) (version 2) | ecosystem: Environmental > Aquatic > Marine > Coastal ...
TATGAGGACCAGGACGCGCGGATCTCCATCTTGGCCAACGGCTCCATGCTGAAAGGCCGGATACGTTTTCGCAGACTGCTCAGATCGTCAGACACAAACCGCTTGCCGACGGGGCGAGCCATACGTTTTTGCTCGTCCGCCCCTAAGGACGGAGGACAGGCCGGATCAGCCCTTCTGCGCAACGCCCGAAGCTGCGGCGACCTCAGCGGCAAAGTCGCTCTCTTCCTTCTCGATGCCTTCACCGAGCTGGAAGCGGACATAGTCGACCAGCTTAATCTCGGCGCCGGCGTCCTTGCCCGCCTTGGCGACGACGTCGCTGATCTTGGTCTTGCCGTCCATCACGAACAGCTGGCTGACGAGCGCATGCTCCTTGCGGAACTTGGCGATCGAGCCTTCGACCATCTTGGCGATGATGTCGGCCGGCTTGCCCGATTCGGCGGCCTTTTCGGTCGCGATCGCGCGCTCGCGCTCGATCTCGCCCTCGTCCAGGTCTTCCTCGTTCAGCGCCTTCGGGAAGGCTGCGGCGATGTGCATCGCCAGCTGCTTGCCGAGCGCCTGAAGCGCCTCTTCACCCGCGTCCGATTCCAGCGCGACGAGCACGCCGATCTTGCCGAGACCCGGCGACGCCTGGTTGTGGACGTAGCTGACGACCGCGCCCTTCGACACTTCGAGGCGCTTGGCGCGGCGCAGCGACTGGTTTTCGCCGATCGTCGCGATGTTGTTGGTCAGCACTTCCTCGACCGTCTTGCCCGAGGGCATCGATTCGGTCTTGAGCGCGTCGACGTCGCCACCGGTCGCCAGCGCGATCTGCGCGACTTCGCGGACGAACTGCTGGAACTGGTCGTTCTTCGCGACGAAGTCGGTTTCCGAGTTCACTTCGACCGCCGCACCCTTGGTGCCGCTGGTCGCGACGGCGACGAGGCCCTCGGCCGCGGTGCGGCTCGACTTCTTCTGCGCGGCGGCAAGGCCCTTGGTACGCAGCCAGTCCAGCGCGGCGTCCATGTCGCCGGCGGTCTCGTTCAGCGCCTTCTTGCAGTCCATCATGCCCGCGCCGCTCTTCTCGCGCAGGTCCTTGACCATCGCTGCGGTGATATCAGCCATGTGCATATCCTCTATAGTCTGAATGTGTTTGCGGGCGGGGTAGAGCGCACGCCCTGCCCCGCCCGCATGAAAGCATCGTGACGGTGCTTACGCGTCGATCTGACGCTCGGCCTCCGCTGCCGCGCCGGCATCCGCCGACACCGGCTCGACGGTCAGCGCTTCCTCGACCGGCGCAACGTCCTGCGCACCCAGGTCGACGCCGCGGCGCGACTGCTGCTCCTGGTTACCGCGGGTCGCGGCGATCGCCACGGCTTCGCAGTACAGGCGGATCGCACGGCTCGCGTCGTCGTTCGCGGGAACCGGGAAGGCGATGCCGTCCGGCGAGACGTTCGAATCGAGGATCGCGACGACGGGGATGCCGAGCGTGTTGGCTTCCTTGATCGCCAGCTCTTCCTTGTTCGCGTCGATCACGAACATCACGTCGGGAATGCCGCCCATGTCGCGGATGCCGCCGAGCGACAGTTCGAGCTTGTCGCGCTCACGGGTGAGCTGCAGCACTTCCTTCTTGGTCAGGCCGTGCGTGTCGCCCGACAGCTGCTCTTCGAGCGCCTTCAGACGCTTGATCGAGTTGCTGATCGTCTTCCAGTTGGTGAGCATGCCGCCCAGCCAGCGGTGGTTGACGAAGTGCTGGCCCGAACGACGCGCTGCATCGGCGACGGCGTCCTGCGCCTGGCGCTTGGTGCCGACGAACAGCACCTTGCCGCCGCTGGCGACCGACGACGAGATGAACTCGAGCGCGCGGGCGAAGAGGGGAACGGTCTGCGACAGGTCGAGGATGTGGACGCCGTTACGGTCGCCAAAGATATAGGGCTTCATCTTCGGGTTCCAGCGGTGGGTCTGGTGGCCGAAGTGGGCGCCGGTCTCGATCAGCTGCTGCATGGTGACGACGGGAGCCGCCATAGGATAAGTCCTTCCGGTTAATGCCTCTGGGAAGCGGATGACGGCGGCCGTTCGGCCACGCGCACCGGGCTATGATGCCTCCCATGCGGGGTTGAGGAGCGCGCCCTTAGCGAAAGCCACGCGCCAGTGCAAGCCGGAACATCCGCTTGACACGTGGAACGTATATGGAACATACCGTGTTCATACGGTGACCCAAGCCCACGCCGCCCCTTGATGGAGATCAACAAGGGGCCGAAATGGTCGAAAATCAGAGGCTTATGGGAACTCACCGATAAAACATGGGTTTAGCGAGTTATCCACAGGGTGCTCGCAACCCTGCGAGGGAGTTGGTTCGATGGTTGCAGTACTGTCCGGTCTGGTGTTCGTGGGCGCGTTTCTGGCGGCGGCCGGGGTGATGATCGCCACGGTCGCGCCGCAATGGCGCCGCATCGCCCGCCTCGCCTCCGGCCATATCGAACCCGCGTTCACGCCGCTGTCGCAGCTTGCCCGCGCCGAGCGCCGCATCGCCGTCAGGCGCTGGGCGTCGGCTCCGGTGCCCGCGGCCGTTCGCCGGCTGCGCGCAGCCGCCTGACCCGGGCGTAGCTGGCGATACTGAACGGGATGGTCAGCAGGTAGCCGAGGCAGATCACGCTAAGCGTGTGCCACGGCGCCGATACCAGCGCGGCGCCCAGGAAGACCACTGCCGCGATCGCCTCGAACCGCACGGTGCGGCGGAGGCGTAGCGAGGTCCACGAGAAGGTCGCGACGCTCGACACCATCAGTAGCGCGACGAAGGCGACCCACAGAGCGACGAGCCAGGGTGACGTGAAGATCGGCTCGTCGGTCCAGAACCAGAAATACATCGGCAGCATGGCGAGGCCCGCTCCGGCAGGCGCCGGAACACCGGTCAAGAACCCCGCCGATTTGTGCGGTTGATCCGTCTCATCGATCTTGGCGTTGAAGCGGGCGAGGCGCAGGGCGCAGAACACCGCCAGCACCAATGCGCTGATCCAGCCGATGCGGGGCAGCGCGGCAAGCGACCAGAGGTAGAGAATCAGCGCCGGCGCCACGCCGAAGGAAATCGCGTCGGACAGCGAATCGAGTTCGGCGCCGAAGCGGCTTTCGCCGTGCAGCATGCGCGCGATGCGGCCGTCGAGACCGTCGAGCACCCCCGCGATCATGATCATGGCAACCGCGCTCTGCCATTCGCCGCCGATCGCGAAGCGGACGCCACTGAGGCCCGAGCACAGCGCAAGGGCGGTGACCGCGTTGGGCGCCACCGCGCGCAGCGGCAGGCCCCGCGGCCGGCGAGGCAGGCGACGGCCGGCGAACCGGCCTTGCGACAGCGGGGGGCGCTGCTCCGACGAATCGTCCATTATTGGGCGATACCGGTGACGGGCACGCCGCCGACGCGGCCGATCACGGTCTCACCGGCGATCGAACGCTGGCCCAATGTCACCTGCGGGATGATATCGTCGGGCAGGAAGACGTCGACGCGGCTGCCGAAGCGGATCAGGCCGATACGCTGGCCGGTCGCAACCATGTCGCCCGGCTTGACGAAGGGTACGATGCGGCGTGCGACGAGACCGGCGATCTGGGTAAAGCCGATGCGGCGACCGTCGCGACCTTCGACGACGATATGCTGGCGTTCGTTTTCGTCCGATGCCTTGTCGAGATCGGCGTTGAGGAACTTGCCGCTGATATAGACGACCTGGCGGATCGTGCCGGCGATAGGCGTGCGATTGATGTGGACGTCGAACACCGACATGAAGATCGACACGCGGGTGAGCGGCGCGTCGCCGAGGTCGCCGATCAGTTCGCGCGGCACCGGCACCTTCTGAATCATCGTGACGAGGCCGTCGGCGGGCGCGATGATCAACCCCTCGCCCGTCGGCGTCGTGCGCACGGGATCGCGGAAGAAGGTGAGCACCCAGACGACGACCGCGAGCAGCGGCCAGAACAGCACCTTGGTGAGCACCGTGCCGAGCAATGTGATGCCCAGGGCGATGGCGGCGTATTTGTGTCCTTCGGGATGCACCGAGGGGAAGCGCCACTTGACGGTCGTCGTCGGCAGCGGCGTGTGGGGAGGCTTTTCAAGCGATGACATAACGCGCAGGTGTAACCGTGACGTTCCTGCAACACAACGCTCTCGGGCCGAAGGCGCGCGCCGGTGGTTGATCCGCGTGGCGCTTGTGCCTAGACGCACACGCAAACTCCCCTTGCAGGAAGAGCATATGGCCAAGATTCAGGTGAAGACGCCCGTCGTGGAGATCGACGGCGACGAAATGACGCGCATCATCTGGGAATGGATCCGCGAACGCCTCATCAAGCCGTATCTCGACATCCAGCTCGACTATTACGACCTCGGCGTCGAGCACCGCGACGCCACCGAGGACAAGGTGACGGTCGATGCCGCCAAGGCGACGCAGAAGTACGGCGTCGCAGTGAAGTGCGCGACGATCACCCCCGACGAAGCGCGCGTCGAGGAATTCGGCCTGAAGAAGATGTGGAAGTCGCCGAACGGCACGATCCGCAACATCCTGGGCGGCGTCGTGTTCCGCGAACCGATCGTGATCAAGAACGTCCCCCGCCTGATCCCGGGCTGGACGCACCCGATCGTCGTCGGCCGTCACGCGTTCGGCGACCAGTATAAGGCGACCGATTTCCGCGTTCCGGGCCCGGGCAAGCTGCGCCTGGTCTTCGAAGGCGAAGACGGCACCGTGATCGACGAAGAAGTCTTCCAGTTCCCGTCGTCGGGTGTCGCGATGGGCATGTACAACCTGGACGATTCGATCCGCGATTTCGCCCGTGCGTCGATGCATTACGGCCTGAACCTGAAGTGGCCGGTGTACCTCAGCACCAAGAACACGATCCTGAAGGCCTATGACGGCCGCTTCAAGGATCTGTTCGCCGAGGTGTTCGAGGCCGAATTCAAGGACAAGTTCAAGGAAGCCGGCATCGTCTACGAACACCGCCTGATCGACGACATGGTCGCATCGGCGCTGAAGTGGAACGGCGAGTTCGTGTGGGCGTGCAAGAACTATGACGGCGACGTGCAGTCGGACCAGGTCGCGCAGGGCTTCGGCTCGCTGGGTCTGATGACCTCGGTGCTGCTGACCCCGGACGGCAAGACCGTTGAGGCGGAAGCGGCGCACGGCACCGTCACGCGCCACTATCGCCAGCACCAGCAGGGCAAGGCGACGTCGACCAACCCGATCGCGTCGATCTTCGCCTGGACCGGCGGCCTGAAGTATCGCGGCAAGTTCGACAACACGCCGGACGTCGTCCGCTTCGCCGAGACGCTGGAGCGCGTCTGCATCGAATGCGTCGAGAACGGCCAGATGACGAAGGATCTCGCGATCCTAATCGGCCCAGATCAGCCCTGGATGACGACCGAACAGTTCTTCGAGGCGGTGCGTTCGAACCTCGAGCAGAAGATGGCGAACTGGGCGTAAGCCCTTCGTCTAACGACTAAAGAAGGCCCGGATGCGTCGCGCGTCCGGGCCTTCTTTCGTATCGACGATCAATCGTCCGCGTCGCCGTGATTGCCGTAGCCGGCACCCGATTCGTCGGGGACGCTGGTATCGGGCACCGCGCCGTCAGGGCGTTCGGTGGGTTCGGGCGTGTCGGGATCGGTCATGCTGCGCTCCTGCCGGCCGCATCAGTGCGGGATGGGGGAACGCACGGATGCGGCCGACTTATCCGTCACGTGCGACAGATCGGCGCGGCGATAGATGGTGATGCCCAGCGCCCGCGCGACAGGGTAATAGTCCGTGACCAGCGTCGCGTGGATCATCGCGTCGGATCGGCCGACGGCGATGGCAGGGGGTTTGGCGGCGAGAATCCGCGCGAGTTCGCGACGCGGATCGATGCCGATCGCGACCGCCTCGCTCGGTTCTATGAGGTGAGGCGGGAACGGATAGCGGGTCGGCAGGCAGGTGTGGGCCGCGGTGTAAAGTGCAGGCGGTGCATCGAAAACGAAGGAGCAACCGCGATCGCGATCCTGCCCGAAGGCGGTGGCGAGCGATGCGAGCTGGCGACGGATCGTCGCGGTCTCGCCCCAATGCGGATAACCGCTCAGATACAGCATCACCGCACCAGCCAGCGCCGCCAGCCAGCGCAGCGCGGGGCGATCGAGCGCGATGCTGGCCGCAACCGCAAGGGGCACCAGCAGCGGCAGCGCATAATGGTTGAAATAGGGTGGGACGAGCAGCCAGCCGATGATGGCGCTCGCCAGCCAGCCGGCCAGAAACCAGCGGCGCTGCCCATGGTGCATCGCGAGACCGCGCACCGCCAAGCCGAACGGTACCAGCAGCACGACGACCGCGCCGATCAGTCGGGTCGCGATCGGATCGCCGGGCGTCAGGCGCCGCAGGAAGATCGACTGGACGTTGGCGAACCACCAGGCGTCACCCTGCCCCATGGCGGCATAGACGCCCGCCGCGATCAAGGTCGGGAGCAAGGCGGCGACCACGTAGACCGCGGCGTCTCGAGCGACGCGTGCGTGACTGCGGTGGTGCCGCCATGACGCGACCACCAGCGTGACTCCGAAGAACGCGCCTTCGAACACCACGGTAGGCTTGATCTGGAGCGCGACGCCGACCAGCAGCATCGCCGCGACCCCGCCGCGGCGCCGGCCCGCCAGCGTCTGCCAGGTCAGCCATGCGGCCAGCACCATCGGCAGGTCGTAGAACACCGGCGACTGCCCGCCGCGCCCGCCGATTAGCGACAGCCAGACGAGATACAGGATGGCGGCGGCGAGCGCGGCTTTCGGTCCGGCAAAGGTGCGCACGAGCATCGCGATGCATCCCGCCGTCACCACCGCCGCGGCCAGCGCGACGAGATGGTAGGCAACGATTGCGTCGATCGGCAGCTCGGCGCTGGCGGCGTAGATCAGGAACAGACCGATCGGCTTGCGATCCCAGATGTCGACATAGGGGATCGCGCCGTCCCACATCCGCTGGCCGACGAGCAGGTACATCTGTTCGTCGAGATCGACGAGCGGATTGCCGATATCGGGCAGCCGCAGCGCCAGCGCGACGAGCGCGAGGATCAGCCAGATGCGGCGCGAGGTCATGGTTCTCCCGATGCGCCTGTTATGGTTAGCGGGTGCCTAACGGCGGCGGGGTGGCGTTGCTTCGGCGGGACTGTTCCCCGTGATTTCGTCGCAGGATCGGATGCCTGCTTCCTCATTCGCTGCGGTCGGGGTAAAAGCGGGACCCCGGATCAAGTCCGGGGTGACGAGGGGGGGCTCTCATGAGCGTGGCGGGCATGTCAGGATGTCTTCGCGATGGTACGGGCAGTGCCCGAAAACGCCCCGTCATCCCGGCCTTGAGCCGGGATCCCGCTTCTTCACCGCAGCCGAAGCAGAAGCGGGACCCCGGATCAAGTCCGGGGTGACGAGGGTTGGTGAAGCGTCCGTCCCCCCGTCAGAACAACTCGCCCTGCGGGCCGGCAGGCGGGCGGAACAGATCGGTGCGGAGCGTCACGCCGCGATTGGCGAGGCCGTGCTTGCGGCAGGCGATGGCGAAACGGGTGCGCATCAGCTCGGCCCATGGCCCTGCCCCCTGCATGCGCGTGAAGAAGCCGGGATCGTTGTCGCGGCCGCCGCGCAGGCTCTGGATCGTGGCCATCACTTTGCCGGCGCGATCGGGGAAATGGGTGTCGAGCCAGGCGCGGAACAGCGGCGCGACCTCGTGCGGCAAGCGGACGGGGATGAAGAAACACGCGCGGGCCCCCGCCCCTGCCGCACGTTCGACCAGATGCTCGATCTCATGATCGGTGATGGCGGGGATCACGGGCGCGATCGAGACATAGACCGGTACGCCCGCATCGGCGAGCGCGCGCACCGCATTCAGCCGCCGTTCGGGATGCGGCGCGCGCGGTTCGATCGTCATGGCGACACGCGGATCGAGCGAGGTGATCGACACCGAAACCGCCGACAGCCCCTCGGCCGCCATCGGGGCCAGCAGGTCGATATCGCGGACCACGCGGTCGGACTTGGTGGTGATCGTCAGCGGATGCCGCGTCTCGCGCAGCACCTCCAGCACGCTACGGGTAACCCGCCAATCGTTCTCGATCGGTTGATAGGGGTCGGTGTTGGTGCCCAGCGCGATCGGTGCGACGGCATAGCCGGGCTTGCGCAGTTCGGCGCGGAGCAGCTCCGCCGCCTGTGGCTTGGCAAAAAGCCGGCTTTCGAAATCGAGACCGGGCGACAAATCGTGGAAGGCGTGCGTCGGCCGTGCGAAGCAATAAATGCAGCCGTGCTCGCAGCCGCGATACGGGTTGACCGAGCGATCGAAGCCGACGTCGGGTGAGGCATTGCGACTGATGATCGTGCGGGGCTGTTCGATCGTCACGCTGGTGCGCAGCGGTGGCGCCTCGCCGTCGATCTCCTCGCGCGCGTCCAGCCAGTCGCCGTCCGCCTCCACCTGCGGCAGGTTGAAGCGGCGGCTTTCGCTGTTGAGCGTCGCACCGCGGACGGCGCGTCGGGGCTTGGGACCGACCATTGCCAAAGGCTAGGCGCGCACGTAGAACGTATCAAGAACGAAATGGGAGGATTCGATGGCGCGTCTGAACTATCTCGAGCTGCCGGTGGGGGATCGCGCGCGGGCCAAGGCGTTCTACGCCGAGGCCTTCGGCTGGACCTTCGCCGATTACGGACCGGACTATGCCGCGACGACCAGCGGCGACACCGATGTCGGACTGGATGCGGCACCGGATCGCGTCGCGGCGCCGTTGCCGGTGATCGAGGTGGACGATCTGGAGGCGGCCCTAGCCGCGGTCGAGGCGGCGGGCGGGCGCGTTACCGTGCCGATCTTCGCCTTTCCGGGCGGCCGGCGCTTTCACCTCGCCGACCCGGACGGACATGTGCTGGCGGTGATGCAGCCGGCGTGACCGTCGCGCCGGCCGGCTTCGGTCAGCGGCGTGCCTTGGCCAGCTTCTTGAGCACCATGTCGCGCTTCAGGCGGCTGATATGGTCGATGAAGAGCACCCCGTTCAGATGGTCGATCTCATGCTGCATGCAGGTGGCGAGCAGGCCGGTCAGCTCTTCCTCATGCGCGGCGCCGGTTTCGTCCTGCCAGCGGACACGGCACGATGCCGGGCGCTGCACATCGGCATATTGTTCGGGGATCGACAGGCAGCCTTCGTTATAGGTGCTCGTCTCGTCGCTGACCGACAGGACTTCGGGATTGATATAGGCCTTGGGCGCCTTGATCGGCTTGTCGTCCTCGTCCTTTTCCTCCTGCAGGTCGATGACGAGAATGCGCTGGTCGACGCCGACCTGGATCGCGGCGAGGCCGATGCCGTGCGCAGCGTACATCGTGTCGATCATGTCCTGCACGAAGGCGCGCGTCTCATCGGTGATCGATTCGACGGGCTTGGAGATCAGGCGCAGGCGCGGATCGGGAATTTCGACGATGGGAAGAACTGCCATCGCGCGGAGCTAGGTCCCGGGGCGTTTGCCGTCAAGATTGGGGTGACCTCGCGATCAGGCGACCGGCCGTCTTGCGCGCAGGGCCTGGGCCAACGTGCCTTCGTCGAGATAGTCGAGTTCGCCGCCGACCGGCAGGCCGTGCGCGAGTTGCGTGACGCGGACGGGAAAGCGCTCGATCCGGTCGGCGAGATAATGGGCCGTCGTCTGGCCCTCCAGCGTGGCGTTCATCGCGAGAACGACCTCGTCGATGCCGCCCGCCTCGATCCGGGCGACGAGCGCGTCGATGGCGAGGTCTTCAGGGCGGACGCCCTCGAGCGCCGACAGGCGGCCGCCGAGCACATGGAAGCGACCGGGAAACAGGCGCGAGCGTTCGAGCGCCCAGAGGTCGGCCACCTCTTCGACGACGCACAGCGAGCGCTGGTCGCGGCGCGGATCGGCGCAGATCGCGCAGGGGTTGGCGGTGTCGACGTTGCCGCAGATGCCGCACGTCTCCAGCCGCTCGTCCACCGCCTCCAACGCGGCGCGCAACGGGCCGAGCGCGGCCTCGCGTTTCTTCAGCAGGTGCAGCACCGCGCGACGGGCGGATCGGGGGCCGAGGCCGGGAAGGCGCGCGAGCGCCTGGGTCAGCGCCTCGATTTCGGGGGATGCCATGGGGAACAGATAGGGGGTTGCGCCCTGCCCCGCCAGCGCGTTGAAGGCCCCCATGCGGATCATCTTCATGGGAACCCCGGCCTTCGCGCGCGACGTGCTGGATGCGGTGTTGGCGGCGCCGGGGCATCAGGTCGTCGCGGTCTATACGCAGCCGGCACGGCCGGGCGGTCGGCGCGGGCGCGAACTGGTCAAGTCGCCGGTCCAATTGCGCGCCGAAGAGGCAGGCCTACCGGTATACGATCCGGTCAGCCTGAAGGGCGCCGAGGCGCAGGCGACGTTTGCGGCGCTGGACGCGGACGTGGCGGTAGTGGCGGCTTACGGGCTGTTGTTGCCGCAGGCGATCCTCGACGCGCCAAAGCATGGCTGTCTCAACGTCCACGGCTCGTTGTTGCCGCGCTGGCGCGGGGCGGCGCCCGTGCAGCGCGCGATCCTGGCCGGCGATGCCGAGACGGGGGTCGGGATCATGCAGATGGAGGCGGGGCTAGACACCGGCCCAGTGCGGCTGGAGGGGCGGGTCGCGATCGAGCGGCAGACCGCGGGCGAACTCACCGATGCGCTGGCGGCGCTGGGCGGGCGGTTGATGATAGAGGTGCTCGACGATCTGGCTGGACATCCACCGGTGCCGCAGCCCGAGGACGGCATCACCTATGCGCGCAAGATCGACAAGGCCGAGGCGCGGATCGATTTTACCAAGAGCGCGGTCGAGGTCGAGCGGCTGATCCGCGCAATGAACCCGGCGCCGGGCGCATGGGTGGAGATTGCGGGCGAGCGGGTGAAGCTGCTCGCTGCCGAGGTCCTGCCCTTCTCTTTCCCCGGCGGCGAGGGAACGACGGTGGATGCGGCGCTGACGATCGCATGCGGCGACGGTGCGATCCGCCCGACGCTGGTGCAGCGCGCCGGGCGCGGCGTGACGAGCGCGGAGGAGATGCTGCGGGGCTTCCCGGTGCGATCGGGGACGCAGCTTTGACGCGGTTCGCGCTGACGATCGAATATGACGGTCGGCCGTTCATGGGCTGGCAGCGGCAGAAGCACGGGCCCAGCGTGCAAGCGGCACTGGAAGAGGCGGTGTTCGCCGTCACCGGTGAGACGGCCGCGGTGCATGCCGCAGGAAGGACCGATGCCGGCGTACATGGGCTGGGCATGCGCGCGCATGTCGACATCGCCAAGACGATCGCGCCGTTCCGGTTGATGGAGGCGCTCAATGCGCGGGTGCGGCCGGCACCGGTCGCGGTGCTCGACTGCGTGGAGGTGGCGGACGATTGGCATGCGCGCTTTTCGTGCGTCGGGCGCAGTTACGAATATCGCATCGTCAACCGGCGCGCGCCGCTGACCTGGGAAGCGGGGCTGGCGTGGCAGGTACCGCAGCCGCTCGACGCCGATGCAATGGCGGCGGCGGCGGCGGTGCTGGTCGGGCGGCACGACTTTACCACTTTCCGCTCTGCGCATTGCCAAGCCGACAGTCCGGTGCGGACGCTGGATCTGCTATCCGTCGAGCGGAATGGCGATCGAATCGCGGTACGGGCGGCGGCGCGATCGTTCCTGCATCATCAGGTGCGATCGATGGTCGGGTGCCTGGCGCTGGTCGGGCGGGGGCAGTGGTCGGTCGCAGACGTCGCCAATGCGCTCGCGGCGCGGGATCGCGCGCGGCTGGGGCTGAATGCGCCGCCCGATGGGTTGTTCTTCATGACGGCAGTGTATTGATTCACGCGAAGACGCGAAGGGGGACACGGACAGGACGGAGGCCGTCCTACCAATCGCCGACGGTGGCGTCTGCCGATCGCGGCGCCCTAGCAGGACCTCTTTGCGTCTTCGCGGCGTCGCGCGAACCCTTTAGCGAACGAACCGCGCGGCGAGTTCGACGTGGGTGGACCAGCGGAACTGGCCGACGGGCTGGATCCAGTCGATCCGCCAGCCGCCCTCCACCATCATCTTCGCATCGCGCGCGAAGCTGCTGGGATTGCACGAAACATAGCCGATGACCTTGGTCTGGGATGCGGCGAGCGCCTCTGCCTGATCGCGCGCCCCCGCGCGCGGCGGATCGATGACGATCGCGTCGAAGCGGTCGAGCTCTGTAATGGTAAGCGGTCGGCGGAACAGGTCGCGATGTTCGGTAAAGATCTGGCGCCCGCCATGAGCCGCTCCGGCTTTCAGCGCCATGATCGCATCCCGCGCGCCCTCGGCGGCGTACACCCGTGCCGGCAGGGCCAGCGCGAAGGTGCCGAGGCCCGCGAACAGATCGGCGATCGTGCCCGCGCCCGCAGTCGCTTCGCGCATGGCGGCGACCAGCGCGTCCTCGCCTTCCTGTGTCGCTTGCAGGAACGATGCGGGCGGCAGCGGCACGGGGTGCCCGCCGAGCGTGATGGTCACCGGCTGCGGCTCCCAGCGCGTTTCGAACCCGTCGCCGCTGTCGAGAGTGAAGCGCGCGATGCCGTGTCGCTCGCAAAAGGCGGTGATCGTCTCCGCGGCGGCGAGGCCGTCCGCCGACAGATTGGTCACAAGGATGTCGGGGCCCTGATCGGACAGGGTCAGATGAACGTCGCCGCGCCGCTTAAAACCGAGCTTCTGCAGCAGCGCGCGCAGCGGCGCGACCACCGCGAACAGCTCTGGCGCAAGAATGTGGCATTCGCGCACATCGACGATGGCGTGGCTCTTCTCGGCGGAGAAGCCCAGCAGGATGCGACCACCCTTACTCTCGACATGCAGCGTCGCGCGGCGGCGCGTTTGCGGCGGCGAGACGAGCGGCGCGCGCAACGGCGCGGTCAGCCCCTGCGCCTCCAGCGCGCTGGCGACGCGATCGCTGACGAAGGCGGCGTAGGATTCGTCATCAAGATGCTGGAGCTGGCAGCCGCCGCATTCGGGGAAATGGTGGCACGGCGGCGTCTGGTGATGCGGGCCGTGGGTCAACGTACCATCGGGGCCGAGCAGATCGCCGGGCGCCGCGAAGGCGGCATGGCGACCGTTGGCAGTGACGCCATCGCCACGGGCGGCGACGCGGACAATCGTATCGGGGGGCAGAATCGTATCGGAATCGGTCATGCGCCCGCCCTGACGGGCGTCAGCGCATTTGCCAAGTCGTCGGCGATGAAGCTGGCGCCGAGCCGGCGTGCCGCCTGGGCGTGGAGCCAGACGCCGGCACTCGCTGCCGCGAGCGGATCGGTGCCGGCATGGGCGAGTTGCGCCGCGATCGCGCCGGCGAGCACGTCGCCGGTCCCGGCGGTCGACAGCCAGGGGTTGCCGCGCGGATGAACGATCGTGCGAGCGGGCGTGGCGACGATGGTTGTCGGGCCCTTCAGGACGACGACGGCGCCGGTGCGCCGCGCTGCCGCACGCGCGCGATCGAGCAAGGAACCCGCGCTCTCGCCGAACAGGGCTTTAAACTCGCCCGCGTGCGGCGTGAGGATGACGGGGTGGGACCGCCCGGCAAGCGTGTCTGGATCGAGCAGGTGTAGCGCATCCCCGTCGATGATCAGCGCGCGTTCGTCGGCGGCGATCAGCGCCTTGAGGCGATGCCGCGCGTCGTCGTCTCGGCCCAGCCCCGGACCGATCAGGATGGCGCCGATCCGCGGATCGGTCAGCGCGTCGGCATCATAGGGGCGGTGAACGAGCGCGTCGGGACCGCCCCAGCTGCCATCGCCATATAGCGCGACGTAGCCTGCCCCGCTGCGCAGGGCGGCGATGCCAGAGAGCCGCGCGGCGCCCTCCATCGCGCCGACGACCACGGCGACCATGCCGCGCGTATATTTGTGCGATTCGGGCCCGGGCTGTGGCAGATGCGGCGCCGTTGCTACGATGCAGTCGGCGGGTCGCTCGCTGAGGCCCAGGTTGATCAGGCGGATCGTGCCGCAGGCGCTGGCCGCCGGTTCGAGGACATGCGCGGGCTTGAGGGCGCCGAGCGCAAGACTGAGCGTCGCGGGATGTGCCGCGGCCCAATCGGGCACGGCGCCCGTGTCGGCATCGACGCCGCTGGGCAGATCGGCGGTGATCACGACCCGCGCTGCACCGGCAAGGCGGGCGAGCGATGCGTCGGTGGCGGCGGGCAGCGGTCGCGACAGCCCCGTGCCGAACAGGCAGTCGATCAGGACCGGCGCGGGCCGTGCCGTGTCCAGAGGCTCGACATCGCCCTGCCAGCCCCGGCATGCGGCGGAGGCGGCGGGCGTCCGAGGGGCTTCATCCGCCGCGACTCGTACGCTCAGGCCGAGACGTTGCAGAACCGATGCGGCAACATAGCCGTCGCCGCCGTTGTTGCCGGGTCCGCAGAGCACGAGCACATCGGCGCCTGCAGTCAGACGGCGCACGGCAGCGGCAATGCCTTCGCCTGCGCGTTGCATCAGCGTCTCGACGGAAATGCCCGACGCGACGGCGGCGTCTTCCGCAGCGCGCATTTGCGCTGCGGTCAGGATCGGCTGGCCTTCGGGCGGGATCATCGTGTCGACGCGATCGTCGCGGGCAGGCGGTAGCGATCGCCACCGATCGCCACCTCGATCAACTGCGGATCGATGATCGACACGTGCGCCGCCTCCGCCCCATCGGCCGCAATAACGCCGCGGCCATCCTGCGTGACGAGCAAGCGGTGAAAACCACCATCGTCGTGGCGGACGGTGAGGATCAGTCCGCGATCCACCCGCGTCCGTTCCACCGTGCAGGTCCGATGGAACGCATCGCTGCCGTGCGCGCAGAAGATCAGGTCTGCGTCGTCGGCAGTTCGACGCTGAACACTTTCCGCGTTGGCCAGCGCCTGATTACTAGTCGCGTCGACACCACGATCGCCGCAGGCGGCAAGGAGAAGCAGGGCGGTTGCCGCCACCACCCTGCCCGCCACCAGCGGGCGATCAGATATCCGCATAGACGTGGCGTTCGGCCTTTGCGCCGGGGTGGGTGACAGCGCCCTGGAAGGCGGGACCGACGTTCTGGGCATAGCGCCACAATGCGCCCGCGCCGTAATCGTTCACGCGCGGCGTCCAGGCGGCGCGGCGGGCGTCGAGCGTGGCGTCGTCGACCAGCAGATCGATCGTCCCGGCCTCAGCATCGATGCGGATCGTGTCGCCGTCCTCGACCAAGGCGATCGGGCCGCCCTCTGCCGCCTCCGGCCCGACATGGCCGATGCAGAAGCCGCGCGTGCCACCCGAGAAGCGGCCATCGGTGATCAGCGCGACCTTTTCGCCCATGCCGAGGCCGTAGAGCGCCGCGGTGGTCGACAGCATTTCGCGCATGCCCGGGCCGCCCTTCGGTCCTTCGTAGCGGATGACGATCACCTCGCCCTCGTTGATCGCGCGCGCTTCGACGGCGGCGAAGGCGTCTTCCTCGCAATCGAAGCATCGCGCCGGGCCTTCGAATTGCAGGCGGTGCATGCCCGCGACCTTCACGATCGCGCCATTGGGGGCGAGGCTGCCACGCAGGCCCACGACACCGCCGGTCGGGGTGATCGGCGTGGCGATATCATAGATGACCTTCTGGTCCGGGTTCCACGTCACTTGATCGATATTCTCGCCGAGCGTCTTGCCGGTGACGGTCATGCAATTGCCATCGAGGAAGCCGCCCGCGAGCATCGTTTTCATCAGCATGTAGACGCCGCCCGCCTCATGCATATCCTTGGCGACATACTGACCACCGGGCTTGAGGTCTGCGATGTAGGGTGTTGTTTTAAAAGCCTCTGCGACGTCGAAGAGGTCGAAATCGATACCGGCTTCGTTCGCCATCGCCGGCAGATGGAGCGCGGCATTGGTCGAGCCGCCGGTCGCGGCGACGACGCGCGCGGCGTTGATGAAGGCTTCACGCGTGCAGATGTCGCGCGGACGCAGGTTACGCGCGACCAGCTCCATCACCTGCGCGCCCGCGGCCACGGCGATCTGCTCACGCGTGGTGTAAGGAGCGGGCACCATGTTACTGTTTGGAAGCGATAAACCGATCGCCTCGCCGACGCAGGCCATGGTGTTGGCAGTGAACTGACCACCGCATGCGCCGTGACCCGGGCAGGCGACCTTTTCCAGCTCGTGCACTTCGGACAGCGGACATGCGCCAGCGGCGTATTTGCCGACGACTTCGAACACGTCGACGACAGTGACGTCGCGGTCGTGGAAGCGGCCCGGCAGGATCGATCCGCCATAGACGAAGATCGACGGGATATTGAGGCGCAGCATCGCCATCATCATGCCGGGCAACGACTTGTCGCAGCCGGCAAAGCCGACAAGCGCGTCATAACAGTGGCCGCGGACCGACACCTCGACCGAATCGGCGATGACTTCGCGGCTGACCAGGCTGGCCTTCATGCCCTGATGGCCCATCGCGATGCCATCGGTGACGGTGATCGTGTTGAACCGGCGCGGCATGCCGCCGCCCTGGATCACGCCCGCCTGCGCGGCATCGGCCTGGGCGTTGAGCGTCGTGTTGCAGGGCGCCGAATTGTTACCGGCGCTCGCCAGCGCGACGAAGGGCTTAGCGATATCCTCTTCGCTGAGGCCCATCGCATAATAATAGCTGCGATGCGGCGCGCGTTCGGGGCCGACGGAGACGTGACGGCTGGGCAGGCGGGTTTTGTCGAACTGGGTCATGGCGACGCCCTATGTCGCGAAAGCCACCTTCTACGCAAGCTTGTTACGCGTAATATCGCACGCGCGCCCGACGGAGAATGCGGTCCTCGATCGAGAAGTACAGCGATATCATGTCGTTCTCGACGATTGTTGACGCGGCGAAGGCGATATCGGTCTTGGCGCGATCTTCCGGCGGTGGCGGCAGGATTAGCGGTTCGATACCGCGGCCGGTGACGGCCGAGAAATCCGGCGAGAAACTGATCCAGCCGATCCGCCAGCGCGCATCCAGCGTCGCGCCATTGTAGAACATCACGGGATCGGCATCGGGCAACTGGCAGATCGGACCAGTCGACAGGTGCCAATTGTCCCAGGATTTCGGCCGGATCGGAAACGGATCGTCGAGCGATGTCCAGGGATCGCCGAGCCGGTCCGCACGGGCGATGCCGACGCGCGACGCGCCAACGCCCTTTTCCTCCGCCGCGGCATATTCGTAGAACAACCGCCAGCCGTCGTGCGGTGTCGGAGCGAAGGTCGCCTCCTTGATATTGCCCTCGCCTTCGGGGGCGGCCAGGACGACGCGGCGCTTGGTCAGCCGGTCGAGCGACGGGCCAGTCGCGGCAATCATCACGCCCTGGCTGCGCTTGGCGTCGACGCCGGTGTAATAGACGACGTAGGTGCCGTCGTCGGTCCTGAGCACGGTCGGGTCTTCGCAGCCTCCTGCGTCCGGGTCCGTCGGATCGCTGCCCGGAGCGATGGCGATATGATCGTCCAGCGTGAAGCTCAGGCCGTCATCGCTCCACCCGCTGGCGATAAGGCCGGTCGGATCACTCGGTCCGAGCGGGTCGGGGACTCCGCGCACCAGCATGCGATAACGCCCGTCCTCGCGCCAGACGAAGGGGCTCATCAGGTCCATGCCATCAAGCGGCGAACCGGGCGCGATCGTGACGTCGTCGAGCGCTTCGACGGCATAGGTCGGCATCGGTCAGGCCCCCTGCGCGATAACCAGGCTGAGCGCGCCGTCGATCGTGACGGTCGTCCCGGTGATGTAATCCGCGGCGGGTGAGAGCAGGAAGGCGACCAGCGTCGCGACCTCCTCGGGCTTGCCGGCGCGCCCCCAGGGAATGTTGGCTTCGAGCGACTGGCGATAGGAGGCATCCTCCATCGCGTGTTCGTTCATCGGCGTCAGGATCATGCCCGGCGCGACGCCGTTGACCGCGATCTTCGCGGGCGCGAGTTCGAGGGCGAGCGTCGCCGTAAGCTGGGCCAAGCCGCCCTTTGCCGCGTCATAGTCCACGCCGCCCGGTCGCGGCGCCCGTTCGTGGATCGAGGATATGTTGACGATCCGCCCGCCCTGCCCGGCTTTCTCCGCCGCACGCACGAAGCGGCGGCAGGTCAGGAAGGGGCCGTAAAGGTCGGAGCGGATGACGCGATCGAAATGGTCGAGCGGCATGTCGACCAGCTTGGTGCCGCTCATGTTGAGGCCCGCGGAATTGACCAGCCACGTCGCAGTACCGAAGCGGCGTTCGGTGTCGGCAAACAGCGCCTCGACCGCGTCTTCACTGGACACGTCGCACTGGATCGCGTGGACTCGATCGGCGCCCGCCGCCTGGGTGACCTTGGCCGCGGCATCCGCATCGCGGAAATAGGTGAAGACGACGCGCGCGCCCGCCTTCGCCAGGGCGGCGACGCACGCCGCCCCGATACCGGACTCGCCGCCGGTCACTACCGCGATCGGATTATCTGTCATGCACCTTGCCCCATCGTTGCGTCCGGAATCGACGCTACCAATGCGATGGGGCGGTCAATCGTTCCGGTGACAAATGCGTCATGCCGGACGAGGGGCGTTACAGCGCGGCGAGAGCCTTGGCGACGCCGTCCATCGTGAAGGGCTTTTGCAGCACCGGGCGATCGCGGAAGCGGCTGTCGACGCTGTCGTCGCTGCCGCCAGTCGCGAACACGAACGGAATGTCGCGTGCGGCGAGCGCTTCGGCGACGGGCGTGCTCTTCTCACCGCCGCGCAGGTTGACGTCGAGGATCGCAGCGTCGATGCCGCCGTCCTCCACCCGCGCCAGGGCGCCGGCCACCGTATCGACGGTGCCGACCGGCGTCTTGTCGAGCACCTCGAGGAAATCCTCGAGCATCATCGCGATGAGCGGTTCGTCCTCGACGATGAGGATCTGGGTGAGCGCAGACATGCCCCAGCCCTTACCCGTGGTTGTCACACGCTGACAACCACTCGTTTGTAACGGTGTGCTACCGCGTCGTGAGGACGTCGCGCGCGGCTTCCGCCAATTGCTGCACGCTGAAGGGCTTGGGCAGGAAGGCGACGTTGTCGAGGTCGATCGACTTGCGCAATTGCTCCTCGGCATAGCCGGACATGAAGATGATCGGCAGGTCGGGGTAGCGGTCGCGCGCGTGGCGGACCATCGTGGGGCCATCCATCGTCGGCATCACCACGTCGCTGATGAGCAGGTCTGGCCGGCCGTTGCGATCGAGCAGCTCCAGCGCCGCCTCGCCATTCTCCGCGGTCATCACGGTATACCCCTGCCGCGTCAGCGCACGTTCGGCGACGGCGCGGACCATATCCTCATCCTCGACGAGGAGGATGGTGCCGGTGCCCCAGACCTCGACCGGCTTGGCGGGGGCCCGCGGCGCAGGTGCGCGGGTCGCGGTGCCTGCGGCGTGGACCGGCAGGTAGATGCTGAAGGTCGCCCCCTGCCCCGGCTTCGTATCGGCGAAAATCCAGCCGCCCGACTGTTTGACGATGCCGTAGACGGTCGACAGGCCGAGCCCGGTGCCCTTGCCCACTTCCTTGGTGGTGAAGAAGGGTTCGAAGATCTTAGGCAGCACGTCGGGTGGGATACCCCCACCGGTATCGCTGACGATCAGCGCGGTGTAATCGGCGACCGGCAGGATGTCGGTGCCCATCGCGCGCACGTCGGCCGCGGTAACGCTGCGCGTCTGGATGGTGAGCGTGCCGCCCCCGCGCGGATTGTGCGCCAGCATCGCGTCGCGCGCATTGACCGCAAGATTGACGACGACCTGTTCGAGCTGCCCCGGATCGGCACGCACCGCGCCGAGGTTGCGGCCATGGCTGACGTCGAGGCGGATCTGTTCGCCCATCAGCCGCTTCAGAAGGTTGGACACCTCCGCCACCACGTCGGGCAGTTGCAGCGTCTGCGGGCGGAGTGTCTGCTGGCGGCTGAATGCGAGCAACTGGCGCGTCAGGCTGGCGGCGCGGTTCGAATTGGTGCGGATCTGCTGAATGTCGTCGTAATCGCTGTCGCCGGGCGAATGGCGCATCATCATCAGATCGCAATGGCCGATGATCGCGGTGAGGATGTTGTTGAAATCGTGCGCGACGCCGCCGGCGAGCTGACCGACCGCCTGCATCTTGGTCGCCTGCGCCACCTCGCGCTTCAGGCGGCTTTCCTCACTGTTGTCCTTGAGGCTGAGCAGCACCGCGGCATCGCCCAGGCCGCGGGCACCGGCAATGGTGAGCGCGACCGGCTCGTCTGGATGGTCCTTCAGCCGCACCGCCATGTCCGACGAATGCGTCGCGCCGCTGGCGAAGCGCCGGATCGCGTCGGCGACCGCCGCCTTGTCCTCGCGCACCACCAGATCGCCCGGATAGAGCGGCGCGGCGGCGGGATCGACGCTCGCGGCACGGACGAAGGCGTCGTTCATCTGGAGGAAGCGGCCCTCGCGATCGACCAGCGCCATGCCGAACGGCATCAGGCTAACGAGGCTGCGCACATGTTCGGAGGCGCTGGCTCCGATCGCCGGGGCGGTGTCCACATCATCGAGCAACGCAATCAGCGTCGGCGCGTCGGGAATATCGGTGAAGGGAATTTCCACCACGCGCAACGGCGTGCCGTCCAGCCCCTCGCGCTCAAAGCGGACGAGGCCACGGCTGTCGGTGATGAGCAGCCGCGCGAAGTCGCGCCCCTCCAGTCCCGTGTCGGCGGCGATCGCGCGTCGGGCGAGCAGGCGGTTGGCGGCACGGACGCGGCCGTCGCTCCCCAGCAGCGCCGCCATGACGCCGGACGTGCCGAGCCGCTCGCCCATCGCCCCGGTAACCAACGCTTCGGTGGAGGCGGCGGCATCGTGCTGCCGGACGATGGCGAAGCGCCAGACGAGCATGTCGCCCTCATCGCCCGCCCGCGCGATCTCTGCGGTCAGCCGGTGTGGCCCGGCACGAAGGCCCCGCACCTCGCCGCGCCCGTCGCGCCAGGCGATGCGGCCAGCGTTGCCAAGTTCGGCGACGCCCTCCCCCGCCAGCGGCAGGCCGGGCGGGGTCGGAAAGCCTTCGAACAGAGCCTCATAGGCGTCGTTGGCGCAGACGAGGCGGCCGGCGCGATCGGTGATCGCCACGGCGTCAGTGCTCGCCTGCGCGACCGCGCGGGTGAAGGCCCAATCGATCGTCGGTGTCGCCGCCACCCTGGCCGGCGCCAGCATCCGCCACGCAATCACCGCGCCTGCGGCCACGATCCCCGTGGCGACGAACCCCGCCGCGGCGACGATGCTGCCGACCAGCCACAGCACGAGCGCCGCGGCCGCCACCGTCGCAGCGCCGGCGACGAGCGCAGCGGCCCGAGTGGGGTTCAGATGTGTCGAAAAGGGGAGCGAGGCCATGCCCGCCCGTCATCGCGGGATCGGGCGGGGCGCGTCAAGCGATTGGTGTAGTGGGATTGCTCCCGCGCCCCAGGGCCGTTCGTGCTGAGCCTGTCGAAGCACGGGTTTCGACCTGCGGGACGACGCTTGTGGCGACCTGCCCTTCGACAAGCTCAGGGCGAACGGCGGTGATAGTGGCCCCGCTTCCCCCGGCACGCCAGAGGAAGCGGGACGGTATCACCAGATGCGGACGCGCTGGTCCGGCGTCAGTACCAGCTTGCCACCCGGCGCTGGCTTGTAGGCGCCGTACCAGGGATCGAGGTTGCGGACGACCCAGGCGCGCTGCTGCGACGGGCTGTGCGGATCGGTCATCAGCCGCTGCTTCAGGTTCGCCTCGCGATAGTTGCGACGCCACACCTGCGCCCAACCGAGGTAGAAGCGCTGATCGCCGGTCAGACCGTCGATCACCGGCGCCTCGCGTCCGCCCAGCGAGGCCTTGTACGCGTCATAGGCGACCGACAGGCCGGCGAGGTCGGCTGTGTTCTCGCCCAAGGTCAGCGCACCGTTGACGTGCATGCCGGGCAGCGGTTCGTATGCATTATACTGGTCGACGAGCCGCTGGGTCAGCGCCTTGAAGCGCGTGACGTCCTCCGGCATCCACCAGTCGGTCAGCTGGCCGTGCGCGTCATACTTCGACCCCTGGTCGTCGAAATGATGGCTCAGCTCGTGGCCGATCACCGCGCCGATACCGCCGTAGTTGACTGCCGGGTCCGCCTTCGGGTCGAAGAAGGGCGGTTGCAGGATCGCGGCGGGGAAGACGATCTCCACCATGCCGAAATTGGCATAAGCGTTCACCGTCATCGGGGTCATGCCCCATTCCCAGCGCTGCAACGGCTTGCCGAGGTGGCTGATGTTATATTCGTGGCCCCACTGGCGCGCGCGCAGGGCGTTGCCGAAGGCGTCGCCCTTGACGATCTTGAGGTTGCTATAATCGCGCCACTGGCTGGGATAGCCGATCTTCGGCGTGAAGGCGGCAAGCTTGGCGTGCGCCTTCACCTTCGTCTCGGGCGCCATCCATTCGAGCTTGTCGATACGCTTGCCCATCGCGGCGATGACGTTCTTGACCAGCTGGTCCGCCGACGCCTTGGTTTCGGGCGGGAAATATTGCGCGACGTACAGCTTGCTGACCTCGTCCGACAGCGCGCCGCTGGTGAAGCCGACCGCGCGCTTCCAGCGATCTTCCTGCTGCGGCGTGCCCGACAAAGTGGTGCCGTAGAAGGCGAATTGTTCGTCGTCGAACGCCTTCGGCAGCACGCCCGCGAATCCGTCGAGGCTACGGACCAGCAATTGATCCTGCAACACGCCGATGGGCGCGGCGCCGATCAGCTTCGCGATGCCGGTGACGGCGCTCGGCTGCGACACGATCAGCGAATCGACGGGCGTGCCGACGCCCTTCAGATAGGTGACGAAGTCGAAGCCCGGCGCGCTCTGCACCAGCTGCGCGACGGTCATCTTGTTGTAGGTCTTGTTGGCGTCGCGGCTGTCGACGCGGCTCCAGCTGACCTGTGCGATCTGCGTTTCGAAATCGACGATCGCCTTGGCGCGCTCCGCGGCATTGGGCTCGCCTGCCAGCGTCAGCACCTTGGTCAGGTGCGCCTCATAGGCGGCCTTTTCCTTGGCGTTCTTCTCCTGCAGGTAATAGTCGCGATCGGGCAGGCCGAGACCCGACTGGCGCATCTCGACGACATAGGTTTCGGGTGCCTTGTCGTCCTGCCCGACGCCGCTGCCGAACGGAATGGAGACGCCGTTGCGGTCCGCCTGGGCGAGCAGCGAGGCGTAGTTCGCCTTGGTCGAGCGCTTGATCGTGTCGAGCCACGGCTTGATCGGTGCCAGGCCCTTCGCCTCGATCGCGCCGGTGTCGAGATAGGTGGCGTAGGCCGTGCCGATCTTGGAGCCCGGCTGCTTGGCCGCCGCTTCCAGAATGCCCCTGGTGCGATCGCGCGACAGATCGGCGAGCGTGTCGAATGCGCCGAAGCTCGACTTGTCGGCGGGGATGGCGGTCGTCTTCGCCCACGTGCCGTTGGCGTAATTGTAGAAATCGTCGCCCGGCGCGATGCTGCGATCCATGCCCGCTTCGTCGAAGCCGAAGGCGCCGATCTGCGGCTTGCCCGCTGCGACGACGGTCGGCGCCTGCTGTGCGTAGACGGCGCCGGCAAGCGCCGAAGCGCCGAGCAGGCCGGCGATGAGATAGGTCTTCATGGTCTCTCCCCGATGGGTCGGTTCTTGTGGGTCGCGATGGTTCGCTTGGGATCAATGTGCCCCAAAGTGCCCCGCGTGGCGAGCGGGCGAATCATTGCCTCAGACATCCCGTCATGCCGGACTCGTTCCGGCATCCACCAGGCCACAAGGGAGTGGCTAGAGCCTCTTGCCGTTCCCTCGCCGAGGAGTGGACCCCGGAACGAGTCCGGGGTGACGGTGGAGTTGGGGTCCGCGTTGCGCGCCTCTCGACGGTTGCGATCAGCTATTCCCAAAACAAAACCGCCGCCCGCGGGTGGTCGCGGGCGGCGGCGGCAGGATCACCAGATCTTGATGCGATCGGCGGGGGCCAGATAGAATTTCTGGCCCGGCTTCACGTTGAACGCCGGATACCAGGCGTCGAGGTTGCGGACGACATAGGCGCGCCACTGGCCCGGGGTGTGCGGGTCGGTGGTCAGCTGGTTCTTGATCGAGGCCTCGCGCGCCTTGGTCTGCCAGACCTGGCCGAAGCCCATGAAGAAGCGCTGGTCGCCGGTGTAACCGTCGATGACGGGCGCCGGCTTGCCCTTCAGCGACAGCTTGTACGCGTCATAGGCGACGTTGATGCCGGCGAGGTCGGCCATGTTCTCACCCAGCGTCAGCTTGCCGTTCACGTGCGTGCCCGGGATCGGCTCATAGGCGCTGTACTGCGCGACGACCTTGTCGGTCAGCGCGTTGAAGCGCGCGACGTCCTGCGGCGTCCACCAGTCCGAGAAATTGCCCTTGGGATCGAACTTGCGGCCCTGGTCGTCGAAGTGGTGGCTCAGCTCGTGGCCGATCACCGCGCCGATCGCGCCATAGTTCACCGCGGGGTCGGCGTTGGGGTCGAAGAACGGCGGCTGGAGGATCGCGGCCGGGAAGACGACCTCGTTCATCAGCGGGTTGGCATAGGCGTTTACCGTCTGCGGCGTCATAAACCATTCGCTGCGGTCGACCGGCTTGCCGATCTTGTTAAGCTGACGGTTGTATTCGAATTCCGCCACGCGATCGGCGTTGCCGAGCACGTCGCCCTTCACGACCTTCAGGGACGTGTAATCGCGGAACTTGTCGGGATAGCCGATCTTGGGCGTGAAGGCGGCGAGCTTGGCACGCGCCTTCAGCTTCGTCTCGGGCGCCATCCAGGTGAGGTTGTTGAGGCGCTTGTCCATTGCCGAAATCAGGTTGCGGACCAGTTCGTCGGCCTTGGCCTTCGATTCGGGCGGGAAATACTTCTGGACGTAGACCTGGCCGACGGCCTCACCCAGGCTGCCGTTGACGAGGTCGACACCACGCTTCCAGCGGTCTTTCAGCTGCGGCGTGCCGTTCAGCGTCGTGCCGTAGAAGGCGAACTGCGTGTTGACGAAGTTCGACGACAGCAAAGGCGCGGCGTTCGAGATCGTGTGGAACGCCAGATATTCCTTCCACACAGGCAGCGGCGTCGCGGCGACAATCTTGGCGGTGCCCGCCTGTGCCGACGGCTGGCCGACGATCACGCGGCTCTGATTGCCCAGGCCCTGCGCGTCGAGCATCGCCTTCCAGTCGAAGCCGGGCATGGCAGTGGCAAGCTGCGCGACCGGCATCGGGTTGTAACCCTTTTCGACCTGGCGCAGCTCGGCGCGATCCCAATGGACCTGCGCGATCTGCTTTTCCAGGTCATAGATGCGCTGCGCCGCGCCCTGCGGGTCGGGCTGGCCAGCCATGTGCATCATGTCGGCGATATAGGTGACGTACTTGGTCCGTGCCTCGGCGAACTTAGGATCGTCCTTGAGGTAATAGTCCTTGTCCGGCAGGCCCAGGCCGCCCTGGCCGATGTAGACGGCGTAGACGGTGTTATCCTTCAGGTCCTGCTGCACGCCGGCGCCGATCGGCACATCGATGCCGTGGCGCGTCGCGTCGCCGAAGGCGCGGGCGAGATCGGTCTGCGAATTGATCGCGGCGATCTTCGCGAGATAGGGCTTGAGCGGCGCGGCGCCGGCCTTTTCGATCGCGGCCGCGTCCATGAAGCTCGCATAGGTGTCGCCGATCTTGGCGGTGACGGGGTCGCTGCCGGGATTGGCGGCGGCGTCTTCGATCACCTTGCGGGTGCGTTCGTCGGACAGGTTGCGCAGGATCGCGAAGCCGCCCCAGCTCGACCGGTCAGCCGGGATCTCGGTGCGGGCCATCCAGGCGCCGTTGACGTAGTTGTAGAAGTCGTCGCCCGGCACGACGCTCTTGTCCATCGCGGTCAGGTCGACGCCGAAGCTGCCGAGCTGCGGCTTGCCGGCGGCTGCGGGCGTGGTGGTTGCGGTCGGGCGAGTGCTTTGGGCGTAGACTACGCCGGATGCAGCGGAGGCGAGCAGGAGAGCGGCGATAACCGGTTTGCGCATCGAAGGTCCCTGGTGAGCGGAGCCGGGATTGGCAGACTCACGATGGGCAGTGTTGTAACCAGTTAAAACGCCTCGTCAAATATGGTTTCCACTGTGACTATGCGCATGGCGATGCCGCCACTTGCGTGCGATCCATAGACGCCAGCCGAGCGCCGTGGCGGCATAGCCGACGACCGCGCACAGACTGGTCAAAACGATGAGGCCTAGGCCGAACGCCGGGCCCTGCGCCCATAGCCAGTGAAAGGCGCCAGTGATCGTCTGCAGCCACCCGGTCGCCTCCGCCGCGGGCTGGGCGATGGCGGGTGCGTCGCTGTGCAGGATCCAGCTGCCGATCTTATAGGCGAGAAACCACAGGAACGGCGTGGTGAAGGGGTTGGTGATGAACGTCGTCAGCGCGGCGACGGGCACGTTGGCGCGGAACGGCAGCGCGAACAGCGCGGCGATGGCGATCTGCGCAACCGGGAACAGGAATCCCGCCACCATGCCCAGCGCCACGCCGCGCGGCACGGAGCGGCGGTTGAAGCGCCACAGGCCCGGCTCCATCACGCGATGCGCGACCGGGCGCAGCAGCCGGTTCGATTCCATCGATTCGCGCGTCGGCATATTGGCGCGCAACCAGCCGAACGTCTTGTGCATCATGCCGGGGCGCCCCGCCGGGCTCAGCCGCGATCGCGCATGATACGTCCGGCTTCCCGCTTCCATTCCCGCTCCTTGATCGCGGCGCGCTTGTCATGATCCTTGCGCCCCTTGGCGAGCGCCAGTTCCACCTTGGCGCGGCCGCGCCCGTTGAAATACACGCTGAGCGGCACGAGGGTCATGCCCTCGCGCGCGACGGCGCCATGGAGCTTGTTTATCTCACGTTCGTGAAGCAGCAATTTACGCGGGCGCTTGGCTTCGTGATTGAAGCGGTTGCCGTGGCTGAATTCGGGGACGTTGGCGTTGACCAGCCACACCTGCCCGTCGCGCACCTCGGCATAGCTTTCGCCGATGCTGCCCTCGCCGAAGCGCAGGGATTTCACCTCGGTGCCGGTGAGCGCGATCCCCGCCTCATAGACGGTATCGATGCTGTATTCGAACCGCGCCTTGCGGTTCTCGGCGACGATCTTCTTCTTGTCGAAGGTGGCGGGCTTGGGACGCGACATTGGGCGCGATGTAGGGAGTGTCCCGGGCCAAGGGAAGCGGGGTGCGATTGCCCGCCTCATAAACCCGTCGTCACCCCGGACTTGGTCCGGGGTCCACTCCGCGGCGAGGGGGGCGGCAAGAGGCCCGGGCCATCCCCCCGTGGATGAGTGGACCCCGGAACACGTCCGGGGTGACGGCTCCCGGAACACCGCAACACCTTGCCCGAAACCGATTGCCGATCGCCCTCCACGTGATAGCATCACATCATGCTGGACTGGCGTGGACTCGTCGGAACCTCGGCCGCCAATGGCGGCTTGGCCCTGATGCTCGCAGGTTTGACTGTCCCTCTCGGACCAACGTGCGCCGATTGCGGCGGCATATGGCTGTTTTCGGACCCGGAAATGCCTCGCATCTTCGACATGGGGCCGAAGGTCACTGTGCTGCCGGTGCAAGCAACCGTGCAGCCGGTCGTCGTCGCGTCTTCGTCCTATCGCGTCCATGTCCGCGGGCCGTGTCCGGGACAGCCGCCGGTGGAGAGGCTGCCAACAATCATCGGATCGCAGGCCATCGCCCTGCCAGCCGTCACTGCCTGTGTCCGCGTCGACGCCGATGGACGGGTCCAGCGCATCCGCACCATCGGGAGGACTTTGGCTGGTACGGACGCGACGCTGCGGCGCCTGACCTTCATACCCGCCATGCGCGATGGCAGGATCGTCGCGTCATGGGTCGAGATCCAAGGTAACCGTTAAATCAGCCCCGCATGCGCCAGCGCCGCGTCCACCGCAGACCGCGAAGCCTCGGACGGCCAGGTCATCGGCAGGCGCAGTCCCCTGGGGAAATCGGGGCGGATACGCGTCATCGCGTACTTGACCGGGCCGGGCGAGGCATCGGTGAACAGCGCATCGTGGAGCGGCCACAGGCGGTCCTGCAATGCCAGCGCCTCGGCATAATCGCCCGACTGGCAGGCCGCCTGAAATTCGGCGCACAGTCGCGGGGCGACATTGGCGGAGACGCTGATGCAGCCCCTGCCGCCCATCGCGTTGAAGGCGAGCGCCATATCGTCGTTGCCGGACAGCTGGACGAAATCCGGGCCGCAGCCTTCGCGGTGGGCCGACACGCGGGCGATGGCGCCACTGGCATCCTTTACCGCGACGAACACCTTGGGGAAGGCAGTGACGATCCGCGCCATCGTGGCGGGCTGGATATCGGTCACGGTACGGCCGGGCACGTTGTAGAGGACGATCGGCAGCTCGGCCGTCTCCGCCAGCCTGGCGAAATGCTGGAAGATGCCCTCCTGGCTCGGGCGATTGTAATAGGGCGGGACCATCAATGCAGCGTCGGCGCCCGCCTGTTTCGCGCGGGCGATATTGGCGGCAGCGACGACGGTGTCGTTCGATCCGGCACCCGCGATCACCGGCACACGGCCCGCGGTCTGGTCGACGCAGACGCCGACGATGTGAAAATGCTCCTCGGCGGTCAGCGTTGCCGCCTCGCCTGTCGTACCGCAGGGCACGAGCGCCGATGAGCCCTCGGCGATCTGCCAGTCGACCAGCGCGCGATAGGCGGCCTCGTCGAACTGGCCGTCATCGGTGAAGGGCGTGACGAGGGCGGGAATCGAACCTGAAAACATGAGGTAATGCGCGCTCCTGCTGCGTCCGATGCAGCGTTTCGTTCAGGACAGATACGGGCGCAGGCCCTATGATGTCCACATGCACTCCGCCACCCTGCCCGTCAGCTTGCTCCTCGCCACCCTCGCCGGCGTCTCCGCCGCGCCGCAACAGGACGGGCAGACGACCCCGTCCGCGTCGGTGCCCGACGCGCTCGACCGCTATCGGACGCAGATGGCGAATATGTCGCCGCAGGCGCCGCAGACCCCGGCGGACGGGGCGATTGCCGCCGCGCTGGCGCAGTGGAAGTCGATCGGCCAGACTGACGCCTTTCCGTTCGACAGCTATGCCGGCTTCCTGATGGCACATCCCGGCTGGCCGAACGAAGCGGCGAACCGCCGCGCCGCCGAGCGCAAGGCGGCGACCGCCAGCCCGACCAGCGTCGTCGCCTTCTTCACCCGCTTCCCGCCGCTGACCGCCACCGGCCTCGTCGCGCAGGCGCGTGCCCTGCAGTCGCTCGGTCGGACGGCGGACGCGCAGGCCGCCGCCCGCGCCGCGTGGCGCAAGGGCGTGCTGTCTGCGGATGACGAAGCGGCAGTGCTGTCGGGCTTCGGCAGCGCGTTGACACCCGACGATCAGGACGCGCGGATGGACGCGTTATTGTGGCAGAATGCGACCGGCGTCGCCGCGCGCCAGATCGGCTTCACCAGCCCCGCGAAGCGTCCGGCGTTCGAGGCGCGGCTCGCCTTCCGCAGCAATGCGGCCAATGCCGCGACTCTGGCGATGACGACGCAAGATCAGTTCGCGAGCGATCCGGGCTATATCGCCGACCGGGCGAGCTATCTGCGGGGTGCTGGCGCCTCTCCCACGGCACGCTCTTGGCTCGCGCGGCCGCGAAGCCTTGCCAGCCGGCCGGGCAATGTCGAAAAATGGTATGAGGTGCTGCTGACCAACGCCCGTGCCGCCAACGCCGACAATCAATATCAGCTCGCCTACGACATCGCGCGGCAGATCGACGACGCCTATCCGGCGGGCACCGACGTATCGACCAAGCCCTATGGCGAACGCGACGATTATACGAGCCTCGCCTGGCTCGCCGGGCAGGTCGCGCTGAAGCAGCTGTCGCGGCCGGCGGATGCGATGGTGATGTTCGAGCGTTATGGCCGTGGCAGCCAGTCGCCGCAGACGCGGGCGAAGGGCTTCTATTGGGCAGGCCGAGCGGCGGAGGCGGCGGGCAAGTCGGCGGAGGCAGCAGGCTATTACGCCCGGGCTGCGGGCTTTCGTGACCAATTCTACGGGCAACTGGCGCTGGAGCGGACCGGACGGCCGCTGACGGCGCCGCCCGCCGTCCCCGCGCTCGCCGTGGCGCCTGCGGTGCGACAGGCGTTCGCGGACCGCGAGACGGTGCGCGCCGCACGTTTCCTGGGCATGATCGGCCAGTATCAGGATCAGACCGCCTTCGTCCGCCAGATCGCTGCGGATGCGACGACCGATACCGATCACGTGCTCGCCGCCGACCTGTCTCGCCAGATCGGGCGGCCGGATCTGGGCGTGATGGTCGGGCGGAGCGCGATGCAGAACGGCTTGAGCGATTATTCGGCGACCGGTTTCCCGACGGTGAGCGTGCCTGCGGGCTATGAGGACAATTGGACGCTGATCCACGCCATCTCCCGCCAGGAAAGCCAGTTCGATCGCGCCGCGGTGAGCCATGCCGGTGCGCGCGGCCTGATGCAGCTGATGCCGGCGACCGCGCGCGAGCAATCGGGGAAGATCGGCCTCGCCTACAATCAGGCCTCGCTGACCACCGACCCCAATATGTCGATCATGCTGGGATCGAGCTATTTCCAGCGCGTCTTCGCCAATTACGGCAGCTATCCGCTGGCCATCGCTGCCTATAACGCGGGCGGCGGCAACGTGAACAAATGGCTGCGCGCCAATGGCGACCCCCGCTCGGGCGCGGTCGACATGGTCGACTGGATCGAGGCGATCCCGTATCAGGAAACCCGCAATTACGTGCAGCGCGTGCTGGAAAATGCCGTCGTCTACGATCTGATGAGCCCGGCGCACGCCAAGTCCAGGGGACCTGCCAACCTCAGCTGGTATCTGGGCAAGGGACGGCCGGGCTGAGCGGCATGGAACAACGCCCCAATTACATCACGCCCGCGGGCTATGCGGCCTTGCGTGGCGAGTATGACCGGTTGTTCGCGACCGAACGCCCGGCGTTGGTCGAGACGATCGCCTGGGCGGCGGGCAACGGCGATCGCTCGGAGAACGGCGACTATATCTATGGCCGCAAGCGGCTGCGCGAGATCGACCGGCGGCTGGGCTGGCTGGCAAAGCGGATGAAGGCGGCCAAGGTGATCGACCCGGCCCGCGCCGAAGATCGCAGCCGCGCGTGGTTCGGCGCGACCGTGACGATCGCCGACGAGGACGACAATCAGCGTGTGCTTACCCTGGTGGGCGACGACGAGGCGGAGGCGGGCGCCGGCCGCGTCGGCTGGAACGCGCCCATCGCACGTGCGCTGCGCGGGGCGACGGTGGGCGACCTGCGCCGCGTAGTGCTGCCCGCGGGTGAAAAGGAATATGAGGTGATGGCCGTCACGTACCCGACAGACTGAGGAACGCTGGCCGCTGCTCCCCCGTTGAAGTCATCACAGGAGAGCAGACATGGCAGACAATCCCCGCACCGACACCGCGCGCGAAACAGATGACCACGACCTGATCGAGGGTATGATCCCGGCTGGCGAGGCCGACGCCGGATCGGCAGGCGGCGCGCTGGCGCAAGACGTCGGCAGCCAGGACGACCTGACGCGCGCGATCGACGATCCCGACGACCACGACCGCGTGACTAAGCAGGATGACATCGACCACGGTCAGGCGCGGCCCGCCGATCGCGGGCCGAACCGCTAGGCGGCGATCGACACGCCTCGAACATCCCACACCCGGCGACGGCTGGGCCCAGCCTGTGGAAGCGCGTACCCTTCGACAGGCTGCGCGCCATCGGGCGAAGGTCGTTTCCCGCAGGCTACCTGCAATAGCAGTTGACCCCGCCGCCCCGCCCCGCAAGGCTCGCGCGCATGGAAGAGCCGACCCGTAACATCGCCCTGCTGATCGACGCCGACAATGCCTCGTGGCATGCGATCGACCCCGTGCTGACCGTGCTCGCCGAGCTCGGCACGGTGAACATCCGCCGCGTCTACGGCAATTGGTCGAAGCCCGCGCTGAAGGGCTGGCGCGACATGACGGTGAAACACGGCATTGAGCCGCAGCAGCAGTTCGACCTGACCAAGGGCAAGAACGCCACCGACATGAAGATGACGATCGACGCCATGGACTTGCTGTTCCGCGGGCGGATCGGCGGGTTCGGCATCATGTCGTCGGACAGCGACTTCATGCCGCTCGCCATGCGCATTCGGCAGGACGGCATCCCCGTCTACGGCTTCGGCAATGCCAAGACGCCCGAGGCTTTCAAACAGGCCTGTACCCGCTTCATCGACGTCGGCGCGCTGGTAAGCGATGCCAAGGCGGAAGCCACCGCCGGCACCACCGCAGCGACGCCAAAGCCGACGAACGTCGACGTCCCGATCGGCGATTCGCTGCCCCCATCGATCGCCGGTACGCCGCGGGTAAAGAAGCCGATCGACCCCGAATTGATCGCGCTGCTGATCGACGCCTATCAATCGGTGAAGCGGGACGAAAAGGGCTATGTCAGCCTGTCCGCCATGGGGCAGCTAGCCGGCAACCGGTCCAGCTTCGACACCCGCAATTACGGCTATCAGCGCCTGTCCGACCTGATCCAGGCGGTGCCGAACTTCCAGTCGGAACGCCGCCCCGACGGGGTGTTCGTCAAGCGGGTGCGGTGATGATTGGCGCTGCGCGTCTCGCGATGGTATGAGGAATGTGTGAATATCCACTCGCCATTTGCGCGTCGTGAACCGGTTCTGCTGACGGCGGACGCCTTTTGGTTGCTGAAAAGCGCGGGCGTATTCTCCGAATACTCCAAGGCGGAACTTCTGGACGGCGCCTTGTTCGGCGTCCCTGTGCAAAGCGACGCGGAACCGGAAAGTGATGCGTCTTTTCCTATCAAGCTGCGGCGACGGGATTATCACCTGCTAACCGACGCGGGTTTGCTGGATGACCGTGAGAAGACAGAGCTGGTCGATGGTGTGGTATACGGCATGAGTCCACAATATCGCCGCCATGGTTTCATCAAGGATGAACTCGCTTATAGGTTACGCCGTGCCCTCGAAGACCTGGGATCGCCCCTCCGCGTCGCCACCGAGCAATCGGTTGCAATCGACGCTTTTAACGAACCGCAGCCTGACATCATCCTCACCGCCGAGCCCAAGGGCGATGGACCGATACCGCTGATGAGCGTCGCCATGCTTGTCGAAGTCTCGGCGAGCACCTTGACCTTTGATCTGACCGACAAGACGCGCATCTACGCCCGAGCTGGCATCATGGAATATTGGGTTGTGGACGCGAACCGGCGCGTCGTTCATCAGTTGTGGAGCCCAGAAGGCGACGCCTACGACCATCATCGCGAGACGGCTTTGGGTCAGAAGATCGAAATAGCGACCATTCGCGACGTCGACATCGAAACGGATGCGCTGTGAACCGCTATCGAACGCGCCAATAGCGGAACGCTTCCGCCTGCCGCCCGCGGACGAACGTCTCGGCATCCGGTCCTGTCCACTGCCCCGTATAGCCGTTGTCCGCCGCTGTGCCGATCCACCAGCCCTGCCCGGGCAGACCGTCCGATTGTCGAACGACCAGCACCGCAAGGCCCGGCTCGCCCGCCGCCGCGCCATCCGTATCGATCCGGTCGAGCGTCGCACACAATGCCCGCATCTTCGGCCGCGTGAAGCGGTGGCCCAGCGCGCCTAGGATTTCGCTGTAGGTCATCGCCCGGCCCTCACGCGCCGCCGCGACCAAAAGGTCGCGAACCCGCGCCACGTCGGCGATGCCGCCCGGCCCGTCCGGTGCTTCGAGACCATTCGCCAACAGCCAGCCGCCAAGGGTATCCCCCGGCGACTGGCGGCCCGGCATCAGCGCGTCAGCTTCTTATAGGCGAGGCGCGTCGGGCGGTCGGCGGCGTCGCCCATGCGGCGGCGCTTGTCTTCCTCGTACGATTCGTAATTGCCCTCGAACCATTCGACATGGCTATCGCCTTCGAACGCCAGGATGTGGGTGCAGAGGCGGTCGAGGAAGAAGCGATCGTGGCTGATGACCACGGCGCAGCCCGCGAAAGTCTCCAGCGCCTCTTCCAGCGCGCGCAGCGTCTCGACGTCGAGGTCGTTGGTCGGTTCGTCGAGCAGCAGAACGTTGCCGCCCTCCTTCAGCATCTTGGCCATGTGGACGCGGTTGCGCTCACCACCCGAAAGCTGGCCGACCTTCTTCTGCTGGTCCGGCCCGCGGAAGTTGAACGCGCCGACATAGGCGCGCGTGCCCAGCTCCTGCTTGCCGAAGCGGAAGACCTCCAGCTCGTCGGAGATTTCCTGCCAGACGTTCTTGTTGGGATCGAGGTCGTCGCGGCTCTGGTCGACATAGCCGAGCTTGACCGTCGAACCGACGCTGATCTCGCCCGCATCGGGCTGTTCCTGGCCGGTGATCAGCTTGAACAGCGTCGACTTGCCCGCGCCGTTCGGCCCGATCACGCCGACGATGCCGCCCGGCGGCAGCGTGAAATCGAGGTTCTCGAACAGCAGCTTGTCGCCGTACGACTTGGTCAGGCCCTTGGCCTCGATCACCTTGCCGCCCAGACGCTCGGGCAGCTGGATGAGGATCTGCGCCTTGCCGGCGACGCGATTCTCCTGCTTTTCCATCAGTTCCTCGAACGCGCGGATACGCGCCTTCGACTTGGTCTGGCGGGCCTTGGGCGTCTGGCGCATCCAGGCGAGCTCGTCGGCGATCGCCTTCTGCTTGCCGGCCTCCTCGCGCTCTTCCTGCTCGAGGCGCTTCGCCTTCTTTTCCAGATAGCCCGAATAGTTCGATTCGTAGGTGTAGTAGCGGCCGCGATCCAGCTCGAGCACCCAGTTGACGACATTGTCGAGGAAGTAACGGTCGTGCGTCACCAGGATGACGTTGCCGGTATATTCCTTTAGGTAGTTTTCCAGCCACGACACGCTTTCCGCGTCGAGGTGGTTGGTCGGTTCGTCGAGCAGCAGAATGTCGGGCTTTTCGAGCAGCAGCTTGCACAGCGCGACGCGGCGCTTTTCACCGCCCGACAGCTTGGTGACGTCGGCATCGCCCGGCGGGCAGCGCAGCGCCTCCATGGCGACTTCGAGCTGGTTGTCGAGCGTCCAGCCGTCGACCGCGTCGATCTTGCCCTGCAGCTCGCCCATCTCTTCCATCAGCGCGTCGAAGTCGGTGTCGTCCTTCGGATCGCCCATTTCGGCCGAGATGGCGTTGAAGCGATCGACCAGGTCGGCGACCGGGCGCACGCCGTCCTTGACGTTGCCCATGACGTCCTTGGTCGGATCGAGCTGCGGCTCCTGCGCCAGATAGCCGACGCGCACGCCCTCTGCCGCCCAGGCTTCGCCGGTGAAGTCGGTGTCCATGCCGGCCATGACCTTCATCAGGGTCGACTTGCCGGCGCCGTTCGGGCCGATGATCGCGATCTTCGCGCCCGGAATGAACTGCAGGTGGATGTTGTTGAGCACGGGCTTGTTGGCGCCCGGGAAGGTCTTGGTCAGACCCTTCATGACGTAGGTATACTGGACGGCCATGTGCCGACGGCTCCTGAAGGCTGGAAAGGGTTGGGAGATTTGCTCCGCCATGTAGCGATTGGCCGGCGCGCGTGCAAATGGGCCGTGTCGCGCTGCGCCTATGCTGACCCGCTTGTGTGCCGGCGCCGCTTCGGGCACGCGTGGGCAGACGATAAAAAACGACAAGGGGATTTACCGAATATGACGCGCGTCGCCCTCGCCCTGCTCTCCCTCGCCGCGACCACCGCCCTGCCCGGCCTCGCGTTCGCGCAGCGGACCGCCCCGCCCGTGCCCGCCCCCGTCGATCCCAAGGTCGCCGCGCTGCGCGATGCGGCGCTGACCGACACGCTGGCCTATGACATCGTCGAGGGGCTGACGACCGAGGTCGGCCAGCGGCTGGCGGCGACCGATGCCGAAGCGCGCGCGCGAATTTGGGCGGTCGCGAAGCTCAAGTCGCTCGGCTTCAAGAACGTACATATTGAAGAATATCAGATGCCCGTGTGGCTGCGCGGGGTCGAAACGGCGGAAGTTCTCGCCCCCTTCCCGCAGCAGCTGAAGCTGGTGGCGCTCGGCAATTCGGGTGCGACACCGGCCAGCGGCCTCACCGCGCCGCTCGTCGTGTTCAAGAGCTATGGCGAGCTTGCCAATGCCGCGCCCGACAGCGTGCGCGGCAAGATCGTCTATGTCGGCAATGCGATGGACCCGACGCAGGACGGGTCGAGCTATGGCGCCTATGGCCCGGCGCGCTTCGTCGGGCCGGCGCTTGCGGCGAAAATGGGCGCCGCGGCGATCGTGATCAAATCGATCGGCACCGATCCCCATCGCAACCCGCACACCGGCGGCACCAACTTCCCGGCCGGCACCGCCCCCATCCCCGCCGCGGCGCTGTCCGTCTCAGATGGCGACCAGATCGAGCGGATCGCCGCCCGCGGCAAGCCGATCACGCTGAAGCTGACGCTCACCCCGCGCTTCGCCGGCACCGGCACCTCGGGCAACGTCATCGCCGAAGTGCCGGGCAGCGATCCGAAGGCCGGCGTCGTGCTGGTCGGCGGGCACCTCGACAGCTGGGACCTCGGCACCGGCGCCATCGATGATGCGAGCGGTGTCGCGATCACCACCGCGGCGGCCAAGCGCCTGCTCGACGGTCCGCGGCCGCGCCGCACGATCCGCGTCGTCTGGTTCGGTGCCGAAGAGCCGGGCGGCTACGGCGGCAAGGACTATGCCCGGGTCCACGGCCAGGAACGCCACGCCATCGCCAGCGAGAGCGATTTCGGCGCCGACCGCGTCTGGCGCTTCGAGGTCAACCTGCCCGACAGTGCGAAGCCTGTGGCCGATCGCCTGCAAAGCGCGCTCGCGCCGCTCGGGATCGCGCGTGGCGCCGGTGTAGGCGGCGACGGCACCGATGTCGGCCCGACGCTGGCGCTGGGCGTCGCGGCGGTCGACCTCAACCAGGACGGCACGCGCTATTTCGATACGCACCACACGCCCGACGATACATTGGAGCGGATCGACCCCGTGCAACTGCGCCAGAACGTCGCTGCCTGGACGACGATGCTGGGCGTCGTCGCCAACGCGCCAGAGGAGATCGGGCCCGTCACGCCACGTCGTTGAACCGCCGTTGCGGCCCGGCCTAACCCGCGGAGAAGGCCCATTTGCTTTCATTTCGATGAATTTCATGATTGACCGCGGGGAGTCGTGCGGTATTTGGGCTGCCTCGCGACGGCGATCGGGCCGGCCGCGATTTTTGCTTTGCTTGGGAGCATTCGAATGAAGAAGATCGCTTTCGTTCTCGCTGCCGCCGGCCTGATGTCCGTCGCTGCCTGCTCGAAGTCGCCTGAAGCCGCCGCCGTTGAGAACAACGCGGACATGCTGGCGGACAACATGGAAATGCAGGCCGACAACCTGGACGCCATGGCCGACAACACCTCGAACGCGACTGCCGAAGCGGTTCTCGAGAACAAGGCCGACAACATCAACGCCGCTGCGGACAACGTCCGTGACGCCGCTGAAGCCAAGGCGGACAACATGTAATCGCGCTGCGTCGGGCATAAGCTCGACGCGCCGATCTGCTGTTGCACGATCGAAAGGGGCGTTTCCCATGCGGGAAGCGCCCCTTTTCTATTGCCGTTTGTGTTGGGATCGCGCGGTTCCCATCTTTCGCTTCTCGCCAAGCTGGGCTAGCGCTCGGGCCAGCATCATGGCGGGGCCTGTAGCTCAATGGTTAGAGCTGGCCGCTCATAACGGCTAGGTTGCGGGTTCGAGTCCTGCCGGGCCCACCAAATGCTTGCGTCCACGGCCTCCACCGCCTAGGCGCATTCCACGTCGGGGAGTGGCGCAGTCCGGTAGCGCGCCTGCTTTGGGAGCAGGATGTCGCAGGTTCGAATCCTGTCTCCCCGACCATTTTCGGCGCGGTCTCACCGGACGATCACAGCCTGCGGCATGTAACAAACGCTCTGCCGCTCCAACATTCAGGCTAAACGGTTCGCAGGGCGCTGCGACCCGGCATTGGAGATCGGCCGACCGGCGACGTCCGGCCTACCGTCCCAGCGCCAGCGTATCTTCTCCCGACGGCACCGCTATGCCATAGCACCCCCACGCCGTCGCTCCCATGGCAATACTTGACTCCGTCAACCATTCCGAGCCAGCATGGCGGACATGGAAGATGCAGACGTCACCGCGATCCGCCGGTTCAACCGCTTGTACACCCAGACGATCGGCGCGCTCGACGGCCAATTCCTCGGCACTGAGGCGACCCTGCCCGAAGCGCGGTTGTTGTTCGAGATCGCGACGCGTGAGCCCGTCACCGCGACCGTGTTGCAGGATGCGCTCGACATGGACGCGGGCTATCTGAGCCGCCTGGTTGCGCGCTTCGAGAAGCGCGACTGGGTCGCACGCGTACGGCGAAGTGATGATGCCCGCGCGCGCGAGCTGCGGCTGACCGAGGCGGGGCGTGCGGCGTTCGCGGTCGTCGACCAGCGCCAGCGCGACGCCGTCAGCGATCTGCTCGGCGCGATGGACGGGCTGGCGCGGCGCGATCTGGTCGAGGCCCTGACGCGCGCACGGTTGCTGCTCGATCCGGCATCGGGTGGCGCGTTCGTCATCCGCCCCTTCCGCACCGGCGAGCCCGCCATGATCGCCGCGCGCCAGTCGCTGCTCTATGCCGAGAGCCATGGCTGGGGTCGCGAACTCGAAACGCTCGAGAGCGAGGTGACTGCGGCGTTCCTGCGCGACTTCAATCCGGCGCGCGAGCAATGCTGGGTCGCCGACATCGACGGGGTCCTGGCAGGCGCCGTGTTCGTCACCGACGAAGGCGATGGCGTTGCCCGGCTGCGCCTGTTGCATGTCGAGCCCTTTGCGCGTCGCCGTGGCATCGGCGATGCGCTGGTCGCCCGCTGTGTCGGCTTCGCGCGGGATACAGGCTACCACACGCTCATGCTGTGGACGCACACGGTGTTGGAATCGGCGCGCCGTATCTATGCCGCGCAGGGGTTCGTGTGTGTCGAGACGGCGATGCACGACGCGTTCGGCGTCCCGCTGCAGGGGGAAACGTGGCGACTGGAGCTGGCCGCATGAGCGCCGCGCTGACCATCCGCATCGCCACCGAAGCCGATCTAGGGGCGTTGCGCGACCTGATGGCGCTGTCGATCGATCGGGGTCAGGCAGAGGTGCTGACCCCGGCGCAGATCGTTGCCAGCCGGGCGGTGATGGGGCTCGACACGCAATTGGTGCGCGACGGCACCTATTTCGTCGTCGAGGATCACGGCGTGCCGGTCGGCTGCGGCGGTTGGAGCCGGCGCGCGACGCTCTATGGCGGCGACCATAGTACCGACTTGCGCAACCCGGCGCTTCTCGATCCGGCGAAGGACGCCGCCCGCATCCGCGCCATGTACACTCACCCGGACCATGTCCGGCGCGGGATCGGCCGAATGATCCTCGACGCTTGCGAGCAGGCGGCGCGGGCGGCAGGGTTTTCGGCGGTCGAACTGATGGGCACGGCGGGCGGCGTGCCGCTATATGCCGCGAGCGGCTATGCGCCGCTTGAGCGGGCTGATACGCATGTCGAGGGCGTCGTCGTGCCATTGACCCGGATGCGCAAGCGGCTGTGACTCGAGGCTAACGGGGCTGCGCGTCAGGCCGGACACACTTCGGCGCGCGGCTGACGCCGGAACGCCAGCAGCATCGCCAGTGCCACAGCCGCCATCGCCGCGCCCGCGAGCGACACGGTGGGCAGCCCCAGCCCTGCCCCGATCACGCCCCCGCCCAGCGCCGCGCCGATGGCGTTGCCGAGGTTGAACGCGCCGATATTCATCGCGGAAGCGAGGTTCGGCGCGTCCGAAGCCGCATCCATCACCCGCATCTGCAAGGGCGGCACGATCGCGAAGCTGGCGATGCCCCAGACCAAGATCGCGACGGCAGCGGTCACCGGCCATTGCATCAGCACCGTGAAGGCAAGCAGCGTTAGCGCCATGATCGTCAGCATGGTCATCAGCGTCCGCTCGACCGATCGGTCCGCCAGCCGACCACCCAAACCATTGCCGATCGTCGCACCGACCCCGAACAGCATCAGCATCGCGGTGACATAGCCGGTCGAGCCATGCGTCACATCGCGCAGGATCGGCACGATATAGGTGAAGACGGTGAAGACGCCGCCAAAGCCGATCGTGGTCAGGGCCAGCGCCATCACCACCGGCCCGCGCGTCAGCACGCGCAACTCGGCGCGCCTGTCGCCGCCTTCGTCAGCGGGCAGCGATGGCAGCGCAAGGCGGAGTGACAGCATCGCGATCGCGCCGACGCCCGCGATCCCGGCAAAGGCGGTGCGCCAGCCAACCGCCTCGCTGACCCAGGTCGCCGCCGGCACGCCGCCGATCGTGGCAACGGTCAGCCCGGTGAACATCGCCGCCACCGCGCCCGCGCGCTTGTCCGGCGGCACGAGGCTGGCGGCGACCACCGACCCCACGCCGAAGAACGCGCCATGGTTGAACGAGGTGACGACCCGCGCCGCCATCAGCATCCAATAGCCGCCCGCCATCGCCGACAGTGCGTTGCCGAGCGTGAAGATGCCCATCAACGCGATCAGCAGTGTCCGCCGGTCGATCCGCCCGGTGGTGAGCGTCAACAGCGGCGCTCCGATCAGCACGCCCATCGCATAGGCGCTGATCAGCAGTCCGGCGGCGGGGATCGACACATGCAGGTCGCCCGCGATTACCGGCAACATGCCCATCGGCGCGAACTCGGTCACGCCGATGCCGAAGGCGCCGACCGCCAGCGCGATCAGCCCGAGATTGAACTTCATGATCGTCTTTCCTCAAACCATCGGCGGCGCGAGGCGGGCGAAGCCCTCCTGCTGCCGATAGGGTGTGTGTGGATAGGGCGGCAGCACGTCGCTCGCCGCATCGAGCGCGGCGACCTGCTCGGGCGTCAGGGCCCAGCCGACCGCACCCAGATTGTCGCGCAACTGCGCCTCGTCCCGCGCGCCGATGATGACTGACGACACCGTCGGGCGTCGCAGTAGCCAATTAATCGCGACCTGAGGCACGGTCTTACCCACCTCGGCCGCCACCGCCTCCAGCGCATCGACCACGCGGTGGAGATGCTCATCCTCGACCGGCGGCGCGAACTGGGCGGTGTCGTGCAACCGGCTCCCTGCCGGGATCGGCCGTCCGCGCCCGATCTTGCCGGTCAACCGTCCCCAGCCGAGCGGGCTCCAGACAAGCGCGCCGACGCCCTGATCCGCCGCCAGCGGCATCAGGTCCCATTCGTAGGCGCGGCCGACCAGCGAGTAATAGACCTGATGCGCGACGAGGCGCGGCCAGCCATGACGATCGGCCAAGCCTTGCGCCTTCATGATCTGCCAGCCGGGATAGTTGGAGACGCCCGCATAACGCACCTTGCCGTCCGCGATCAGTCGATCGAGCGTACCCATCACCTCCTCGGTCGGGGTGGAGGCGTCGAAGGCGTGAAGCTGGAGCAGGTCGATGCGGTCGGTGCCGAGCCGCCGCAGCGCCGCCTCGACCGCGCCGATCAGCCGCGCCCGCGACGCGCCCCAGTCCTGCGGGCCGTCACCCATGGGCAGGCCGGTCTTGGTCGAGATGAGGACGGCATCGCGCCGCCCCTTGATCGCCTCGCCGAGCACCTGTTCCGACGCACCATCCGAATAGACGTCGGCGGTGTCGAACAGCGTGACGCCGGCGTCGAGGCAGATATCGACCAGCCGCCGCGCCTCGGCGGCGTCGCTTGTGCCCCAGGCGCTGAACAGCGGCCCCTTACCACCGAACGTGCCCGCGCCGAACGACAGCGCGGGAACGCGCAGGCCGGACGATCCCAATTGCCGATATTCCATGACACCTCCTTTCTCGAATGTCATTCTCAGGCGCATAGATGGACGGTGTCGCGAGGCGGCGGAACCGCCCGCGGGTGCAAAGGATCTATGCCTTGGACGCAAAGGTAGCTGGCAATGACGATCGCGCCCGATCACTCGCCCTGTTCGCGAGCGTGGTGGAGGAAGGCAGCTTTTCCGCCGCCGGCCGCACGCTCGGGCTGACGCCGTCGGCGGTGGCGCGCGCTATCGACCGGATCGAGGCGCGTCTGGGCGTGCGACTGCTGCTCCGCTCCACCCGCGCGCTGACGCTCACCGCCGAAGGGCAGGCCTATCTGCTCGCCGCCCGGCGCATCCTCGCCGATCTCGACGATGCCGAGCAGCAGATCGCCGACCAGGGCGCACCGCGCGGACGGCTGCGGATCAGTGCGGCGCTGGCGCATGGGCGACTGTGCGTCGTACCGCTGCTCGGCGACTTCGCCCGCGCCTATCCGCATATCCTCATCGATATCGCGCTGACCGACACGCTGGTCGACATCGCTGGCGGACAGGCCGATGTCGCGATCCGCTTCGGCCCGCTCGCCGATAGCGGCCTCACCGCCCGCAAATTGTCCGAGGCGCGGCGGGTGATCGTCGCGTCGCCCGACTATCTGGCGCGGGCGGGCACACCGCAGGTGCCCGAAGACCTGCACGCCCACAATTGCCTCAACTTCAATTTTCGCCGCGCCGAACCCATCTGGCCGTTCCGCCGCGACGGCCGGGATTTCGCGTTGTCCGTGGACGGCGGCATCGTCGCCAACAATGGCGAGACGCTGGGTCATCTCGCCGCTGCCGGGGTCGGCATCACCCGGGTCGGACGCTTCAGCGTCGCGGCCGAGATCGCGGACGGGCGGCTCGTGCCGCTGCTGGAGGACTATAATCCTGGCGACGTCGAGCTGATCCACGCCGTCTTCGTCGGCGGCTCCACCACGCCCGCCCGCGTGCGGGTCTTCGTCGACTTCCTCGTCGAAAGGCTTGCCAGCCGCTTCGAATAGCGGGCGCGACGCAAACGCAATCGGACGGCCCGCCGCAAGCAGCCCGACGTTGACGCGACGCGCATAGGCGGGTTCAAGCGGGCCATGATCGACACACCTCTGTTCCGCCCATCCCGCCGTGCCGTCGTCGGGGGCGCGCTTGCGATCGGGCTACTGTCGCGCACCGGCATCGCGGCCCCCATCTCCCGGCTGTTCGCGGGCACCTATGCGCAGGAAGGCGGCGCCGGGCTGGTGTCGTTGGCCGCGGAACAGGGCGGCTGGACCGCGGGCGCCGCCCATGCCGCGATCCGCAACGCCTCCTTCGGCGTCGTGTCGCCACGTCATCGGCTGCGTTACCTGCTGGATGAGCAGCAAAAGGGCATGATGGGGGTCTATGACGCATCGCTGCGGCAGGTCGCCATGTCGTCCACCATGGGCGCAGACCCCTGCCACATCGCCCTGTCGGAGGACGGCACGCTGCTGGCGGCGGCGAACTATTCGAGTGGCAGCGTCGCGCTATGGGCGCTGAACCCGGCGACGGGGCTTCCGACGGGCCGCCCCGCGGTCGCCCAGCACCAGGGCAGCGGGCCAAAAACCAAGCGACAGGCCGGCCCGCATGCGCATTGGGTGGGCTTCGATCGCAGCGGCGACATCCTCCATTCGGTCGACCTCGGTGCCGACGCCATTTTCTCGCACCATATCGATCGCGCGGCGGGCAGGATTGCGAAGACCAGCATCGCCTATCGTGCCGTCGCAGGATCGGGGCCACGGCATCTGGTGCGGCACCCTCGCCTGCCGGTCGCTTATCTCGTTGCCGAGCTGGCCAACACGGTCAGCGTCTTGCGTGGCGGAGCGGACGGCACCTTTGCCCGGCGCGCGGAGGTATCGACCCTGCCCGCCGGCTTCAGCGGCCCGTCCTACGCGGCCCATATCGCGGTGAACGCGGCCGGAACGCGCCTTTACGTCTCCAATCGTGGGCACGACAGCATCGCGGTCTTCGCCATCGGCGCCACCGGTGATCTGCGCCTGCTGCAGCATGTCGGATGCGGGGGTCACTGGCCGCGCTTCTTCCTGCTGATGGAAGACCGGAACGCCATGCTCGTCGCCAATGAACGATCGGGCGGCATCGCCCGCCTGCCGCTGGAGCGGGACGGTCGCCTGCGGCCCGCGGTCGGCACCACCCCGGTGCCGGGCGTCGTGTTTCTGACCGAGTAAGGGCGCCAGCTTTTACGTGGAGACCTTCGGCGCCGACCACGCGTTGAACCGACATGACGCGCAAATTGAAGGTTTTCCGCACCCCGATCGGATTTCACGACGCCTATGTCGCAGCGCCGAGCCAAAAGGCGGCGTTGCAGGCCTGGGGCACGGATACCGATCTGTTCGCCCGCGGTGTCGCGGAGCAGGTGACGGACGCCGCGCTGATGGAAGAGCCCTTGGCGCACCCGGGCGACGTCATCCGCAAGACCCGCGGCACCGTGGACGACCATCTGGCCGCCTTGCCGGCCACACCCAAGCGCAAGCCGGCGGACGCGACGGATGCGCCCCCGGCCAAGCCCCGCCGCACGAAGCCCAAGCCCCGCCCCTCTCGCTCCAAGCTCGATCAGGCCGAACAGGCGATCGATGAGGCGGAGCAGCGATATGATGCGGCGCGCCGCGATCTCGCCGCGCGCGAGGCGGCACTGCGCAAGGAACGTCAGGCGCTGGACAACGACCGGAATCGCGAGCGCGAGCGGCTGGAAACCGCACGCGCAGACCAGGAGCGACACTATCGCGAGGCCATGGCCGCGTGGCGTGAGGGCGAGGCTGACTGACGGCCCCCGCCTCAGATCAAATGACGTTGAGGTCCGTCACGAACTCATAGCGATCGCCGCGATAGACCGAGCGGGTGAATTCGACGATACGGCCATCGGGAATCCGCGTACGGCGCTCGATCCGCAAGACTTCGGAATGCTGGCGGACGCTCAGAATCCCCGCTTCGGTTTCGGTCGCGAGCGACGCGCGGATGCGCTGCGTGCCCGATGTCGGCCGAAAGCCATGGACGTCGAGCGCCTGATACAGCGAATCGCCCAGCGCATCGAGATCGGGCATGAATATCGCCGGGATCACCGCATGTTCGATCGCCAGCGGCTCATCACCGGCCAGCCGTACGCGCCCCAGCCGCGCGACGCGGACATCCGGCGACACCTCCAGCACGGCGGCTTCCTCTTCGGTCGCCAGGGCATAGGATTTGTAGATCCAGACCACCCCCGGATCCTGCCCGCGCGAGCGCGTATCGTCGCTGAAGCTGTTGAGCTTCGCGCCCGCGGTCTCGATCCGCCGCGCGACGAAGGTGCCCGACCCATGTTTGCTGATCACCACGCCTTCGTCGATCAGCTGCTTGATGCCCTTACGCACCGTAACGCGCGACAGGCCCGCCATTTCGCTGAGCTCGCGTTCGGAGGGCAGCGCGCTGCCGGGATCGATACCGCCGCCGTCGATATGCTCGCGCAGGCGTTGGGCGAGCTGCATGTACAAGGGTGTCGCTTCGTCGCTGCGCGTCCAGGCGATATCGCGCACCGTTACGCCTCCCGCTTGCCGATGGCATGTAGGACGTCGCGCAGGCTGCCGCGGTGTGCGTCGAGCAGTTGCGCCGCCGTCTCGACCGGAATCCCCATTGCGACGACGATCCCCAGCCGAATGTCGTTGTCCGCCAGGTCGAGCGAGCGCGCGGCGACCTCGGCATCGACGCCGGCAAGGTCCTGCACCATGCGACGTGCCCGTACCAAGAGCTTTGCATTGGAGACGCGCATCGCCACCATGCGCCCGCGATAGACGAGGCCGAGCCGCAGCATCACCGCGGTCGACAGCAGGTTCAGCACCGCCTTTTGCGCGGTGCCCGCCTTCATCCGCGTCGATCCGGCCAGAACTTCGCTGCCGGTGTCCGCGACGATTACGTGCTCGGCCCGCTCGCTCAGCGGCATATCGGGATTGTTGGTGATGCCGATCGTCAACGCGCCAAGCGCCCGCGCGCGTTCGATCACGGCGACGGTATAGGGCGTCCGCCCGCTGGCGGCGACGCCGATGACGACGTCGGACGCGGTAAGGCCGCAGGCGTCGATGTCGCGATGCGCGGCCTCGACATCGTCCTCCGCCCCCTCGCGCGCTTCCGTCAGCGCGCCCATGCCGCCCGCCATCAGGAAGACCAGGCGATCCATCGGCCAGCCGAAGGTCGGGTGAAGCTCGGTCCCGTCCTGAACCGCCAGTCGGCCCGATGTGCCCGCCCCGACGAAGATCAGCCGCCCGTCATGCTCCAGCCGCGCCGCGGCCGCTTCCGCCGCATCCGCGATCGCGGCGACCTGCGACTGGAGCGCCGCGATCGCGGCCATCTGTCCCTCCAGCATCGCCTCGACGGCCGACTGGGTCGGCCACAGGTCGAGTTCCAGGAATCGGGGATCGAGCGCTTCGGTGTTCATCATATCAACGACCTCGATGCGATGCCGGGCCGGCGGGCGCGGCGCAGACCAGGAAGGCGACGGCCGTTCCCAGACACAGCTGAAACGGAAAGGACAGGCCGGTAAGGACCAGCGGCAGACCGATCGCCTTGGCGATAGCGGGTTGCAGCAACACGATCGTGACAAAGCCGATCAGCAGCGCGGCGATCGCCGATCCGGTCGTGCCGCGGGTGGTGAAGACCGCGGTGAAATAGACGCCCAACAGCCCAGCATAGCTGAACACCATCACCTGCAACGCAAACTCCAGCAGGCCCATCGAACTGTGGCGCTGCCAATAATAAGACGCGACCGCCATCAGGAACATCGCAAAGCCGATCACCCCCATGCCCGCGCGCCCGGCCTGGACGAAGTGATGCTCCTCCACCGGCCCGCGCCGGTCGCGCCAGGGGCGATAGAAGTCCTGCACCAGCACCGACGACATCGCGTTGAGCGCGGAATTGGTCGTCGCGACCGCGGCGGCGCAGATGCCGATCGTCACCAGACCGCGCAGACCGCCGGGCAGTTCGGTGAGGATGTAATGCATGAAGATGCTGATCTTCTCGCCGCCGAACTGGCTGGCCGCGACGGCACCGGTGCCGCCCATCAGGTCCGGGCGATTGTAGAAGATATAGAGTAGCAGGCCGATCACGATGAACATGCCAACCGTCGGCACCGTCGCCAGCACGGACAGGTACAGGCTGCGCGCGCCCGTCTTCGCATCCTTGCACGACAGCAGGCGCTGCGTGGTGTCCTGATCCATGCCCGCATTCGCGATGTAGAGCAGCGCGATGCCGGTCACGATCGCCAGCATCGAGAACGGCCGGGACAGATCGAACGAAAAATCGAACAGCCGCAGCTTGTCGACGCCCTCCGGCGTGTGCGCCAGCGCGTGCAGGATCTGGGCGTTGGACGCCGGGATCGACAGGCGCAGGAACACGACCACCGCCACCGCCGATCCGACATAGACGATGAACTGGATCAGGTCGTTCCACAGCACCGATTTCAGGCCGCCGACGAAGGTGAAGGCGACGCTCGCCACGATCAGCGCGGCCGCCGCGATCATGATCCCCTGCGCCCCGACGCTGCCCGTGACGACCATCGCCAGCGCGATAGCGGCAAGATACACGCGCGCGCCCCCGGCAAAGACGCGCCCGATCAGGAACATGCCGCCCGCCCAGCGCGTCGCCCGTTCGCTGAAGCGAAGCGTCAGCAACTCATAGGCGGTGGTCGCGCGGATGGCGTAAAAGCGCGGGATCAGCACATGAGCGACGAAGATCGCACCGATCAGCCCACCGATATTGCCGGTCAGATAGGTCAGGTCGCCGCGATAGCCGTAATCCGGCCCGCCCAGGAACGTTGCGGCCGACTGGGTCGCCGACAGGACGGACAGCGCCGCCAGCCACGCGGGAACGTTGCCGCCGGCCAGGAAATAGTCGTGGGCGGACTCGGTCTTGCGCGGCGTGAACATCCATCCGCCTGCCACCAGCAACAGCAAATAGGCCGCGATGACGAGCCAGTCGGCAACAGAAAAGGGCAACATCATCGAGCCATGCTCCGCTTGCGTTGGACCGGGTGTCCGCGGCCGATGAACGGTCCGCCCGCCCCGTCGATCGGGCAAATCCGATCTCGATGCCGGGCGATCACAGATGCGCAGTCAGCGAAACGCCGATCGTCCGCCCCAGAATGTCGTACGTGTCGGGGAAGGTGTTGAAGACACCGCCGGACGACACGCGCGGCGGGTTGCGGTCAAACAGATTGTAGACGCCCGCGCTCATCGTCACCCTGTCGGTGAAGTCGTACGAGGCCGACAGGTCGAACGTGTCCTGCGCCTTGATCACCTCGGTCGATCCGACCGTGCTCGACCGGACCTTGCCGATGCGCTGCCAGTCGAACTGGATCACGCCCTTGTCGAGCAGCACGCCGATTCCCGCGGTGTGGCGGTAGGCGGGCTGGACCAGCGTGGTCCCGTCGCTCGAACAGGTGGCACCGAACGTGCCCTTGCACTGCACCGCCGACACGGTGGGGTTCGCCTGGATCAGATACGACGTGACGATATTGCCCTGATAGGTGGCGCGCAGCCCCCTGCCCGGCAGCCAGTCACCGCGCAGCGTATAGGCCGCCGAAATATCGAAGCCGCGTTGCAGCAGCCGGCCGAGATTCTGGTTGTTGACGAAGGCGTCGGCGAAGCTGCCGTTCGGGTTGCGCGTGACCAGCCCGCACAGCGGATTACCCGCGGTCGGATTGGTGATGTAGCAGCTGGTGATCGCCGCGATCGGCTGGATCACACCCACCGCGCCCCGCAGGTCGAGATTGTAATAATCGACCGTGACGTTCAACCCGGGGATAAACGTCGGCGTGAACACCGCGCCCGCGGTCGTCGTGTAGCCCGTCTCCGGCTGGATCGCGGGGTTGCCGCCATAATAATAATTGCCGGTCAGGTAGCTGGCGGCATTCGAATTGGTCGACCCCACCGCCGGCGCGCCGAACCGCTTGCACTGCGCGGCATCGCCCGTGCCGATCACGCACGGATCGCCGCCGTAGCGCGGCTTCAGCCGATCGACGGTGACGAGGCTGCTGAACGGCAGCGACGACGTGGTGGCGGCGAATTCGCCGAAATTGGGGGTGCGGAGCACGCGCTGATAGGTGCCGCGCAGCCGCAGGTTGCGATCCACCTCCCAATTACCCTCGACCTTCCACGTCCCGTGCGTGCCGAAGAGATTATAGTCCGACAGGCGATACGCGCCGCCCACCGCGAGCTTGCGGATCAACGGCGTGTCGTGGATCAGCGGCACCAGTACTTCGCCGTACAGTTCGCGTACGTCGAACGCGCCGCTGTATGCCGCTTGCACGCCCTGGCGATTGGTGTTGCCGGTCAGCAGCGCGCTGTCCTGCGTGATGCTCGCGGTCTCGCGGCGATATTCGACACCGACGGCAAAGCCGATCGGCCCGGCGGGCAGCGCGAACAGGTCGGCGAGGCTGCCGCTGATCGTCGCCGCAGTGACGAACTGGTCGCGCTTGCGATCGAAGCCGTTGATCGGGCTGCCGAGCGCTGCGGCGAGGCCGGGCTGGCGCGGGCCGAAGATGTTCACGGTGTTGACGATCGAGGCGAAGTTGTTCGCACCCGCCGCATTGGTGACGAGCCCGTCGCCCGAGATCAGCGACGATTCGGTCGAGCGGCCATATTGCGCATAGACGTTCCACCGGATCGCATCGGTCAGCGGCCCGCGCAGCCCCGACTGGAACTGCAAGGTGTTGCGTTCGGTCGCATAGGTGATGAGGCCCAGCTCGGCGAGCGAGCGCGAGACGTTCACCTGCGCGACGCCGTTGACGAAGGTCAGCTGGTTGCGGATCGCATCGGTCAGGAACGGGTTGGTGGCGCTGATCCCGACGGTACGGCTGACCGAGGCGGGCGCCGCGCCGGGCGTGCCGGTCTCTTCGGTCCGCGCATTGGTGAACATCGCCCGGCCGTACAGCTCGATCTGCGGCGTGATCGCATATTTGTAGAGCGCGGCGACGTTGATCCTCTTGAGCGGCGAGATCAGCGGATAGCTGGCCGAGATGTTCGAAGTGGCGGACGGACTGGTCGTGAACGTGCCATCGTCGGTGAAGCCGAAGCGACGGCCGCTGGCGACATCGGTGAACACGCCGCCGATGCTGGGGATCGTCTGATTGGGCGTTGCCGCCCAGTCGCGCTGCCCGGCCCGCACGCCATCGCGCTGCGTATAGTCCGCCGCGATCACCAGATTGCCGGCATCGCCGATGCCGGTGCCCATCATCAGCGATGCGCCATATTGCGCGCCACCATGGACCGACAGGCGGCTGGTCGCCGTTCCGCGCAGGCCCTTGTAATCGTCGTTCAGGATGAAGTTCACGACGCCCGCAACCGCATCCGCGCCATAGACCGCGGCTGCACCGCCGGTGAGCACGTCGACGCGCTTGATGAGCGAGGCCGGAATGGCGTTGACGTCGACCGAGTTGCGGAAGCTGAACGGCGCGGCGCGCGTGCCGTCGATCAGCACCAGCGAGCGGCTCTGGCCGAAGTTGCGCAGTTCCAGCACCTGCGCCCCGAACGCATCGCTCCCCTGCGAACCCTGGCGCACGCCGCCCGACAGCTGCGGGATCTTGGTCGAGAAATCCTCGATCGTCAGCGCGGATTGCAGCTTGATCTGCTCCTCGCCGCTCGATGCGACGGGGCTGCTGCTGGTCAGGCCGGGAATCGCGATCCGCGTACCCGTCACCACGATGTCGTCGCCTGTCACGGGCACGCTCGGGTCCGTCGCCGCGGGAACAGTCTGCGCGTGCGCCACACCGGGCATCTGTGCGAGGGCGATGGCCAGAGCCGCGACGGCTACGGTATGTCGGTACGACGTCACCATGATGGAGTCCCTCCCTTGAACCCGAACCCGGCGCCGCCGCCCGGTCATCATGGGCCCCGGCGAGACGCTGGCAAGGCAGGGATAATGCATACCTGTCTTATGCCTGTAAAGAGGTGGTATGGCATATTGGTATTATAGCAGGGATCGGCGTCGGGTGTCGGTGTCAGCTCGGAACGTCCCAACTGCAAACGATCAGGCTGGCGTCGTCGTGCCGCTTGACCCGGGTGTGGCGGCGTAAGGAGTCCGGCTCGCGTTCGATGTCCCGCAGCCGTGCCAGCCACGCCTGCGCCTCGCCCGGCGTGGCGATCGCCAGCAGATCGGCGGGCGTCTCGATGCCGAACAGTTCGACGAGGCGCAGGAAACCGTCACTCGCGATCGCGAAGCGCTGCCCGGGCCGCAAAGGAAGCCTCGCCTGCCAGACATGGTCCGCCGCCGCGGCCTCTGGCCCGAAGACCCAATAGCCGCCCTCGCAATTCTTCAGGCAGCGATTGGCGCGCAATCCGGGCAACAGCCGCAATTTCAGCGCATCGGGATCGATCGTCGGCTCCGCGTCGTAAATCGCCTTCACCGCCGCCAATGTCCGCGCCTCGACGATATCCAGGTCGGACGCGCCGTACAATCGCGCCGCGCCCGCCTCATCGACCGCCGCCACGCGGCAATCGGCAAGGCTGGTGATCTCGACCGCGTCGTCGATGATGCGAACCATGGCGAAGGCGGCCGAGGGAAGATCGCAGGAATCGACATCCGCGCGCAATTGCACCCGCGCCAGCGCTTCGGCGCACCGCGTCATGACGGTGCGCAGCAGCGCGATCGTCGGGCAGTCCGGGTCGTCGGCAAGTGCTTCGGCGAGCAGCCGGTTGGCGGTCTGCGCCAGCCATGCCGCATCGCTCGGCGCGTCCAGTATCGACGGGCCGATGCCGGTGGCGCCATCGATCACCCATGCGGCGTTGCCATGATGGCCGATCGCATCCTCGTTGACAGGGCCCTGCCCATCGGACAGCGCGACGTCGATCCTCAGCATGACATGCTCCAATCCGTACGCGCAGGAGGCTAGCAACTCCGTATCCGACGCGCAAACCAATATGATGCCACTTGTACGTCGTACCGGAGTGGTATCTACTTGCAGGATGGCATTGTACGCTGACATCCGTCCCATACATCAGCCGCGTGGATGGAAGGGATGCGATGACCGACCAGGAGGTGCAAACGCAATGACCCCGGCGCCACGGCCATGACCGACACCGCGGCGCTCCTGGCGACGCTGCGCGCCATCGTCGGCGGGCGTCACCTGCTCACCAGCCCGCGCGCCACGGCGCGGTTCCGCAAGGGATACAGGACCGGCGACGGACCGGCGATCGCGGTCGTGCAGCCGGCCACGTTGGTGGAGCTGTGGCGCGTCGCGCAGGCCTGCGTCGCCGCCGATGTCTCGATCATCATGCAGGCGTCGAATACCGGGCTGACCGGCGGCTCGACACCCGATGGCGACGATTATCCGGGCGGCCTGGTCATCATCAGCACTACCCGTCTGTCCCGGCTGCGCGTGATCCGGGGCGGCGAGCAGGTGGTGTGCCTGCCGGGTGCGACGTTGCACGAGCTCGAACGGACGCTGCGACCCTATGGGCGGGAACCGCATTCGGTGATCGGATCGTCCTGTTTCGGCGCGTCGGTCGTCGGCGGCGTCTGCAACAATTCGGGGGGATCGCTGATCCGGCGCGGCCCCGCCTATACGCAGCTCGCCCTGTTCGCCGCCGTGCAACCGGACGGCAGCCTCAAACTAGTCAATCATCTGGGCATCGCACTCGGCGACGATCCGCACACGATCCTGTCGCGGCTCGACACCGGGGATTTCACTGAGGCAGACGTCGAGGCCACCACCGATCGCTGGGCGCACGATCACAGCTATGCCGAGCATGTCCGCGCGATCGACAGCGACATGCCCGCCCGCTTCAACGCCGACCCACGGTGCCTGTTCGAAGCATCGGGCAGCGCGGGCAAGCTGATCGTCTTCGCGGTGCGCCTCGACACCTTCGCGCGCGAAGAGGATAGCGCAACCTTCTATATCGGCACCAACGATCCCGATCGGCTGACCGACCTGCGCCGAACGATGTTGCGCGATTTCGACCGGCTGCCGATCGCGGGCGAATATATCCACCGGACCGCCTTCGACGTCGCGGATCATTATGGGCGCGACACGTTCCTGGCCATCGAACGGCTCGGTACGCATCGGCTCCCTGCCCTCCTGGCCGCCAAGGCTCGGTTCGATGCGGTCGCGGATCGCGTGTCGAAGGGCTTGAGCGACCGCCTGATGCAATGGTCGGCGCGGTTCATGCCCGATCATCTGCCCGGCTGGATGCGCACCTATCGCGATCTTTTTGCGCATCACCTGATCCTGAAGGTGTCGGGCGATCAGCGCGCCGAGACCCGCGCGCTGCTGGCGCGGCTGTTTCCGGGCGATGCCGTGGGCGACCATCGGGAATGCAGCGCATCGGACAGCGCCAAGGCCTTTCTCCACCGATTCGTGGTGGCGGGTGCCGCCGTCCGATATCGGGCGGTCCACGGCGACGAGGTCGCCGATATCGTCGCGCTCGACGTCGCGCTGCCCCGCAATGCGCAGGCTTGGGTCGAGGACCTGCCGCCAGCGCTGGCCGATCAGGTAATCCACACGCTCTATTACGGCCATTTCTTCTGCCACGTCTTCCATCAGGACTATATCGTCCGACGCGGCAACGATCCCCTCGCCTTTGAACATGCGCTCTGGGCGCTGCTCGACGCGCGCGGCGCCCAATATCCCGCCGAACATAATGTCGGCCACCTCTATGTCGCGCCCGCCCAACTGGCCGAATTCTATCGCGATATAGACCCCCGGAATCAGCTGAATCCAGGGATCGGCCACACACCCCGCACGCGGCACTGGGCCGACAGTGACGGCGGTGATCACAAACGCGCCAAGCTTTAGGATCGATATGGACGGGTCATGACAACCCGTCGCTTTTCTGGCACCGCTCCTTATGGTCCATCGGACCATAAGCACGTGTTCGGAATGGGCGAGGGATTTCGGGAATGAGCGACAGGTTCGACATTGTGATCGTCGGGGCGGGCCATGCCGGCGCACAGGCCGCCATCGCGCTACGCCAGCGTGGCTTTGCGGGGACGATCGCGATCATCGGTGACGAGCCTGAACTGCCCTACGAACGCCCCCCGCTCAGCAAGGATTATCTGGCGCGCGACAAATCGTTTGATCGCCTGCTGCTGCGCCCCGAAAGCTTCTGGCGCGAGCGCGAAGTGACGATGCTGCTGGGCCAGCGCGTGACGGCGATCGATCCGGTTGGTCACGCGATCACACGCGAGGATGGCGACAGCATCGGCTATGGCACGCTGATCTGGGCGACCGGCGGCGCGCCCCGCCGGCTGACCTGCCCGGGCCATGACCTCGCCCGCGTCCATGCCGTGCGCACCCGCGCCGATGTCGATCGCATGATGGCGGAACTGGACGACACCACGCGCGTCGTCGTGATCGGTGGCGGCTACATCGGGCTGGAGGCTGCCGCGGTGCTGTCGAAGCTCGGCAAGTCCGTCACCCTGATCGAAGCGCTCGACCGGGTGCTGGCGCGCGTCGCGGGCGAAGCGGTGTCGCGGTTCTTCGAAGCCGAGCATCGCGCGCATGGCGTCGATATCCGCCTGGGCTGTGCGGTGGAGTGTATCGAGGGCACGGACGGCGCCGCCTCCGGCGTGCGGCTGGCGGACGGAGAAGTAGTGCCGTGCGACATGGTGATCGTCGGCATCGGCATCATCCCGGCGATCGCACCGCTTCAGGCGGCCGGCGCGGCGTGCGGCAACGGCGTGATCGTCGATGCCATGTGCCGCACCACCTTGCCTGACGTCTATGCGATCGGCGACTGTGCCGCCCACCCCAACCCCTATGCGGACGGCGCCGTCATCCGACTGGAATCGGTGCAGAACGCCAACGATCAGGCCGGCACCGTCGCTCGCGCAATCCACGACGCGGCCGAACCCTATGACGCCGTCCCGTGGTTCTGGTCGAACCAGTATGACCTGAAGTTGCAGACCGTCGGCCTGTCGACCGGCCACGATCAGGTGGTGGTGCGCGGCGATCCCGCCTCACGCAGCTTCAGCGCCATCTATCTGAAGGACGGGCAAGTAATCGCGATCGACGCGATCAACAGTGTGAAGGATTACGTGCAGGGCCGCGCGCTCGTGGTCGCCCGCACCGCCGCCGATGCCGCAACACTGGCGCAAACCGACATCCCGCTGAAGACGCTGACGGCCTGAGCCACTTCCGAAGCGAACCCTGCCGCCTCTAGCGCGCCGGCGGCGGGACTAGCGTCCCGAAACGCAAAACCCTCCCCCGGCTATACCGGGGGAGGGCGAATACATCACACCAATCGGCTCTGCTTGACTGCGGCGGCGATGAAGCTGGCGAACAGCGGGTGCGGATCGAAGGGCTTGCTCTTCAGCTCCGGGTGGAACTGCACGCCGACGAACCAGGGGTGATCGGGACGCTCTACGATTTCGGGCAGCGTGCCGTCGGGCGACATGCCGCTGAACACCAGGCCGCCCTTTTCCAGCGCGTCCTTATAGTGCGTGTTCACCTCGTAGCGGTGACGATGGCGTTCCTGAATGGTCGTGCCGCCGTAGATCGACGCGACGACACTGTTGCCGTCGAGCGCGGCTTCATAGGCGCCGAGCCGCATCGTGCCGCCCATATCGCCCGAAGCCTCGCGCTGTTCCAGCCCGTCGCGCCCCATCCATTCGGTGATCAGGCCGACCACCGGCTCGCTCGTCGGGCCGAATTCGGTCGACGAGGCATTGGCGATGCCCGCGGTATCGCGCGCGCCTTCGACGCAGGCCATCTGCATGCCGAAGCAGATGCCGAAATAGGGGATTTCGCGCTCGCGGGCGAACTTGACCGACTTGATCTTGCCCTCCGCGCCACGCTCGCCGAACGCACCGGGGACGAGGATCGCATCGCAGGGTTCGAGCTGGCTCACGATCTCGCTGTCGTCATTCTCGAACAGTTCGGCGTCGATCCAGCGGACGTTGACCTTCACGCGGTTGGCGATGCCGCCATGGACCAGCGCTTCGTTGAGCGACTTATATGCGTCCTGCAGGCCGACATATTTGCCGACGACGCCGACCGTCACCTCGCCCTCCGGGTTGGTCAGGCGATCCATGATGTCGCTCCAGCGCGACAGATCGGGGGCCGACGACGGCGTGATGCCGAAGGCACGCAGCACCTCCGCATCCAGACCCTCGCCGTGATACTGCATCGGCACCGCATAGATGCTCTTGGCGTCGAGCGCGGGGATGACCGCGGTTTCGGGGACGTTGCAGAACAGCGCGATCTTGGCGCGCTCCGACGGCGGCAGCGGCTGTTCGCAGCGACAGACCAGCACGTCGGGCTGCACGCCCAGGGCGGCCAGTTCGCGCACCGAATGCTGCGTCGGCTTGGTCTTCAGTTCGCCCGCGGCGGCGATGTAGGGCACCAGCGTCACGTGGATGCTGATCGCGTTGTTGCGCCCTTCTTCGTTGCGCAGCTGGCGGATCGCCTCGATGAACGGCAGCGATTCGATATCGCCGACCGTGCCGCCGATCTCGCAGAGCACGAAGTCGAGGTCGTCGGTTTCCGCGCGCGCGAACGCCTTGATCGCGTCGGTGACGTGCGGGATCACCTGCACCGTCGCGCCGAGATAGTCGCCGCGACGCTCGCGCTCGATGATCGTCTTGTAGATGCGGCCGGAGGTGACGTTGTCCGACTGGCGGCTCGCAACACCGGTGAAGCGTTCGTAGTGGCCGAGGTCGAGGTCCGTCTCCGCACCGTCGTCGGTCACATAGACCTCGCCGTGCTGATACGGGCTCATCGTGCCCGGATCGACGTTGAGATAGGGATCGAACTTCCGGATCCGGACGCGATAGCCGCGTGCCTGAAGCAGAGCTGCGAGAGAGGCCGCCATGAGGCCTTTGCCGAGCGACGAAACCACGCCGCCGGTGATGAAGATGTACCGCGCCATGGGAGGAATCGCCTAGCTTGGATGGGGGGCAAACGACAAGAGCGCGCGGGGGTCTCCCGCGCGCGATTTACGACGAAACGTTGTGCGGCTTAACGCTGCAGCGGCACCGCGCCGTTATCGGCAGGCGCATTGGGCACCGCATCCTGCGCCGGTGCGAGCGGCTGGGCCGCCGGAGCCGGCGCCGCAGGAAGCGGACGGGCGAGCGAGGTGTCGATCGTCTGCGTCTGGCGGTGCGCCGCGATGAAGGCGAGCGCGATCGACATGCAGACGAACACCGTCGCGAGGATCGAGGTCATGCGGGTCAGGAAGTCCGCCGCGCCGCGCGCCGACATCAGGCCCGACGGGCTGCCGCCCATGCCGAGGCCGCCGCCTTCCGACTTCTGCATCAGGATCACCGTCACGAGCGCGGCGGCGATGATGGCATGAACGACGAGGAGGAAGGTGAACATCGACGACCTTGGGAAAAACGGATGAAGGCGCGCACATAGGCGAGGCGCGCCGAACGATCAACCGGCGTGGGGATGGGGGTGCGGAGGCCTCGCCTGCCAACCTGGTGCCTCCCTTCTTCGTCATCCCCGCGCAGGCGGGGATCCAGACGCGCTACCGTGTCGACTCCATAAATACCGGTAGCGGCTATGAATTCCCGCCTCCGCGGGAATGACGCCATGAAGCGGGATACCGACGCGCAGACCCGCCCCGCCCCGTTTATTCCACCCACCGTTCATTTCCCGGAAACCACCACCGCACCGCGGCGTTATGACCCCGAAACAAAGCCCGAAAATGGCGCAGAAACGGATATTTGCACGTGGGAACAGCCGCGCAATCACTCGCGACGTGGATGAGCGCCCTGGTGGATTACGTGCGGTCGGGCGAGCCCGATCTCACCAACCGGCAGATGGCACTGCTCCTCCTCGTTTACCTCAATCCCGGCCCGCATACGGTGCGCGGCCTGGCCCGGGCGCTCAACGTGTCGAAGCCCGTCGTCACGCGCGCCTTGAATCGGCTGGGCGCCCTCGGCTATCTGCGCCGTCAGCGTGACGACAGCGACAAGCGCAATATCTTCGTCGCACGTACATCCGAAGGGGCAGAGTTTCTTGAAGAGTTCGGGCAATTCCTCGGCGACGGCGAATCACACGCACCTCAACCGGCCCTCGCGTAAAGCCTTTGCGCTAACCGGCCCCTCGGTCGATCTCGATCCGCGTACCCACGCCGTTCGCGGCGATCTGGCAGACGTCCGCCTCGCCGAACAGGTCTTCGCGCCCCATTATGCCGCGCCGATGGTCACCGTCGTGTCGCGCGCTGTCGGACTGTTCGGCGATCGCAACCTCAGCGAGCAGGTCGCCGATCTCAGCGTCGGCGATACGTTCGACGTGCTGGAGCTTGCCGGCAACCACGCCTGGGGCCGGGCCACGGCGCAGAACCTCGTCGGCTATGTCGACCGCACCGCCTTGGATATCGCCGTGCCGCAGGATGACGCGGCATGACCGTCTCGGTCTTCATCGACGGTGCGGTCGGCACCACCGGCATCGACATCCGCGAACGGCTGAGCGGCCGTAGCGATCTCACCATCGTGACGCTCGATGAGGCGCGTCGCAAGGACGCCGCTGCGCGAGCCGAGGCGCTGAACGACTCCGATTTCGCGATCCTCTGCCTGCCCGATGAGGCTGCGAAGGAAGCCGCCGCGCTCGTCCGCGACGGTGGCGCGCGGATCATCGACGCATCGTCGGCGCATCGGGTCGCGACGGGCTGGACCTATGGCTTCCCCGAACTCGACGCAGGCCAGGCGGACCGGATCGCGCAATCCCCACGCGTCTCCAACCCCGGCTGCTACCCCACCGCGTTCCTCGCGCTCGTCGCCCCGCTTATCCGCGCCGGCCTTGTGCCCGCCGACTGGCCGCTGACCTATAACGCCACCTCGGGCTATTCCGGCGGCGGGAAGGCAATGATCGCCGAGTTCGAAGAAGGCGGCACCGACACCGCCTTCCGCGTCTACGCCCTCACCCTCGCGCACAAGCATCTGCCCGAGATGAAGACGCACGCCGGCCTCGCCCACCCACCGATCTTCGCGCCGTCGGTCACGCGGCTCAACCGCGGCATGCTGTCCGAAGTGCCGCTGCCGCTCGCGCAATTGCCCGGCAGCCCCAGCATCGCGCAGATCGAGGACACGCTGGCCGCGGCCTATGCCGACAGCGCGCTCATTTCGGTCGCGCCGGGCGACGTCACCGCAATCGCCATCGAGGAGAATGCGGGCACCGACCGCATGACGCTGCGCGTCTGCGGCAACCCCGGCACCGGCCACGTCCGGCTGATCGCGACGCTCGACAATCTCGGCAAGGGCGCGGGCGGCGCGGCGGTGCAGAACCTCAACATCATGGCCGGGCTCGATCCGCTCGCCGGCCTCATCCTGTAACGTAAAGGATCGTCATGCAGCGCAATCCCGTCGGCAAGCTGCTCCTGTTCGGAGCCACCGGTGACCTCGCCAAGCGCATGTTGCTGCCCTCGCTGTACGGCCTGCACGCCGACGGCCTGCTGCCCAAGGATCTGACGATCACCGGCTCGGCGCGCGGCGACATGGACGACGATGGCTATCGCGACGTCGTGAAGAAGGCGCTCGACGAATTCCTCCCCGCCGACCGCAAGGACGAAAGCGCGCTCGGCACGTTCATGCAGCGCATCCAGTTCCAGCCTGCCGATCTGTCCGACCCCAACAGCTTCCAGCCGCTCGCCGACAAGATCGGCGACGTGTCGGGCGGCCTCGCCATCTATCTCTCAACCGCACCCTCGCTGTTCGAATCGGCGGTGCAGGGCCTCGAGAAGGTCGGACTGACCGGGCCGACCGTGCGCATCGCGCTCGAAAAGCCGCTGGGCTACGACCTCGCCTCGTCGAAGGAGATCAACGACACCGTCGCCAGCGCCTTCCCCGAAGAGCGGACGTTCCGCATCGACCATTATCTGGGCAAGGAAACCGTCCAGAACATCCTGGCGCTGCGCTTCGGCAATTCGATGTTCGAGCCGATCTGGAACGCGCAGGGGATCGACAACGTCCAGATCACCATCGCCGAGACGGTGGGTCTGGAGGATCGCGCCGGCTATTACGAGGGCGCGGGCGCGCTGCGTGACATGGTCGCCAACCATATGCTCCAGCTCGTCGCGCTGATCGCGATGGAGCCGCCGGCGCTGTACGACGGCACCGCGATCCGCGACGAAAAGGCCAAGGTCTTCCGCAGCATGCGCAAGATCACGCCCGAGCAGGTGCCGCAATGCACCGTCACCGGCCAATATGAAGAAGGCGCGGTCGGCGGCAAGGTCGTCAAGGGCTATGACGACGAACTGGGCTATGACAGCAATGTCGAAACCTTCGTCGCAATCAAGGCGCATATCGACAATTGGCGCTGGCAGGGCGTGCCCTTCTACCTGCGCACCGGCAAGCGCATGGCCAAGCGCCGCAGCGAGATCGCGATCCAGTTCAAGCCGGTGCCGCACTCGATGTTCTCGGGCCGCGGCGGCGTGCTGCAGCCCAATACGCTGGTGATCCGCCTGCAGCCGGAGGAATATATCCAGCTGCTGGTGATGACCAAGGAGCCGGGCCTCGACCGCGACGGCCTGCGCCTGCGCGAGGTGCCGCTCAACCTCAGCCTCGACGCCGAATTTGCCGGCACCCGCCGCCGCATCGCCTATGAGCGCCTGCTGCTCGACCTGATCGAGGGCGACCAGACGCTGTTCGTCCGCCGCGACGAGGTGGAGGCGCAATGGACCTGGATCGACGCAATCCGCGCCGGCTGGGATGCGAACCAGACCAAGCCCAAGCATTATGCCGCCGGCACCTGGGGCCCCGCGGGCGCGATCGCGCTGACCGAGCGCGATGGCGTGACCTGGCAGGACGATTGAGGTCGAGCCCCTAGCCCCCTTTCGTCATTCCCGCGAAGGCGGGAATCCAGACGCGCTACCGTCGCACTCCATGCCGCGAGGTCAGAGGTTCTGGATCCCCGCCTTCGCGGGGATGACGATTAGGGAGCACGCGTGACTCGCGCGCGACGCGAACATTTCTGTCCCCCATACGTATGCGGGGGCACTTACCTTGCGTGGGCCACTCCGCTAAGCGAGCCCCGCGCGCCGACATGAAAAGGCTGTACCCATGACCGAGATCGAATGGTGGGAGTATGACGACGCGGGCGAGCTCGCGGACGCGATCGCCGGCGACATCCAGTTCGTCATCGAAAGCGCGATCGATGCGCGCGGCTCCGCGGTCATCGCACTCGCCGGCGGCAAGACCCCCTTCCCGGCCTATGAAAAGCTCGCACAGGCCAAGCTCGACTGGAAGCGCGTGACGATCGTGCCGGGCGACGAGCGCATCGTGCCGCTCGGCGACCCGCTGTCGAACGTGACGCAGCTCGGCAAGCTGTTCATCCCCAAGGGCGCGCGCGTCATCCCGATCGTGCCCAAGCAGACCGAGGATTATAAGTCCGCCGGCCGCTCCGCCGATGCGCTGATGCAGGACCTGCACTGGCCGCTCGACCTGTGCCTGCTCGGCATGGGCGGCGACGGGCATACCGCCTCGATCTTCCCCGGCCCCGATTTCGACGAAGCGCTGAACGGCCCCAAGGAGCGCCGCATGCTGGGCGTGATGCCCGATCCGCTGCCGCCCGAGGCACCGGTCGCACGCGTCACGCTCAGCCGCCAGGGCATCGTGACGGCGCGCGCGCTGATGATCGCGCTGACCGGCAAGGACAAGCGCAAGGTGCTGGAACAGGCGATCGAACAGGGCCCATCGTCGCCCTATCCGATCGGTCGCGTCCTCGCCGATGCCGAGCTGCCCGTCGACATCCACTGGGCGCCGTAAACTCCCTCCTACCGTTCGTGCTGAGCCTGTCGAAGCACGGTGAGACCCACCGCCCTTCGACAAGCTCAGGGCGAACGGTATAGAGGGATCACCCGCGCCCCACCCCTCCCCAGGAATCCGCGCCATGAACCCCGAAGTCTCCGCCGTCACCGACCGCATCATCGCCCGGTCGAAGGACAGCCGCGCCGCCTATCTGTCGCTGATCGAGCGCGAGCGGGACAATGGCGCGCGGCGCCCGCAACTCGGCTGCGCCAACCTCGCCCACGCCTATGCCGGGACCGAGGAAGATCGCGACACGATGCGGTCCGGCCAGGCGATGAACATCGGGATCGTCACCGCGTACAACGACATGCTGTCCGCGCACGCCGTCTACTACCGCTATCCCGAACTGATGAAGGTCTGGGCGCGCGAGGTCGGCGCGACGGCACAGGTCGCCGGCGGCGTACCCGCGATGTGCGATGGCGTGACGCAGGGCTATCCGGGCATGGAGCTGTCGCTGTTCAGCCGCGACACGATCGCGCTATCGACCGCGATCGCGCTCAGCCACGGCACGTTCGAAGGCGCGGCGCTGCTCGGCATCTGCGACAAGATCGTGCCGGGCCTGCTGATGGGGGCGCTGCGCTTCGGTCACCTGCCGATGATGCTGATCCCCGGCGGTCCGATGCCCTCGGGCCTGCCCAACAAGGCGAAGGCCGCGGTGCGCGAAGCCTATGCGGAGGGCAAGGCCGGGCGCGAGGAACTGCTCGACGCCGAAATTTCGGCCTATCATTCGAAGGGCACCTGCACCTTCTACGGCACGGCCAACACCAACCAGATGATGATGGAGGTGATGGGCCTGCACATGCCCGGCGCCGCCTTCGTCAATCCGGGCACCAAGCTGCGCCAGGAGCTGACCCGCGCTGCGGTGCATCGCCTCGCCGGCATGGGCTGGCGCGGTGACGACTATCGCCCGCTGGGCCATTGCGTCGACGAACGCGCGATCGTGAACGCCGCGGTCGGGCTGCTCGCGACCGGCGGCTCGACCAACCACCTGCTCCACGTGCCCGCCATCGCGCGCGCGGCGGGCATCGTCATCGACTGGGAGGATTTCGATCGCCTCAGCCAGGCAGTGCCGCTGATCGCGCGCGTCTATCCCAACGGTTCGGCCGACGTGAACGCGTTCGAGGCGGCGGGCGGCATGCCCTTCGTCATTCGCGAACTGCTCTCGGCCGGTCTGCTGCACGGCGACATCACGACGGTCAGCGGCGACAGCCTCGCCGCTTATGCGCAGAAGCCCGTCATCGCCGACGATCAGCTGGCGTGGGAGCCGGTCGGCGACAGCGGCGACACCAGCATCTTGCGCCCCGTCGCCGAAGCCTTTTCGCCTGATGGCGGCATGCGCATCCTCGCCGGCAACATCGGCCGCGCCTGCATCAAGGTGTCGGCGGTCGATCGCGAGCGTTGGGTGATCGAGGCGCCCGCGCGCGTCTTCCACGACCAGCTCGACGTGCTCGACGCGTTCAAGCGCGGTGAGCTGGAGCAGGACGTCGTCGTCGTCGTCCGCTTCCAGGGCCCGCGCGCCAACGGCATGCCCGAACTGCACAAGCTCACCCCACCGCTGGGCGTGCTCCAGAACCGCGGCTTCAAGGTCGCGCTGGTCACCGACGGCCGCATGTCGGGCGCCAGCGGCAAGGTGCCGTGCGCGATCCATTGCTCGCCCGAAGCCCTGGGCAACGGCGCGATCGGCAAGATCCGCGATGGCGATATCATCCGCGTCGACGCGGTGAACGGCACGCTCGATGCCCTGGTCGATCCTGCCGAATGGCTGGAGCGCCCGCTCTGCGACGCGCCGGGCGCGGCGACGGGCATGGGCCGTGAGCTGTTCGGCATGTTCCGCGGCCTCGCCGACGAAGCCGAAAAGGGCGCGTCGGGGATGCTCGCGGCGGCTGGGTTGTAAGAGACCACCCTCACCCTCCCGGCGCTGCGCGCCTCCCTCCCTCTCCCATCGGGAGAGGGAAGAGACGGCGAAGCCGGCGACAGGGTGAGGGCGGGTCGGAACGATAAGAGAGGAAACGCAATGCAATTGGTCAGCGTAGACATCGGCGGCACCCACGCCCGCTTCGCCATCGCGGAGGTGGAGAACGGCCGCGTCGTATCGCTCGGCGAGCCGGTGACGCTGAAGACCGCCGAACACGCCAGCTTGCAGACCGCATGGCAGCATTTCGCCTCGATCCACGGCACGCCGCTGCCCAAGGCGGCGGCGCTGTCGGTCGCCTCGCCGATCACCGGCGACATCATCCGGCTGACCAACAATCCCTGGGTGATCCGTCCGTCGCTGATCCCCGAACGGCTCGGCGCGGACATCTACACCGTCATCAACGATTTCGGCGCGGTCGGCCACGCGGTGGCCCAGTTGCCCGCTGAAGACTTCGAGCATCTCTGCGGCCCCGACCTGGCCCTACCCGAACAGGGCGTGACCACCGTCTGCGGCCCGGGCACCGGCCTCGGCGTCGCGCAGGTGTTCAAGACCAGCGATCGCTACCACGTCCTCGCCACCGAAGGCGGCCATGTCGATTATGCCCCGCTCGACGGGATCGAGGATGCCTTCGTCAAGCGGCTGCGTCGCCAGTTCACCCGCGTGTCGACCGAGCGCATCTGCTCCGGCCCCGGCATCGTCGCGATCTACGAAACGCTCGCCGCGCTGGAAGGCCGCGCGGTGCCGAACCTCGACGACAAGGCGATCTGGACCGAGGCGCTGGACGGCACCGATTCGATCGCTCTCGCCGCGCTCGATCGCTTCTGCCTGTCGCTGGGTGCGGTGGCAGGCGACCTCGCGCTCGCCCATGGCGCCAAGGCCGTGGTCATCGCCGGTGGCCTGGGCCTGCGCATCAAGGACAAATTGATCCGCTCCGGTTTCGACCAGCGCTTCGTCGCCAAGGGGCGGTTCCAGACGCTGATGGCGGGCATCCCCGTCAAGCTCATCACGCATCCGCAGCCCGGCCTGTTCGGCGCGGCGGCCGCCTTCGCCCAAGAACACGCATAAAAAGGTAGCATCCAGCATGACCGATATCGCCACCATCATGCAGACCAGCGCCGTCATCCCGGTGCTGGTGATCGACGACGCCGCCACCGCCAAGCCACTGGCGCAAGCGCTCGTCGCCGGCGGCCTGCGCGTTCTCGAGGTTACGCTGCGCACCCCCGCCGCGATGGAGGCGATCGCCGAGATGAAGACCGTGCCCGGCGCGATCGTCGGCGCGGGCACCGTCGTCAACGAAGCGCAGGCGAAGGCGGTGATCGATGCCGGCGTCGAATTCATCGTTTCGCCCGGCCTCACCGAACGCCTCGCGCGCCCGATCCTGGACGCTGGCGTCGCTTATCTGCCCGGCACCGCCACGGCGGGCGACATCATGCGCGGGCTCGACCTCGGCCTCACGCACTTCAAATTCTTCCCCGCCGAAACCAGCGGCGGGCTGAAGGCGCTGAAGGCTCTCGCCGCGCCCTTCTACCAGTGCCGCTTCTGCCCCACCGGCGGCATCACCGAAGCGTCTGCGCCCGACTGGCTGGCGTTCGACCCCGTCCTGTGCGTCGGCGGCAGCTGGGTCACGGGCGGCAGCATGGCCGACGTCGAAGCCAAGGCCCGCGCGGCGAGCGCATTGCGGCGCTGAGGCCCGATCACAAACACCACCAGCGATGCCGTGCCCGTCCCGGCATCGCTGTGCGTAACGGCCGCCCCGGTCCCCGTCCGCCACGATGATATCGCGCGCCACAGCCGCCCCTTTGCCGGGGCCATTTCGACGGGCAATCGGCATCAAGATGATCGAATCCCGCCGCTAGTTTAACCGATCCTCCATCCGATCGGTGCAGGGTGAAGGGCATGTACACCTTCGCCTTCGACGAACAGGCCCGCGTCTTCACGATACGGCTCCAGGGCTTCTGGACACCGCCGGTTCTGGCGGCCTTCGTCGACGAGGTGACCGCGCGCAGCGTCGGACAAGCCCGGCGCTATGGCCGCTATGGCGTCTTCGTCGATTGCCGCGACTATCAGGTACAGACCGGCGCGCTGGCCGAGGGCTTCGCGAACGTCATCGGCCGGGCGAGCAGTCAGGAGCGGCCGGTTTGCCTGCTGTTCTCTGCCATGCTCGTCAAATTACAGGCGGAACGCTCGCTCGGTACGACTGCGGCGGCGATCTTTCTGGACGAGACGGCGGCACGTGACTGGCTGGCGGCGCAGCTCGCCACCGCGCCGCGCGTGCTTACCCCCGCCTGATCACATCTCCCCGCGCTGGCGGCGGATCGCGTACCATTTCTGCACATTGGCATTGTGCTGGGCCAGCGTGTCGGCGAACACATGGCCGCCTGTGCCGTCCGCGACGAAGTACAGCGCATTCGACTGCGCCGGATCGAGCACCGCGTCGATCGACGCCCGGCCCGGATTGGCAATCGGCCCGGCCGGCAGCCCCACCTCGGCATAGGTGTTGTAGCCGTTCTTCGCCTGCAATTCGCTGCGTAGAATCCGCCGGCCGAGCGGCCGCCCCTTGGTGATCGGATAGATGACGGTCGGGTCCGCCTGCAACGGCATGCCGCGCTTCAGCCGGTTGCCATAGACCGCGGCGACCATCCGCCGTTCGGACGGCTTGCCGGTTTCCTTCTCGACGATCGAGGCGAGGATGATCGCCTGTTCGGGCGTCGTCACCGCAATGCCGGGCTTCCGCTTCGCCCAGGCCTGGGCGAGATACGCCTTCATCGCCGTCTGCATGCGGGCGACGACCGACACGCGGGTGTCGCCGCGCTGGAAGGCGTAGCTGTCGGGCAGAACCGATCCTTCGGCGGGCACCGGCACGCTGCCGGTCAGGCCATCCGCCTTGGCGAGCGCGTCATGCACCAGCACCGACGGATAGCCCTCGGGCACGACGACAAGGCGCTGGAGCACCTTGCCGCCCTGCAGCATCTTCAGGATATCGGCCTGGCTGGTGTGCGGCGGGATGCGATATTCGCCCGCCTTGATCGAGCCATCCGCCCCGAACACGCGGGCGAACAGGCGGAAGCGGCCGGCGGAGGGGATCGCCCCGGCCCGTTCCAATTCCCGCGCGGCGGCGGCGAGGCTGCTGCCCTCCGCCACCTGCACCGTCACCGTCCGCTGCGCCGGGCCGCTGCCGCCCCAGCTGCGCACGACGACGACCGCCGCGACGATCGCGACGAGCCCGAGCAACAGACCGAGGCAGCCGACCTTGCGCATCGTAAGTGGCTCAGATCGCCTTCATGACCAGCGACGCATTGGTGCCACCGAAGCCGAACGAATTGTTCAGCACCGCCTTCACCTCGCGCTTCTTCGCCGTCAGCGGCACCAGGTCGACGCCCTCGGTGCCCTCGTCGGGATTATGCAGGTTCAGCGTCGGCGGCACGATCTGGTCGCGCAGCGCCAGGATGCAGAAGATGCTCTCCACCGCACCGGCCCCGCCGAGCAGATGCCCGATCGCCGACTTGGTGCTCGACATCGACGCGCCCGACAGATCGTCACCGAACACGCGCTTCGCCGCGGCGAGCTCGATCGTGTCCGCCATGGTCGAGGTGCCATGCGCGTTGATGTAATCAATGTCCGACGGCTCCATGCCCGCCTTGCGCAGCGCCATGCGCATCGCATTCTCGGCGCCCTTGCCCTCGGGGTGCGGCGCGGTGACGTGATAGGCGTCGCCCGACAGGCCATAGCCGACGACCTCGGCATAGATCTTCGCGCCGCGTGCCTTGGCGTGCTCATATTCCTCGAGCACCACCACGCCCGCGCCCTCGCCCATCACGAAGCCGTCGCGGTCCTTGTCATAGGGGCGGCTCGCTTCGGTCGGGCGGTCGTTCATGCTCATGTTGAGCGCGCGCGCCTGCGCGAAGCCGGCGACACCCAGCGGGTTGATCGTGCTTTCCGCACCGCCCGCCAGCATGATGTCGGCATCGTCGTCGCGGATCATCCGCGCGGCATCGCCGATCGAATGCGCGCCGGTCGAGCAGGCGGTGACGACCGCGTGGTTCGGGCCCATCAGGCCGTATTTGATCGAGACCTGACCGCTGATCAGGTTGATCAGGCGGCCATGGACGAAGTGCGGGCTGACCCGGCTGGGGCCGCGCTCATGCAGGTTGATCGATTCGATCTCGATGCCCGGCAGGCCGCCGATGCCCGATCCGATCGACACGCCCGCGCGCAGCTTGGTCGCCTCGTCCATCTCGGTGAGGCCTGCGTCTTCCAGCGCCTGGCCCGCGGCGTCGATGCCATAGATGATGAACGGATCGACCTGACGCTGGACCTTGTGGTCGACGCGCTTGTCGGGGTCGAAACCATATTCGTGATCCTTGGGCTTCACCTCGCACGCGATCGTGCATTTCTGGCCCGTGGTATCGAAGCGGGTGATCGTCCCCGCGCCGGACTTGCCGGCGATCAGATTGGCCCAGGCCGTCTCGACGTCCGCGCCGAGCGGCGTCACGAGGCCCAATCCGGTTACGACAACGCGCCGCATACCCTTACTCCATCCAGTCCATGTACGTCCCCGGCCGCGGGTTTCGCGCCCGGCTGTTACGAAAAACGGCCCCCCGCCCTCTCACAACGGGGACGGGGAGCCGCTTCAATCATGCCCTTGCGGGCGCGAGGCGAGGCGAAAGGCCCGGCCTCAGGCGATTACGCCTTATGCTCGTCGATGTAGGTGATCGCGTCCTTGACGGTCGTGATCTTCTCGGCGGCATCGTCGGGGATCTCGACCCCGAACTCTTCCTCGAACGCCATGACGAGCTCGACGATGTCGAGGCTGTCGGCACCCAGGTCGTCGATGAAGCTCGCGTCCTCGGTCACCTTGTCGGCTTCGACGCCGAGATGCTCGACGACGATCTTCTTCACGCGGTCGGCGGTCTCGCTCATGTGTATTCCCTCTTCACGTTGGGGGGTTTTCAGTAATTCCCGACAGCCCGTAGAACGGGGCCGTCCGGCTGGCAAGCGTCTGTTAAGGGTTGGCGTCGGCCAACCGCCTTAACAAGGGGTTAGATCATCGCCATGCCACCGTTGACGTGCAACGTCTGGCCGGTGACGTACCCTGCCTCCTTCGACGCCAGATAGACGACCGCCGCGGCGATATCCTCGCCGGTGCCCAGGTCGCCCGCCGGGATGCGGCCGAGCAGCGCCGCTTTCTGCGCCTCGGGCAGGACATCGGTCATCGCCGATCGGATGAAGCCGGGCGCGACGCAATTGACCGTGATGTTGCGGCTGGCCAGTTCCTGCGCCAGCGCCTTCGACATGCCGACGAGGCCCGCCTTGGACGCGGCATAATTCGCCTGCCCCGGATTGCCGGTCTGCCCGACGACCGACGTGATCGACACGACACGGCCGAAGCGCTGCTTCATCATCGGCTTGGCGGCGGCGCGGATCAGCCGGAAGGCGGCCTCCAAATTGACGCGGATCACCTGATCCCATTCGTCGTCCTTCATCCGCATCGCCAGGTTGTCGCGCGTGACGCCGGCATTGTTGACCAGGATATCGATCCGCCCGCCCAGCGCCTCGACCGCCTGCGGCACCAGCGCGTCGACCGCCGCGGCATCCGACAGGTTGCACGGCACCGCAACGTGATCCCCGCCAAGGCCCGCACGAAACGCCTCCAGCTTCTCGGCATTCGAACCCGACACCGCCAACCGCGCCCCCTGCGCCGCCAACCCCCTGGCAATGGCAGACCCGATACCCCCCGAAGCCCCCGTCACGAGCGCAGTCATGCCGCTAAGATCGAACATCGTTTAATCTCCAAGATTTTGATTCACGCGGAGACGCGGAGACGCGGAGGGGCGATGGTCGTTGACGATCCGTCGCACTCCCTCCTTGAGCGTCGCGCCACCAAAATTGATCAGCAGCCCTACGGGCTGATGGGTGAGACGAAGGTAGGTCAGCAATTGTTTGGCGTGAATGATAGTCAACCGTTCGATCGACTTGACCTCGACGAGCAGTCGCTCGTCTATAAGCAGGTCGATGCGAAATGCGGCATCGAACCGCATTCCCTCGAATTCAATAGCCACCGGTCGCTGACGCGCGACCTGATAGCCTGCCGCCGATAGTTTGCCCGCGAGGACGGTTTCATAGACGCTTTCCAGAAGGCCGGGACCGAGATCGCGGTGGATCCTCAACGCAATGTCGAGCACGTCACCGCTGATCTGGTCAATGTCTCTCACTTCTTCTCCGCGTCTCCGCGCCTCCGCGTGATCACACCTTCTTAAGCAAATCCTCGATGTCGTCCATCGTCACCACGCTGATCGCATCCACGTCGGGAGCGATGCGCTTGACCATCGGCGACAGCACCTTGCCGCCGAATTCGACGAACTGGGTGACGCCCGCCTCGACCATCGCCAGCACCGATTCGCGCCAGCGGACCATGCCCGTCACCTGCGCGACGAGCGACGCGCGGATCGCCCCCGGATCGGCGATCGCCGCGGCATCGACGTTGGCGAACACCGGCACCAGCGGCGCCCCGATGCGCGCATCGGCCAGCGCGGCGTCCATCGCGTCCGCGGCCGGCTGCATCAGCGGGCAGTGGAACGGCGCCGACACCGGCAGCAATACCGCGCGCTTCGCACTCAGGTCCTTGGCGAGCGCGACCGCGCGTTCGATCGCGGCACGGTGGCCGGAAATCACGACCTGCGAGGGGTCGTTGTCGTTCGCGACGGTGCAGACGAGCTGCTCGCCGCCCTCCGCCAGAATCGCATCGACCGCCGCCCCGGCGATCACCTGCGCCTTGTCGCGATCGGCACCGAGCAGCGCCGCCATCGCGCCCTCGCCCACCGGCACCGCCGCCTGCATCGCCTGCCCACGCAGCTTCAGCAGACGCGCGGTGGTGGACAGGTCGAACGCCTGCGCCGCACACAAAGCGCTATATTCGCCAAGGCTGTGGCCCGCGACATAGTCCGCCTTGTCGGCGAGCGACACGCCCCCTTCCCGCTCCAGCACGCGCAGCGTCGCGATGGCGTTGGCCATGATCGCGGGCTGGGCATTTTCGGTCAGGGTCAGATCGTCCGCGGGTCCTTCGACCATCAGGCGGAACAGATGCTGGCCCAGCGCCTCGTCGACTTCGCCGAACACTTCGCGCGCCACGGGACTCGCGTCGGCCAGCGCCTTGCCCATGCCGACCGCCTGGCTGCCCTGGCCGGGGAAGATGAATGCCCGCATCTGGACTCTCCTTAATTCGCAGGAGGGCGCCACTAGGGCCGCGGCGGGCCTCACGCAACCTGAACGAAGATCGCGGAGTTGCGACACGTTGCGACCGTTTTGACGGATCGGTGGGAGAGGCGTGCGACAGGTGGCGCCCATATCTCCTTCCGACGCCACGAAAAACGGCGCCAGTATCCAATGCATGTTCAACGGGAGTATGAACGATGAAGAAGCTGATCCTGAGCGCGATCGCCGCCACGCTGGTCGCCAGCCCGATGGTTGCCAGCGTCGCCGAAGCCGCGCCGCAGCAGCGCACGGTCACTACCGTCAAGGAACGCGCCAACGGCCGCACCGTCGTGACGACGCGGACCACCGAAACCCGCGGCTGGCGCGCCGGCCAGCGCTTCGATCGCCGTCGCGCGGCCAACTATCGCATCGTGCGCGACTACCGCACCTATCGCCTCGCCCCGCCGCCGCGCGGTGCCTATTGGGCGCGCTCGGGTCGCGATGCGGTGCTGGTCCGCAACAACGGCACGGTCATCCGCGTGATCCAGCGCTCGTTCCGCTGAGCCTCGCCGTTCATGAGGCGGGCCGTTAAGCCTTGCCTTTTGGCGCGAACCCGTTAGGGGACGCCACATCCGGGGTGGAGAGCCAGTCTCTCCGCCCCGGTTCGTATTGCGATTTGAGTGAGAGCGATACGGGGACGACAGCCGGAGGGGCGCCGCATGGGGCGGCGTCAGCGATCGGCCAACGAAGGACAAGGCATGGCTCTGTACGAGCACACGTTCCTTGCGCGCCAGGATCTGGCACAGGCGCAGGTGGACGCGCTGGCGGAAACCGCCACGAAGATCATCGAAGACAATGGCGGCAAGGTCGTCAAGACCGAGACCTGGGGCCTGCGCAGCCTCGCCTATCGCATCGCGAAGAACCGCAAGGCGCATTACGTGATGCTCGAGATCGACGCCCCCGGCAACGTGGTGGCCGAGCTGGAGCGCCAGACCCAGATCAACGAGGACGTGATCCGCTACATGACCGTCAAGGTCGACGAGCTGGAGCAGGGTCCGACCGTCATGATGCGCAAGCAGGAGCGCGACCGTGAGCGTCGCAGCGACCGTGAAGGCGGCCGTGACGGCGCCCCCCGTGGCGACCGCGGCCCGCGTCGTGACCGTGAAGAGGAGGCCGCATAATGGCTCGCCCGTTTTTCCGCCGCCGCAAGTCGTGCCCGTTCAGCGCCAAGGATGCGCCCCGGATCGACTATAAGGACGTCCGTCTGCTCCAGGGCTTCGTGTCCGAGCGTGGCAAGATCGTTCCGTCGCGCATCACCTCGGTGAGCGCCAAGAAGCAGCGCGAACTCGCCCAGGCGATCAAGCGCGCCCGTCATCTGGGCCTGCTGCCCTACGTCGTTAAGTAAGGAGTCCGATCCATGGACGTCATTCTGCTTGAGCGCGTCGAGAAGCTCGGCGCCATCGGCGACGTAGTGAAGGTGAAGGACGGTTTCGCCCGTAACTTCCTGCTGCCGAACAAGAAGGCGCTGCGCGCCAACGAAGCCAACCGCAAGGTGTTCGAGGCGAACCGCGCCCGCATCGAATCGGAAAACGCGAACCGTCGCGGCGAAGCCGAGAAGGAAGCGGTCAACTTCAAGGACGTGTCGGTCACGCTGATCCGTCAGGCGTCGAACACCGGCCAGCTGTACGGCTCGGTCGCGGTGCGCGACCTGGTCGAGGCGCTGGTCGCCGACGGCCACAAGGTGACCAAGAGCCAGATCGTGCTCGACAAGCCGATCAAGTCGATCGGCCTGTACGACGTGCGCGTCGCGCTCCACCCGGAAGTCGCCGTGACCGTCAAGGTCAACGTCGCCCGCTCGCCCGAAGAGGCCGAGATGCAGGCGTCGGGCGTCGATGTCATGGCATCGATGTTCGAGCGTGACGAAGCCGGCTTCACCGAGGATTACGATCCCAACGCCGAGCCGGGCGCCACTGCCGAAGTGCAGAGCGACGATCGCGCCGAAACGGAGCAGGCGCAGGGCTAACCCCCCGCGTCGGCTATCGCCGATCCACGAAAAGGGCCGTCCGGTGCGTACCGGGCGGCCCTTTTTCGTGCGTCCGACGTGTACTGTCGGCAGGTTTGACGACCGACGCCTCAGGGGCAGGTCACGCAGGCGCTCACGACCGCCGCCAGCGGGATCAGGGCCAGAACGACGGGAAAAATCTGCTTCATCATCAGGTCCTTGCGATTCCCAATGCCCAATGCGCACCCGATGCAAAGGTTGCGTGTTCGTGAACGGGCCGCCGCCACTGGCGTCTCGGGCGAGTCATGCTCCTTTAACCCGCGCCATTAACCTCCATGAAAGTCCGCACCGATATGGACACATTCATGGGTCTGCATTCTCCTGCTCGATTTCGCGTAGAACCGGATACCGCCCGGGGTGTCACCTACATCACTTTGTCGGGATTCTTCCTGTTGCCCGACGTCGCCGCCTTCGATCGCGAATGGGCGCAAGCGCATGCCCTGCTCCGCTGCGCACCCAACGCGCATCTGACGCTCTGCGATATCTCGGACATGAGCATCCAGTCGCAGGATGTCGTCAACGCCTTCACCACCATCGTGCGTGATCCGGTGCGGCAGGGCCGGCGGCTCGCCATGGTCGTCGGCATGTCGCTGTCCCGCCATCAGGCCAAACGCCTCAACCCGCCCGATCGCGAGGGCGTCGCCCATTTCTTCAGCCGTGCGGAAGCGGAAGCCTGGCTGTTCAGCGACGACCGAACAGACGCTCAATATCGCCATGCGCCAGCTTCACCCATGTCGGCCGACCATGGTTACATTGGCCCGAGTGCGGCGTAGCCTCCATCTCGCGCAGCAGCGCATTCATCTCGGCGACGCCCAGCACCCTGCCCGCCCGCACCGACCCATGGCAGGCCATCGTGCCGGCCACCGCATCCAGCCGCTCGCGTAGCGACAGCGCCTCGTCGAACGCGGCGAGTTCGTCCGCCAGATCGGTAATAAGTCCGGACGGATCGGCCTGACCCAGTAAGGCCGGCGTCGCCCGCACCAGCATCGCCGTCGGCCCGAACCGCTCCAGCTCCAGCCCCAGTTCGGCGAGTTCGCCGATCCGCGATTCGAGGCGGTCGCAGGCAGGCTCGTCCAGCTCGACCACTTCGGGGATCAGCAGCGCCTGCGCCGCGACCCGCCCACCCGCCAGTCCCGCGCGCATGCGTTCGAGCACCAGCCGCTCATGCGCGGCATGCTGGTCGACCAGCACCAGCCCGTCCTCCGCTTCCGCGACGATATAGGTCCGCGCCACCTGACCGCGCGCGACGCCGAGCGGGTGCGCGACGGTCGACGGCGGCAGCGCATAGGCCGGCTCGGCGCGCGCGGCGGGAGGCGGCGGGGCGAACGTCGGGCGGGCATCGTTGACGTAGCGCTGCGCGAACAGCCCCGCGCCGTCCGTCGCTCCAGATGCACCGCCCCCCATCGCCGGCGCGGCCCACGCCTCGCCCGCCACCGCGCCCGTGGGATGGGGCGCTACCGGCTCCGGCCGCCACATCGCCAGCGCATCCTCGGCCGGCCGCTGCACGCTGCGGTGCCCCGCCGCATCGAGCGCGCGCCGCAGGCCCGACACGATCATGCCGCGCACCATCGCGGGATCGCGAAAGCGCACCTCGGTCTTCGCGGGATGGACGTTCACGTCCACCTCCGCCGGCGGCACGTCGAGGAACAGCGCCACCACGGCATGCCGATCGCGCGGCAGCATCTCGGCATAGGCACCGCGGATCGCGCCCATCAGCAGGCGGTCGCGCACCGGCCGACCGTTGACGAACAGATATTGGTGGTCGGCGACACCGCGATTGTAGGTCGGGATGCTCGCCACCCCGCCCAGCACGATCGGCCCCGAATCGGTCGGCCGCTCCAGATCGATCGTCACCGCATTGTCGGCGAGCGCCCGGTCGGTGAGCCCGGCGACGCGCGCCGGCCGGTCCTCGGCCAGCATCGCGGCGAGCGCGCGGCGGCCGTCATGCTCCAGCGTGAAGGCGATATCGGGCCGCGCCATCGCCAGCCGGCGTACCGTATCGAGACAGGCGGCATATTCGGCGCGGGATGAGCGCAGGAACTTGCGCCGCGCCGGCACGCGCCCGAACAGATCCTCGACGATCACGCGCGTCCCCGGCGGCAAGGCGGCGGGCCCTTCCCGAGCGACGATGCCGTTGTCGACCGTCCGCGCCCAGCCCTCCGCGCCGCGGACGCGGCTTTCGATCGTCAGCCGTGCGACACTGGCGATCGAGGGCAAGGCCTCGCCGCGAAAGCCCATGGTCGTCACATTTTCAATGGCTTCGTCGGGCAGCTTGGACGTCGCATGCCGTTCCAGCGCCAGCGCCATGTCGGCCGGTGCCATGCCACAGCCGTCATCGACAACCTCGATCCGCGCGAGCCCGCCGTTCGCCAGCATCACCGCGATGCGATTCGCACCGGCGTCGATGGCGTTTTCGACCAGCTCCTTCAACGCGCTGGCGGGCCTTTCCACCACTTCACCGGCGGCGATGCGGTTGACGAGATGTTCGGGCAGACGGCGTATTGACACTGCGCAAGCTCTATACCAAGCGGACGCATCCCGCGAGCCCTACGCAAGACGTGACGAACCTCCTGGCCGACACGGCCTGCGACGGATGAAGCGGTACTTTTTGTGCGTCCCGAACACGGAACCCTGCGCTCCATGGCTCTCCCCCGCTTCTTCAAATTCATGTCCCACGACATGGCGATCGATCTCGGCACCGCGAATACGCTGGTGTACGTCCGCGGGCGCGGCATCGTGCTCAACGAGCCGTCGGTCGTCGCGGTCGAGACGATCAACGGCGTCAAGCGGGTGAAGGCGGTCGGTGACGACGCCAAGCTGATGATGGGCAAGACCCCGGGTTCGATCGAGGCGATCCGCCCGCTGCGCGATGGCGTCATCGCCGACATCGACGTCGCCGAAGAGATGATCAAGCACTTCATCCGCAAGGTCCACGGCCCCCGCAAGTTCGCCCGCTGGCCGGAAATCGTGATCTGCGTGCCGTCGGGCTCGACCAAGGTCGAACGCCGCGCGATCCGCGACGCCGCGTCGAACGCCGGCGCCAGCCAGGTCTATCTGATCGAAGAGCCGATGGCGGCCGCGATCGGCGCCGACATGCCCGTCACCGAACCGATCGGCAGCATGGTCGTCGACATCGGCGGTGGCACCACCGAAGTCGCGGTGCTCAGCTTGCGCGGTCTCGCCTACACCACCTCGGTGCGCGTCGGCGGCGACAAGATGGACGAAGCGATCGTCAGTTACGTCCGCCGCAACCACAACCTGCTGATCGGCGAAGCCACCGCCGAACGGATCAAGCAGGAAGTCGGCATCGCCCGCCCGCCGGTCGACGGCATCGGCAAGATCATCCACATCAAGGGCCGTGACCTCGTCAACGGCGTGCCCAAGGAGATCCAGATCAACCAGGGCCAGATCGCCGAAGCCCTGAGCGAGCCGGTCGCGACGATCGTCGAGGGCGTGCGCGTCGCGCTGGAAAACACCGCGCCGGAACTGGCGGCGGACATCGTCGACCAGGGCATCGTGCTGACCGGCGGCGGCGCGCTGCTCGAAGGGCTGGACGAGGTGCTGCGCGACGAGACCGGCCTGCCGGTGACCGTCGCCGAGGACCCGCTGACCTGCGTCGCGCTCGGCACCGGCCGCGCGCTGGAGGATCCGATGTTCCGTGGCGTGCTGCAAACCGGCTGAACGCCCGCAACGACGTAACGGCTGACCCACACTCAACGGACGGGGGACCCGGCGCATGGCGCCTGCCCGCGACCGTCGCACCGGTTTTTCGCGGCGACGGCAATATTCGACGTTCATCGGCTACGTGCTCGCAGTGGCGGGCGCGGTGGTGGGGGCCGTGTTGCTCGTCGTGTCCACGGTCCACCCGCCGGCGTTCGGCACCGCGCGCATGGCGGTGGCGAGCGTTACCGCGCCGATCGCCGGCGTGCTCGATGCGGGGGTGGATGCCGTCGCGTCCGTGCCGCGCGCGATCGGCACGTGGATCGGCGTGCATGGCGAGAATGCGCAGCTTCGCGCCGAAGTTGCGCGCAGCCGCGCACTGCTGACCCGCGCGCGGATCATTGCCTATGACAATCGCCGCCTGCGCGCGCTGCTGCGCGTCCGCGACCGCACGCCCGAAGTCGTCATAGCCGCGCGCCTCGTCGGATCGACCGCCAGCAGTGGGCGACGCTTCGCGCTGCTCAACGCCGGGCGCATGCAGGGCGTGCAGCCCGGCATGCCGGTGCGCGGGCCGGATGGCCTCGTCGGCCGCGTCCTCGAATCCGGGCCGATCGCCGCGCGCGTGCTGCTGATCACCGATCCCGAAAGCCTCGTCCCCGTCCGCCGCACCCGCGACGGCGTCGCCGCGATCGCGGCAGGGCGCGGAGACGGACGCGTCGATATCCGCTCGGTCGACGCGACCAACGTGCGCTTCAACCGTGGCGACATGTTCGTGACCTCGGGCACGGGCGGCCTGTACGCGCCCGGCGTTCCGGTGGCGCAGGTCGATCGCAACGGCATGGACAGCGTCGTCGCGACGCCGTTCATGGCCCCCGATGCGCTGGATTTCGCGGTGGTCGAGCGCCCCTACGTCCCGATGCCGCCGCCCCCGCCGGGCGGGCCGGCGGTGCCGTGATCCGGTGACGACGCGCAATTCGATCGACTATCGGCCCTTCCAGGCGCCGCTGCCCCCCGGGCGGGCCCGCGCGCTCCCCTGGGTCAGCGTATTGGCTGCATCGACGCTGAC
>Ga0209816_1000074_pt1 | contig 75066 bp, 68 predicted proteins | sample CoawatmetaG01DNA_FD_187509 | JGI IMG/M metagenome (GOLD analysis project Ga0209816, IMG submission 187509) | Marine microbial communities from the West Antarctic Peninsula - Coastal water metaG017-DNA (SPAdes) (version 2) | ecosystem: Environmental > Aquatic > Marine > Coastal ...
TTTTAGATGCATTAGATACCCTGCTCAATTCAAACGTACACCTCTTCTCGAACCGACTCAGCTACGCTGACATTGCCGTCTTCCCGTTCATACGGCAATTTGCCAATGTGGATGCAGACTGGTTCAAGACCCAGCCCTATCCAAACCTTCAACGCTGGCTAGCGGCATTACTCGACAGTCATCTATTCAAAGCGATTATGATCAAGTACCCACAATGGCACGTCGATGATGACCCCATCTATTTCGAAACAACTGATACGAGCGTGTTGAACAAACCCATCTAAAGTCCTACGCCCTCAATGCCAGTGCACAGGCATCGGCGCGTCCACCCATCCTTCCTCCAGTCAAAAGCATTATTTGCTTTCAAGATCAGGCAGATATCAGGCAAGGCTTATCGACCGCCGGTGTTTCTGACGGTTTAGAGAGCTTTTCGATTCAAAGAGCTTTCTTGATTCAAGTCAATTCGCATATCCTCTAATTGGCCTAAAATTACGACACTGAAAACGACCTCATGCAGGGACAACACAATGCCTAAGATTCTCGCGGTAATCGATCCAGAACATACTGAACACTTGGCTCTGACACGAATCAAAGAACTGCCTACGGAAGGCTTTGTGTTTCAAATTGAGTTCTTCATGCCAAAAACGTTTTCTGCACAGGATGCCACCGGCTTCACCAAAGAAATGGGTAAGATTGGCGATGCACTCAACCTTCTCGTTAAGCCGCTAATTGATTTAGGCTACAATATCGAAACTCAAATTACCCTGTTCGATCGACTCTACGAGGCAATTATTGAGCGTGCGGAGGCCTGCAATGTAGACTATGTCTTCAAACCTTTACGCCATCACGGCGCGTTATCTCGCTCATTGTTTACACCGACAGACTGGAATTTGGTGCGCATGTGCCCCTGCCCAACGTTATTTATTTCTCAGCAACCTAGCGTAAATAAACTACCGGTTCTGGCTTCGGTTGATGTGGCCAATAACGACAAAGATCACAAGGAACTCAATGAGATCGTCATCAACCAATCAAGAGTGATTGCTGGATTAATTGGCGCTGACGTCCATCTGGCGAATGCCTACGACATGATGACAGGCGCGATTGGCGGGCCGATGCCTGACCCAACGGCCTATCAGATGGTTCAAAGTCGACGTCAGGAGCACGTAAAGGAAGCCGGCGCGATGGCAAAGGCTCACGATATTCCAGAAGCTCAGGTGCATTTATCTGAGGGGCCTGCGGACCGTGTCATTAACAGGTTCGCGGAGAAAATCGGTGCAGGTATCATTGTTGTCGGGACCGTCGCGCGCTCGGGTATTGCAGGATTGTTTATCGGCAATACAGCCGAGTCTCTTATTGAAAATGCAGATTGCGACGTTTTTGTCGTTAAGCCGTCCAGCTTCAAGTCGCCTGTTACTGGTAAATCAACAACAAGTACAATCGACCCTAAAGGGTATACAGCAACATAAAAAGTTCTTTGGCAGATATTCGCGTAATGACAGCAGAAACTTAAACGAGAAACTTTGCAGCCATCCTGCTGCGAAGTCAGTGAGTACTTGAGTCCGCATTTTTATTACCCTACTATTAATCGATGCAACCTTCAAAACGTCAAAAAACAACTGCAAAACCACATTTTATCACCCCTTTAACGTTTCGCGTTTATAGCTGGCTCCCCGGTAACCCGGCAAGCATTGGCATCAGTGTCGCGACCCTCTTGATAATCACCTTTCTTCTAACAAGATCCATTGTCGACGACCCAACCAACACCGAGGGAGACTTTAGGCTATCGCTTATCCATATTTTGTTAACCGCTTTTGTGCCATCCGCTTATGCCTATCTACTGTCTGTCACTAAAGAAGTGGCTCACTCGTTAGAGCCAGTGTTCGGGCGCGATGCAAAAAACCAACTTATCTTGTCTGAAATAGGTAAACACAGCGGGTGGAAATTACTACTGGCAGCGTTTATCGGCGTGTTAATAAACCTCTATGCAACAGCGCTGACAACAGTAGGCTCCGATCCTTGGGTCTGGCAAGAGCAGAGCTTCGATGCTAGATGGATGCGAATACTTGGGCCTATGTTTTGCGGTTGGATGGGATGCCTTTTTTATGTCTTAGTAGCAGAATCATCACGCTTATCATCATTGTCGAGCAGCATTGCCTCAATCGATCTCTTAGATTTACAACCCTATAAACCGCTTATACGCCAAGGATTGACCAACGTGTTGCTGGTTGTCGGTATAGCTTCAATTGTTTCATTGTTCCTGCTCGAACCAGGCTTTGGCACCCTACTGATTCAGCTTTCAATACTATTTACCCTTTTCGCCTCGATTGGCCTGATGTTGCCATTGAGCGGCATTCGAAAAAAAATTGAGAAGGCCAAGCAGCGAGAACTCAATTGGTGTAAAGATGCGTTGAAAAGTACGCGAAACCAGATTAAATCGGGTGACGCGGGTAATCAAAGCTTCACGGAAGTTGTTGCCTACAAGGCGCTAATTGAGAGCATTCGCAACTGGCCGTTTGATAGCCCGACACTTGCACGTTTTGCGTTGTACCTCTTAATACCCTTGTGCTCAACGTTTGGCGGCGCATTTGTTGAAAGGTGGCTGGATATCTTCGTACCCTAACAGAATTTTGTAGGCTCCATTAGCATGCTTGCTAAAACGAAGCCCAAGCTCTTGATCGCACTAACGTAGTGCTGGCACTGATGACAAAACAACAAAAAATAAATATCAATCCAATCTCACAGATAGAGTCGCATTAAAAATCATTTAGTGAGCAACCCCATGTAGGCTAAATGAGCTTGCCAACACTGAATTTTCAGGCTGGCATTGCTCTGTTGCACCAGCAGGAAGCTGTTTGACAGACAAGTACGACACTCGCGCTAAACGTAATCGATACTGGCAAGTGCGTCATTCAACTTTTATTACAATCAACACGATCGTCCTATCTTTTCTGCGCCCGTCTTTTCAGCTACTATGTTGAACCTTATTAAAAATCGGTTATCTGCAATGCGCACAGCAATAACAATAATCTGCCTCTCCTTTTTGGCGGCGTGCTCTCAGCCCGAATCAAACACCGATACGGGCGATACCGCAGTAAACATGCAAAAACAAATACAGACGCAGTTGCTGAACGCGAAGCCCGGTGACGTCATCACTATTCCCGAAGGTCGATTCGAGATGATGCGGGGACTCTCATTAAAAGTAGATGGCGTAACAATTAAGGGCGCGGGCATGGACAAGACCGTACTCGATTTCAAAAATCAAATCTCAGGCGCCGAAGGTTTGTTGGTTACAGCGAGTGATTTCACCATTGAGGATCTCGCCATCGAAGATGCGAAAGGTGATGCCTTAAAAATAATGGAGGGAAAAAACATTATCGTCCGACGCGTTCGTACGGAATGGACCAATGGCCCAGCCACAGAAAATGGCGCTTACGGTATCTACCCCGTACAAACTGAAAACACACTCATTGATGGCGCCGTCGCTATTGGCGCATCAGATGCAGGCATATACGTTGGTCAATCTCGAAATGTCATTGTTCGTAACAGCCGAGCTGAATATAACGTTGCGGGCATCGAGATTGAAAACACGATTGACGCCGACGTGTATGACAACATCGCAACTAACAATACCGGTGGAGTACTGGTATTCAATATGCCTAACCTGTCGATGGAAGGTAAGAATACACGGGTTTTCAGGAACCAAATTTTCGCTAACAACACACCTAACTTCGCGCCTGCTGGTGGCGCTGTTGCCGGCGTCCCTGCCGGTTCAGGGATCTCAATCAATTCGAATGACGCCATTGAGATCTTCGATAATGACCTTAAGGACAATCAAACAGCACATATCGTTATTTCGAGCGTCTTCTCTACTAAATACAATACACGAGATACCGCGACCGCATTCGACCCATATCCTGAAACGATCTCCATTCATGACAATCGCTACGAAGGTGGCGGTGACAAGCCTGACACTGAGTACCTTCCGCAGCTAAAAACGGCCGCTTTTGGTGAGGATGGTAGCTTTCCAAATGTTATTTGGGATGGCTTTGTAAACAAGGACAAGGTTGTCGATGGCGTGCTTAAACCTGAATACCAGATCTGCATTTACAATGAAGCGTCCAGCGAAGTGTTTAACATTGATGCACCTAATCAATTTGCTTCACCAAAAATTGGCGACACAGAACATCAATGCAAGCATGCACCTTTGCCAGCGATTGAACTCGCACTAGCAGATTAGTTTTGATGAGGGATTTAAGATCAGTTGCCACGCTCTTCTGGGCAACATTCGTTTCGCTTTGCCTGTTGGGCTGCAATCCAACCCAGGTAGCATTTCAAGAAACGGATGCAGAGACACTTTCAACCTGGGGACTTATGCGCTCGGATGGCGAGTATCTCTCGCTGTCAGAAGACGTCATACCGTATCAACTCAACTCAGCCCTTTTTACCGACTATGCCCATAAATTAAGGACCGTCACGCTACCGGAAGGTTTTAAGGCGACAGCCAACGAAGACGGCAGCATCAACTTCCCTGTTGGCACAATCATAAGTAAGACATTTTTCTACCCGAGGTCTGCGGCGCAGCTTTTAAAGACCGACGACAATGGCGCCTATTTTGACTCAGCGATCGGATCACAAGGCGGCTTAGAATTGAGCCGAGTCGCCCTGATCGAAACGCGTCTGTTAGTTCATCGTCAAAACGGCTGGGTCGCCTTGCCCTACGTATGGAATGAAGCCCAAACCGAGGCGACGCTAGAAATTACGGGGGACGCAAAATCCCTGAGCATTAAAGACGAAGTTCGGCGATATGACTTCACCTATATTGTTCCTGATAAAAACCAGTGTGCGGGCTGCCACGCAACGAATGCAACGAGCCGCGAAATCGGTCCAATCGGTCCACGTATCCATAACCTAAACCGAACCTATGACTACCAAAGCACAGCGATTAACCAACTCGACTACTGGCGTGACATCGGAATGCTCGCGCTGGATACACCGCCTGAAGAGCTGCCAGCGATGGTCAATTGGGCGGATGCCAGCCTTGATGTCGAATCACGAGCTCGAGCATACCTCGATGTGAATTGTGGTCATTGTCACAATGAAAAAGGATCTGCAGATACCTCTGGATTGTTTCTTGATTCGAAAACCGATAATCAAACACGATTGGGCGTTTGCAAGTTACCGATCGCTGCAGGGCAGGGTACCGGTGGAAATAAATTCTCAATCGTTCCAGGCAAACCGGCTGACTCCATATTAGTTTATCGTATGAAGTCGGTAGACCCCGGCGCAATGATGCCAGAGTTAGGACGCAGCCTTGCTCATTCAGAGGGTATAGGTCTAATCGAAGACTGGGTTGCTTCACTACCCGGCGAATGTGACTAAACTACCTCGGTGCTGCGTTTATGCCGAATGGACATCAGTGCAAAAAACACCACGCTGTGTTCGGGTTCATTGATCCAACATGCCCTAATTTAGGTATATAATAGCAGTCAACAAGCCGCTAACTAGCGTCGCGTCCATAATTCGCGGACATCAACAGGTTAGCCAACATACCGGATTTAGCTGGACAGTTTTAATGGAAGTCGCTCTCTTTCCCATCCCAGATGTCGTCACCTTTCCAGGTACCGTCGTACCCTTGCATGTCTTTGAGCCCCGTTATCGGCAGATGGTCAACGACGCCGTAGAGCGAAACATGATGATTGGCGTTTGCCATACGAGAAAACAGATTCGCGCGGCCAAAACCAACATGACCCAGGCTGAAGCTCTCAGCACAAACCAAGCCACCTACCTTCCTCAAACTGTGTTCTCGGCAGGTTATTGTCAGATCACCGACACGTCGCAAGATGGTCGAATCTTTGCAAATATCGTTATGGAACAACGATTTCAGCTAGGGGATGAAATACAAACCCTGCCCTATAGAATCAACAACGCCACCGCCTACAATGACAAAACCGAAGCAGAACTGGAACTCGAACAGGCACCTGACACGCCCGGCTTTGCCTATACCGCTTTACAGGCACTTATAACCGAACGGTTGCTGTTGATTATAGGCGACCAAAATCCTGGACTCGTTGCGATTTTGAACCATAAAGACTGGAGCCAACTCACACCGGAGACTTTCTCGTTCAGGATCTTTCAGTTCCTCCATCTCGACGCTGATGTTATGCAAGACATTCTCGAGATGCGCCAACCTGGGGAAAGACTAACTTATCTCGCCAACGCTCTAACACCAGAATAAAGGGGCTCATTACTTCGCCAACAAAATGGCGCAGCCGCAGGCATGCTAAAAGTCAAAAGCGATCGATGCACTCGGCCCTTGATGGTTAAATTCAACCGACCCTAAGAAGTCACTGTTGGTCGAATCAAGCTTTACGGAGTAATAAGAGTAACCAAGACCCAGGCCAACCCGCCCCAGCTGATACATGGCCTCGACACGCATATAGTTAAGAGAGCCATCATAGCGATCAAAATCTAGACGAAAGAACTGACCTTCGGCATTGATCTTTAATCTCGAACTAAGACTCACTGACCCGTAAGCACCGATTGTCGGCAGCACAGGGTCGGGTCTATTGGACTCCACTTCACCAGTAATCGTCGAAAATATTTTCGTCTCAAGTCGCGTTCGATGTATGCCTGCGGTAATACCCAGTTCTTTTTGCTCATCACGAAGTAAGGAATAGCCATAGCTTATCCTCATTGTCTGAGAGTCATTGGCCGAATCAATCGTCGTCGCAGCGGGTATAAATTGATCGCCGACCGAAATGTCAGATGCTGTCGTCACTGAGCCTGAACGCTCTACGGACGAGTAACTGAACTCCAACCGATGAAACCCACCAAAGCGATACAGCACGTCGAGCTGCCCGACGGTTTCTTTATTTGATAAACCGAGCACGTCTTCAACGTCGATTATAGTGCCGGGGGCTGTTGGCGATGCATCGCGGACGATCTTTGTGTTGAGCTCATCGCGCAGGGCAGTATATTTAATTCGAAAATTCGGTGAGCCCGAATATCGCTCACTACCATCACGAGGCTTGAAAACATCCGCATTGTAGGCAAGGCCAACACTTGCGTTCCAACCTTGATCAGAATCAATCAACGGACTGTTTTTGATATCATCATCCAAAAACAACCAGCCAACGCGGCCGTTGATTAACCAATGCTCAGACAGTACATACCCCCATGAAAACTTAAGCTCAGTATTGACAACCGAACCCGGCTCGTAGACCGGCCGATCTAACGCAGACTCGACGGGTCTAACACCAAAATAGTAATTACTGTAATCATCCGACATATAGTCAAATTGAACAGCAGCTGTCATATAGCCGCGCTCAAATTGCTTAGGATAGGAAAATTCCAGCTGACCAACATATCCGTCATGTCGGTCTGAGACTTCGAAATAAGGCTTAAAGGAAATCTGTATCGGCCAAGCCCGGTAGTTTACCATCGGCGCCATTTCCAACGCCCAACGTCGCTGATCAACACCGAGCAACTCATCACTATCAAAAAACCCAAGCGTTTGAATACGCCCAACAGCACCAAACGTCCAATCGCCACGGACAAATCGAAACCCTACATCACCTTCGCCAACCACCAACCAATCATCAGTCAGCTTTGATTCTTGCATTGTCGTTAGAAACGGATAGAGAATTATCGAGTCTTCTGCGCCTTTGTATATATTGGCGGAGCTGCTTAAACTAAAACCTAAGGCGTAATTGTTTAGATCGTAATCACGCGCCTTATCTAAAAGATTCGCTGCCGCCGCATTGGAAGAAAAGTACACGACCGACAATAACAACGCGACGTGAATATACTGTTTCATTTATCAACTATCCCTATGAAATTTCCCGAATCAGACCAAGTGTTACATCCCATAGACTTTCAGTAAAGTTATTGCTGCAAGTCTTATAGCATTGCTAGCGCACTTTTGACCACGTCAAAACCTTGAAGAAAAGATTCTCCATCCCTAACCAAGCATTGATATACTCAACGGTCTGCAGGTAACCAAAGATATTCGCAAACGTGAACGAAAAAAACTCATCAAGCGCTGAACTGATCAAGCCGAACCGTTTAGCGGATATGGAGCTCGTCGGCTATCTGCGCCGATGGAGTATGAAAAAACGCTCGAAACAAGCTAACCAGTATCTACACAATATTCTGGCCGCCGATGAACCCATACTGCATGATCATCCATGGGACTTCCGATCTATGATACTTATGGGAGGATACGTCGAGGTCACTCCTCAGGGTGAGTTTCATCGTCAGGCTGGAGATGTATACAACAAAAAAGCGACTGACCTACACTACATACGTCATGTTGAACCCAACACCTGGACAATGATTTTCACCGAAGAGACGGTAAGAAATTGGGGATTTATGCTGGATGGCAAATGGATTGATCACGAGGATTTTCCAGGCCGCCCCCTCGAAGTCATATTTAGAAATGGCTACAGCGACTAACTCTTCTAAACCCAACCTCGCTGCGAAAAAATTAGAACAATCATTTACACGACCAATCGTCACGCTAACGAAGAAAAGATAAGCCAGACCTTTGATCTGTTTTTATACTGCCGTTAAAGGGCAGTTTGTATTGATAAACAAGGTCCATATCCCTACTGCCATCCAAAACATCAAGACCAAATCTAACATCCTGCGGGTTCTCGTAGACCAGCGTGCCGAACATTCGATCCCAAATGGAGAGAATGTTACCGAAATTGGAATCCGTCCAAGGACGTTCGATGTGATGATGAAACTTATGCATATCCGGCGTAACGATAATATAACTGAGGATCCGATCTAACTTACCTAAACGAATATTTGCATGGGTAAAGTAAGCAAAGAAAATGGTAATCATGCGATAACCAAGATAGTACTCAATGGGTATACCGAAGATGAGCATGGCGAAAAGAGCGGCGATTTCTCGCGTGAGATAGTCACCTGGATGATGTCGAGTTCCAGTGGTTGCATCTACATGAGTATCGCTGTGATGCACCATGTGAAGACGCCACATCCACTTAACCTTATGCAGTAAAAAGTGCACGCCATATTGCGCAATGACATCGAGCAGCACAATCCCGGCCAAAAAATGCAACCAAACGGGCAGGTTTAAACTGTACAACAGGCCAATACGTTGCTCACCTGCCCAAGCAATGACACTGACGGTCAGTAGTGCAAAGACGATCCCGGTTATGCCACTCGTGAGGAGAAATACAACGTTCACGCCAATATGCTTTATTTTTTTGTAGTTGAAAATGTAAGCAGGTGAGGCGAACTCAAAGACCCAACTGACAGACAGGCAAACCGCTGCCCAAGCCACCTTGTGCCAATCTGGCATTGTTGCACAGTATTCAACAAACGATACCAGCAGCATTTCCACTAAGCTCTCCTAGACTTTTCATTGTCATTCGCCGATCTTAAACTCGGCTTTTACACCTCACCTGTACGATGCAAAATCACATCGCACCAGGTTAGATAACAGGCGACATACCACCGTCAACGTTGATTGCCGTACCTGTGATATAGCTACCGCGAGCGGAACAGATGAACGCAATCACATCACCCGCTTCAGCGGCTTCACCAACCCGCCCCATCGGCACCATGGTACCCATCTTGTCATATTGGTCATCAAGGCTGTGACTTGCGCCCTTATCCTTTGCTGATTCCCAGCGCCGAATATGCTGCCGACTCTTCAGCAAGCCAACACAAACCGTGTTGACGCGCACACCCTCGGCTGCGAATTCTTGAGACCAGGTTTTCGTCAGTGAAATACCCGCCGCTCGGGACAATGAGGTTGGCTGACTACCCGGACCTGGCGTCTTGCCACCCGGGGTTGTCGTGTTGCAGATCGCACCTTTGCTCCGCTTCAAATAAGGCAAGGCATGGCGTGTACAATAAATTGCGCCCATCACTTTTAGCGTGAAATCCTCTTCGACCATATCGTTGGTCATATCCTCAAAGTTCGCGAAAGAAGACGTGCCCGCATTATTGATAAGAATGTCGATGCCACCCCACTTCGAGGCAACCTTTGCCACCATGGCTTTGACCGCCTCTTCACTGCGCACATCGGCGGCGATACCCATCACCTCATTGCCCGTTTGGGCCCATATTTCCTTGGCTGTGACGTCGAGTGCCGACTGGGTACGCGATACAATCGCGACAAATGCACCTTCAGCAGACAGACGTTCTGCTGCAGCCCGCCCTATACCATCACTTCCACCCGTAATAATTGCCACCTTACCTTCTACACCAAGATCCATCGCTTTATCCCTTACATAAATTCAACAAGACACCCGCGTTGTACTATCACAGCTGATCTATCACAGACTGCTATATCTAAAGCTATGGCATCACAATATTGAGCATCATATTAACAGCACAAACTTGATAAGCTAGGCAATACGGCTCACCTGTAACAACAGCAAGGTGACTAACCAATGGTAAATCAACTCGGCCTTACAGGAATCAAAATATGAGTTTATTCAACGACAATCATAGAGACCTGCAGGATGCTTTCGATTCCCGCGCTTTAGCTGACCGTCTAGAACAAATGATTGTGCTCACATCGATCAATGAAACGGATGCAGCATTCATAGAATCCAGACAATTCTTTTTCCTGAGCTCCGTTGACCATGAAGGTCAACCAACCGTTTCCTTCAAGGGAGGCGCCACAGGATTTGTGAAAGTCATAGATGAAACCACCATTGCCTTTCCGAGCTACGACGGCAATGGCATGTATTATTCACTCGGCAATATACGTGGCGATAACAAGATAGGTATACTTTTTCTCGACTTCGAAAAGCCTCATCGTATTCGCTTTCACGGCAAGGCATCGGTTGATGCTAACGATCCACTTCTGGCCGAGTACCCGGAAGCTCAGCTCATCGTTCGAGTTTCGCTGACAAAAATGTGGGTGAACTGTCCGCGCTATATACCCATTCTCACAAAACAAGCGGATTCAAAATTTGTTCCAGACGAAGCCAAATCGACCCCACTACCCGCATGGAAGCGCATTGATGCCATGCAAGATGTTCTACCCAAGAATGACCAAGCGCTTGTCGCCAATGGACCCGGTGTAATCAAAGCTGAAGATTATCCAGATGCGCTAGAAGACGATAAAGCGCCAAGCTGATATTAACGTTAGGTTTACAGGTTTTAGCGGCAACAATACGAAAACTGTACAAGAACAAGACGAGAGTGAGACGAACATGAATATTTATGATTTTGCGGTAGGACAAACAAACCCAGAAACGTTTCCTGTAGAAGCATTTAAACAAGCCAGTATTCGAGCGATCGAGAATGAACACGAGATGTTTAATAAGTACCACGGCTCACTTGGCCATACCCGCCTGCGCGAACTGATGGCCGAAAGAGAATCTAAGCGCGAAGGCGTACCTGTAGATGTAAATCAACTCGCTATCACGAACGGCTCCATGCAATCGGTCACGCTTGTCGGCCAAGCGTTAATGGATGGCAATGATGACATCGTCATCACTGAAGAATTTACCTATAGCGGCACCATCGCTGCCTACAAAGGAATCGGACTCAACATGATCGGCATCCAAATGGATGAGTACGGCATGCGGATGGATTGCCTCGAATCAAAACTGGCCGAGCTAAAACAACAGGGTCGCAAGCCAAAATTCATTTATAGCCTGACCACATACCAAAACCCAACTGGCGCAAATATGCCGCTAGATCGCAAAAAGGAATTAATCGATATCTCGACACGCTATGACATCCCCCTAGTCGAAGACAACTGCTACGGCGATGTTCATTTCGAAGGCGATAAAGTACCTTGTGCCTTCGCGCTCGATGACAGTCCGAACCAAATCTACATCGGCTCTCTATCTAAAATCCTCGCGCCAGGGGTACGACTGGGTTACCTATTGGCACGCGAGCCAATGCTCAACAAGATCGTTAGCAAAAGATTCGACGCCGGCAGCAATTACTTCGCCTCTGCCGTGGTTGCAGAATTTTATCGCGACGGCATCGAGGCGCATTGCGATGTAACCAATCCTGTCTTAAAACACAAACGAGACCTCCTTGTTGCAGGTCTCGAGAATACGCTCGCCGATATTTGTGTCTGGTCCGTACCGGTTGGAGGCTTGTTTTTATGGCTACGAATGCCGGATGATGTCGACATCAAAAAGCTGACAAAAATCGCCAACGAGAACAATTTCTATTTTGCTAACGGCAAAGGATTTCATGTCGACTACAAAGATGTGCCTTACATCAGACTCGCCTTTGGGCATGTCCAAGATCATTTAATTGAAGAAGGCATTCCGGTACTCGCTGACGCTATTAAACAAGCAAGAACGAGCAACGAACATCGCGCTTTTAACAGTCTCTATTAGTTTAAAATAGGCAACAACTAAGTAGTGTCGTGCCACTGCCGCCTTAGGGCATAGGCACGTCATTTATATACATAGGCACCTGATAGCCCATTTGCACCGCCGGGCGTGTCGCAATATCGCAGTACCAGCGCTTCACGTTCGGATACGCGTCAAGATCAATGGTTTGCCATTCAAATCGTGATATCCACGGCCAAACCGCAATATCAGCAATAGAATATTCATCCACGATATAGGCCTTGTCCTCCAATCGCTTATCCAACACGCCATAGAGCCTATGCGTCTCTTTCAAATAACGTTCTTCAGCGTACGGGCTCTTACCTTGATTGTATTTCAAGAAGTGATGCGTTTGTCCCAACATCGGACCCAACCCACCCATTTGCCACATCAACCACTCCATAACGTGCCAGTAACTATTCGGCTGCACTATGCTTTGCGCAGCCTCAGAGGCTGATAGCTTCGGTAATAGCCGGCCAGCTTTTGTGGCTAAATAGAGCATGATCGCGCCCGACTCCATCAGCGCGAGGTCTCCGTCAATGATTGCAGGTATGCGGTTATTAGGCGATATCGCCAGAAACTCCGGTTTAAATTGATCGCCCTTTCCGATATCAACTGCATGAACCTGATAATCCAGCCCTAATTCCTCTAATAGGATCGACACCTTTCGACCATTCGGTGTCGCCCATGTGTAGAGATCAATCATTGTGTCTACTCCACTATTTCAATTATCGATTTAGACGATTACTTAGACTTAAGCATAACGAACAACTTATCGAACAACTTAAAGACCTGCCTAACAAGTTTCAGACTTTTTAGGCCTCGAACACACCGGACCAAACGACGAGTGTATCGGTTTGACGCCAACTAAAACAAATGCACTCGGTCCTCATTTGCTGTAAGGTGCGCCCTCTTTCTTACCCCCTAATCAGGTTTCTATGTCCTTTGATTCACTCGGGTTGTCAAAACCCATTCTGCAAGCCTTATCAGACCATGGCTACGACTCTCCTACACCTATTCAAGCACAAGCGATTCCCGCTGTACTTGCAGGCCAAGACGTTATGGCTGCGGCGCAAACTGGCACAGGTAAAACCGCTGGTTTCACACTGCCAATATTAGAAAAATTGTCTACCGGCGAAAAGGCGAAACCCAATAGGGCCCGCGTCCTAGTACTGACGCCTACCCGAGAGCTGGCAGCACAGGTTAACGAAAGCATTCAAACCTACGGCAAACACCTCGACCTGAATTCAACCGTCGTATTTGGTGGTGTGAAAATCAACCCGCAAATGACCCAACTGCGTCGTGGCGTCGATATTCTCGTTGCTACCCCTGGCCGACTACTGGATCTGCACAACCAGAAAGCGATCAAATTTGATGATATCGAAGTGTTAGTTCTGGATGAAGCCGACCGTATGCTCGATATGGGCTTCATTCACGATATCCGCAAGATCATTGCCTTGTTACCCGCTCAGCGACAGAACCTGATGTTCTCAGCCACCTTTTCTGACGAGATACGCACACTTGCGAAAACAATCGTCAATGACCCAATCGAAATATCAGTAACACCACGTAACTCAACGGTTGATACGGTCAAACAATCGCTGGTACCTGTCGACAAGAAGAACAAAACGGCACTGTTGATTCATATGATCAAGGAACATGGCTGGAATCAGGTGCTTGTCTTCAGTCGCACGAAGCATGGCGCGAACAAGTTAGCGACCCAATTGGGCAAACATAACATCGGTGCCGTTGCCATTCATGGTAACAAAAGCCAAGGGGCTAGAACCCGTGCACTTGCTAGCTTCAAAGCAGGTAGCGTGCATGTCCTTGTGGCAACGGATATTGCAGCCCGCGGCATCGACATTGATCAATTACCTTACGTGGTTAATTTTGATCTTCCAAACGTACCGGAAGATTACGTGCATCGTATTGGTCGTACAGGTCGAGCCGGTTCAACCGGTGAGGCGATTAGTCTGGTTTCCGCAGATGAGCACAAACAATTGTGTGACATCGAGAACTTAATTCAAAAACATGTGCCAAGAGAATATGAGCCCGGTTTTGAACCAGATCACGATCTGCCTAACTCGCGTCCTATAAGAGATTCGAAACCGAAGCGTGCGAAGAAGCCAAAGTCCCAACCAACAGGGCAATCGTCTGGAAATTCTTCGTCTCGGAATTCCAGCCAACGATCCGGCAATCGATCAGGCAATCGATCCGACAGCGGAAACTCGAGTAGTAATGGCAACCAGCGCAGACACAGCCCCAACAGGTCGGGCAACCGCTCTAGCTCAGGGAATTCAGGTAATTCATAAAGCCCGTAACCAAAGTACATGAACGCACCCATTAAGAAAATCGCCATTTTTGTCGATGTTCAGAACATCTACTATACCTGTAGGGACCGGTATTCACGCCAGTTCAACTACAAGGCATTGATGGAAAAGATTAGATCGCAGGGTGTCGTGGTCCATGCGTTAGCCTACGCAATCCATCGAGGCGACGAGCGACAACTGAAGTTTCAAAATGCGCTCAAGCATATTGGCTTCACTGTAAAACTAAAACCTTATATTCAACGCAGTGACGGCTCCGCAAAGGGTGATTGGGACGTTGGAATTTGTATCGATGTCCTTGATATCGCCGAGAATGTTGATGAAATTGTACTGCTTTCAGGCGATGGCGACTTCGACCTGTTGCTTGAAAAAATAAAACGCGACAAAGGCGTCACCGCAACCGTCTATGGCGTGGAAGGATTAACGTCGAAAAGCCTGATCGACTCAAGTACTCACTATATCGCTATAGATGAAGAATTTCTTTTGTAGCATTAAAAGTAGTACTAGATGTAGTACTAACTGTCGTATTAGCCCCAACGTTAACGCCGCTCTTCTTATCGTCATCACTGAACTTAAACGTCATTGCCCTAATCAGAAAACCGACGACCAAAAAATTTGATTAGTCGTCGGCTGTTTTTTCTCAGCTCTAAATCTCATGTATAGCTATGACGAAAATTCTAATCCGTCAAAGTCACCCGCTTCCCGCCACTTCTCTAGCAAGTCCCAAAAAGCTATCGAACCACCACTATAAAACGCACCATAGCGAAGCTTCGGATTGGGCTTGCCTTCGTTATTATAATACCCGGGCGTACAACCTTCACCGCCGATTTGCATCGCCGGACCTTCGCCGCTAATGATACCTTCAACCCAGGCCGCCTCTGCGGATTCGCTTGCCTCAACCTTAGTTAAGTCGTTTGCCTTCATATGAGAAACAATGTGAGCAAGGTGGACAGCAACCTCATTCAACAAATGCGGATAATTTGCAGAAAAGCCACCTTGCTGAGCGCTCATCAGGAAGCAGTTGGGAAAACCATTCGATTGCATGCCATGGAAAGTCTTCATGCCATCCTGCCATTTGTCGGACAATTTTTGTCCCTGCTTACCAACAATGTCATAGCCGGCACGGCGAGTGTAATCGGTACCTACTTCGAAACCCGTACCGAAGATAATGCAATCGACTTCGTATTCCTTACCATCAACAACAACACCTTTTTCAGTTATACGATCAACACCTTGGCCATTCGTATCAATCAACTCAACGCTGGGCCGATTAAACGTCGGCAAATAGTCATCATGGAAACAGGGCCGTTTGCAAAACATCGCGTAGTAAGGCTTTAGCTCTTCCGCGGTATTAGGGTCATTCACAAGCTCTTCTGCTCGCGCTCGAATCTCGTTCATTTTCTCAAAGTTTGCGAGCTCAACGATCTCGGGAAGTGAACGACCGGTCCCGTCACCAGCCTCACCTTTGCGAAACATTTCTAACATTTTACCAATCAAATCGGTCCAGCCATCATTAACTAGATCCTCGGCCTGAGGTACACCAGAGACAAGCGCATTAAAGTTTTCCATTCGCTCTTTCTGCCAGCCGGGCTTCAAGGAAGCGGCCCACTTCTCGTCTGTCGGCGAATTACCGCGAACATCAACGCCTGACGGCGTTCGTTGGAAGACATAAAGTTGTTTGGCCATTTCACCAACATGAGGTACGCATTGAACAGAAGTAGCGCCGGTACCAATAATGGCAACCCGCTTATCCTTCAACTTGGTTAAGCCGCCTTCAGGAGAGCCACCGGTATAATCATAATCCCAGCGACTGGTATGAAACGTGTGCCCATTATAAGTGTCTATGCCGGGAATTCCTGGCAACTTAGGACGGTCCAGAGGGCCGTTTGCCATCGCAACAAACCGAGCTCGCACCTTATCGCCTTTGTTGGTTTCGACAGTCCATCTCGCGGTATCTTCGTCCCATTGCATGTTGGTGACCTGAGTCTGAAACAAAGCTTTTTCGTATAGGTCGTAGTGTTTACCGATAGCTGAACTATGGGCGAGTATCTCCGGGGCGTGAGAATACTTCTCCTTTGGCACGTAGTTCAGTTCTTCAAGTAGGGGCAAATAGACATAGGCTTCAATATCACATTGAGCGCCCGGGTACCGGTTCCAATACCAAGTGCCACCGAAGTCGCCACCTTTCTCAACGACTCTGACATCCTTAATACCCGCTTCCTTCAGTCTTGCACCGGCTAACAGGCCACCAAAGCCGCCACCGATCACCAACACATCCACTTCATCTGAAACGGGATCGCGTTTTATCGGCGCAACGTAAGGATCATCAAGATAGCGAGAAAAATCATCTTTAACTTCTATGTATTGCTCGTTGCCATCTTCGCGTAGTCTTTTTTCTCTTTCTAGCCGATATTTTTCGCGAAGTGCTACCGGGTCAAAATCCAGGTCATCGTAGTTTTCCTGCGTACTCATAGAGACTCCTATCGTTACTTTTTCTGTTGAAATTTGTAGGGTTCAGTTCTCTCAACGAGCTGAAATACTAAAGCATAGCGACATCGATAGGGAAGACCCAGATTTTGTTAAAACACAGTAACCCTGTCATCACTATTGGGTGCCAATCCAAACCGTCTTCGCTTCACTATAACATTTGCCTGCGCGATCAAAGATCGCCGATCCTGCAAAGTGCTTCTTGCCTTGCACTTCGATCGTCCAAGCAACGACCATTAGTGTCTCTCCAGCCACTGGCCGTTCATGCACCCGCGCGCTAATCCTGCCTAGCAAGCCGGTTCGGATGTCATCCGCCAGGAAAGCAAACTGACTCGGACAATCCATTGCCGTCCATAGGTATTCAATCGGTATACAACCACTTTCATCCGCCCAGGCACGTTTTGTAGGCCAAATTGCGGCAACCATGGTGTTTGGATTAGCGTTCGACGGCTCTCCAACAACGCTGCTTGCAACGGGTGCGGCATAAACACCCAAACCATCCTCATGTTCAACGCCGCAACAAAAACAGATGGGATGAAAGCCCTGACGACCGACTAATAGGTCATTTAGATTTTCACCAAAAGAAAATGAGTCAGGCGCCGCCGCCTCAACGAGGCTCCAATCTGGCGGGCTTGGCAACTGCATTTCAAAGTCATCTTCGCGCACCTCGGCTATGAGGGTTTCTCCCTGCACAATGTTTGCACTGGTGTCGGTGTGATAGATCACTTGTAATGGCTGATCCAAGGGAATTGGCGATCTGAGTGTTACCTCTATGCTGCCACTACCTGCTGCATCGATCACTGTCGAGAACAGCCCACCGACATAACCACCATTGCCAGAGACTGGAGGCCCTCTAAATTTCTCTTCAACTATGAGACTATTAATACGCTTCGCTAACAAAATTCACTCACCCAAAAAAAATGGGAAGATTAACACAGTCTCAAAAATGGGTTAGCAGGCGCATAATCAAAAGCCCTCGCCGACAATGCGACAGGGCTGTCGGTCGGTTTTTTCAGTGAAGATGACTGTCGGTCTACGCGAGTGATTAGCCGTGCAGCGTCGCCAGTATTGGCAGGTAGTTTGAGGCGTGCATCAGAATAACCGCGCAGGATGCTGGTTTGCTGCCCAAGCAGCCGCGCCGCGGGGCATATGGCAGACCCTCCTATCGCGGGGCTGAGCCGGCGCAACGAGAAGTTAGGAAAAGGTAACCCGTCGCCTACCGCTGTTTAACACAAGGTTGCCCTAAACAGCTTGCGATTATCTACTCATCTCTCAATTGGGAGATAAATGTATCGGACTCTTTTATCGCAGATTGCATCGCATCGAGAAGTCTTGAAACGTCTTGATTAACATTCCCCAACTCGCCCTTCAATGACGCTATCGCACGCGCGTTGAGATTGTGTTTGAGATATAACACATTGTCCTTCAGGCTTGCTAGAACTGGGTCGATGGTTTTCTCAGCTTTTCGCATGGACGTAATCAATCGCTCATACTGGCGCCGAGTCTGTTGCAATTTACGCTCACTATCACGACGCAAGCTTGCACTAGAATACTCTGACAGTTCTGCTTTCCATTCATCGAACAGCGCATCTGACACATCTTCAACAGCGTCTATACGTTCGCTTATATTTTCAGCAACGGCGACACTATCCTCGTATTCATCATTGAGCTGATCATAGATATCAGAAAGATCGCCACCATCGAACTCGATCACAGACCGAAACTGTTCAAGCGCATCTTTGAACTGCTCCTGCCCCTCTTGCTGTGCAACTTGGGCCGCTTCAATGCGATCAATCATTATCTCACGCTTGTGAACGCCAACCTGCTCCATTGCGCTGTAGTAAGCACTTTCACAGCCAGCGACTAGTAACAGGGACAAACCGAGAACAAAATATTTCATTAGCCTTCCCTGTCCAACGCATCGACGATCCTATCGGTACGCTTATCAGCGAGATGAGAGTGCACAACAAAAATCGCGTGAATGACACCGGGCACGAAAAAACACAAAGTGAGAATAATATTAATAATGCCTTGGATCGGCTTGCCACAAAGGAACACAGCCACCGGGGGCAACAAAATAGCTAGTAGGTATCGCATTAGGCGTTCTTCGTATAGGTTTTTGTTTTTCAGCCCGTAAAGCTGGGCATACTCCCAAGCATTAAAAGCTAACGGCTTACTAACGACAGCATGACATAAAACAGTCATTGCTTGAAAGCTGTGCCCAGGCATTTTGTCTCAGCGGTCGTTCGGAGCAACGCTTCACATCCCTTCGATACGATCCATATATTTTTGTGCGCTAATCCATAGTAATTCAACCTCGGATTCGATACATTCCGGCCCGACGTTAGAACTGTCCCAAAGCACCAACTGACTCTTTCCTTCCTCCAGGATGTAACTTTATGAATTCTGTTTCGCAGCGCATTGCTGAAGAACTTGCCGTCAACGAACGACAGGTCAAAGCCGCCATCACATTACTTGATGATGGCTCCACCGTACCCTTCATTGCTCGCTATAGAAAAGAAGTTACCGAAGGACTCGATGATACCCAACTGCGGAACTTAGAAGAAAGGCTCAGATACTTACGGGAATTGGATGATCGCCGTGTCGCCGTGCTGAAAAGCATTGATGAACAGGGCAAGATGACGGACCCGCTAAAAGCTTCAATTATGGCAGCGGACACCAAGACTCGCCTGGAAGACCTGTATCTACCGTATAAACAAAAACGCCGCACCAAAGCCCAGATAGCCCGCGAAGCCGGTTTGGAGCCACTCGCCATGGCCTTACTGGGCGATGCTAACCTTGACCCAATCGTCGCCGCTGCTGGCTATATCTGCAAGGATGTTGAAGATACCAAGGCGGCATTGGACGGTGCTCGACAAATACTCATGGAAACCTTCGCTGAGGATGCCGATCTTCTCGCTGCGCTGCGGGACTATCTAAAATCACATGCGGTCATTGACTCCAAGGTTGCTGCGGGTAAAGAGCAAGAAGGGGCGAAGTTTTCTGACTATTTTGAATACACTGAAGAACTATCCAAGATCCCGTCCCATAGAGCTTTGGCTCTCTTCCGCGGTCGAAACGAATCCATTCTTCAGGTTAGCCTGAAAATCGCTGGTGAAGAGGAGCTCGAAACACACCCTTGCGAAGGCATTATTGCACGTAAATTTAATCTCGAAAATCTAGGCCGTGCAGGCGATCCTTGGATGCAAGAAACGGTTCGCTGGGCGTGGAAGGTGAAAATTTTTACACACCTTGATCTCGAATTAAAAATGGATCTTAAAAGTGGCGCTGAACTTGAAGCAATCAAAGTCTTCGCGACCAACCTTGGAGACTTATTGCTGGCCGCACCGGCGGGTCCGAAAGTTACACTAGGACTGGACCCCGGACTACGAACGGGCACTAAAATCGCCGTCGTTGATGAAACCGGAAAGTTAGTCGATACAGCGACCATCTACCCCCACGCACCTCAGCATCAGTGGGACCAATCAATCGCCGTGTTGGCAGCAATGTGCGCGAAAAATAAAGTTCGACTAATCAGCATTGGAAACGGCACTGCATCGAGAGAGACCGATAAGCTCGCAAAAGAACTGGCCAGTAAATATCCCGAACTGGGAACCACAGCACTCGTTGTCTCGGAGGCGGGCGCCTCTGTTTATTCCGCTTCAGAATTAGCAGCCAATGAGTTCCCTGATCTAGACGTCACCATTCGCGGCGCCGTCTCGATCGCGCGCAGGTTACAAGACCCGTTATCAGAACTGGTGAAAATTGAACCAAAATCAATCGGCGTTGGCCAATACCAACACGATGTCAGCCAGACACAACTGTCACGGTCGCTTGACGCTGTTGTCGAAGATTGCGTAAACGCCGTTGGGGTTGATTTGAACATGGCGTCGGTGCCACTGTTATCTCAAGTATCAGGCCTATCGAAAGTCATGGCGGAGAATATCGTCGCCTACCGCGACGAACATGGTCCCTACACGAACCGTAAGAAAGTTTTGAACGTACCTCGGCTTGGCCCGAAAGCCTATGAGCAGGCCGCTGGTTTTCTCAGAATTCGAAATGGTGACAATCCGCTGGATCAATCAGCGGTTCACCCTGAAACTTACCCTGTTGTCGAAAAAATCCTTAAAAAATGTGATCGGAAAATTGCCAGTATTATGGGCGATTCAAGCTTTGTAAAAAGCCTCAACGCCGCTGATTTTGCCGACGAGCAGTTTGGCCTAATCACTGTCAATGACATTTTGACCGAACTGGAAAAACCAGGGCGAGACCCGCGACCGGAGTTCAAGACCGCATCATTCATTGACGGCGTTGAAGACATTAAGGACCTAAAAGACGATATGATTCTTGAAGGTGTTGTCACTAATGTTGCCAATTTCGGCGCCTTCGTTGATGTTGGCGTCCATCAAGACGGACTCGTTCACATCTCTGCACTATCCAATACATTCGTTAAGGACCCACGCACAATTGTTAAGGTCGGCGACGTCGTCAAAGTAAAAGTCATGCAGGTGGATGTTCAGCGTCGCCGCATTGGCTTAACAATGCGACTCGAGGACGAGGCGAAGGATCAGGGCATGGACATAAAAAGAGACAAACCCACTAAGGGACAATCTCGAAAACAAAACAATGGTAGTGGCAACCCAAAAGCAGGCCGCAACAATGGCTCAAATAACGGCGGCGGCAGGCCCGTCAACTCTGCGATGGCAGACGCCTTGGCTAAAGCACGAAAGAAGTAGTGCAGTAACTATATAAGTAAGGACCTAGCTAGGTACCCGTGCGACAACTTTCACTTCGACGTGCGCATTGGGTACCGCCAGCTCTGTAATACCGATAGCCGTCCATGCGGGCCAAGGCTCATCGAGGTATTCGTCTCGTACCGCGGAGAAAGCGCCAATATGATCCTGCAGGCCGACGTGATAAGTCGTGTACTCGACAATATCAGCGTAGCTCGCGCCGGCTTCTTTTAGGACTGCGCCAACCTTCTTCCAAGCGGCGTGAAACTCCTGCTCAAGCGATTCAGGCACTTTACCTTTGGCATCCATACCAATGACACCGGAGCAATACACAAAACCATTCGTCTTCATAGCTTCTGAAAAATGCATTCTGTCGTAAGCGAACTGCCCACCTTCGCTAACAATACTTTCAATATTTTCAGTGTTCATAACGACTCCATTAAGGGGTTTATTTTTTTATTGTGAGAAAACCATAGACCGCCAAAAATCGACTAAACCTGAGATGATAACGGCAACTCGGTTGTGTTCTTTATTTCAGTGACAGCAATATGAGAATGTACCTCGCCGATATGCTTTAGCTTTGTCAGCTTTTCACGAACGAAAATCTCATAATGACGTATATCCCGAGTGACAATTTTTAGCATGTAATCCCACGTACCCGCCATGGTGTAACACTCGAGCACCTCTGGCAAGACACTCACCTCCTCTTCGAATTCTTCTAGGCTGTTTCTACCCTGAACACTCAAGTTGACGGTCGCGAATACCACAACATCCATACCAAGCTTCTCTCGCGCTAGCAGGGAGACACGCCGGGTAATAAGACCCTTGTCCTGCAATCGACTAATTCTTCGCCAGCAGGGTGATTGGGATATATTGATTCGATCGGCAATTTCTTGTGTTGTTAGGCTCGCATCCTGCTGAACAAGCGCCAGGATCTGCAAGTCAATTTTGGATAGCTCTGTCGACGACTCTGACACCACAAACCTCTCAATTGAGTATATGCGCATATTATATTCATAATATTCAATTGCGATAGATTAATTATGCAATATTTAGCTAATACTCAAATTACAAAGCATAAATTTTCTTGCCGCCAAACCCTACAATAACGGCTTCACATTTGGGAGTGGACCGTTGAAAACACCCGTTAACGAGACCGTCATAAACAAAAGAAGACGCAAGATTTCGCTCAACGACAAGTACGCGTTGGATACAACCCGCGCCTACATGACAGGTATCGAAGCGTTGGTTCGCTTACCCATGTTACAGCATCAACGCGATTTGGAACGTGGCATCAATACCGCCGGCTTCATATCTGGCTACCGAGGCTCACCCCTTGGCGGGGTCGATCAGGCAATGTGGAAAGCCGCCGACTACCTAAAACAGCACAATATTAAATTTTTACCGGGCGTAAACGAAGACCTTGCCGCGACCGCAGTCTGGGGTAGCCAGCAGGTTAATCTGTTTCCCGGTGCTAAGTACGATGGCGTGTTCGGCATGTGGTACGGCAAAGGCCCCGGTGTTGATCGCAGCATGGACGTGATCAAACACGCCAATGCCTTTGGTACGTCCAAGTACGGCGGTGTCCTGGCTGTCGCTGGCGATGACCATGCAGCCAAATCCTCCACACTACCGCACCAGTCGGAACATATGTTCATTGGCGCTTCGATCCCCGTTTTGAACCCTGCAAATGTGCAAGAAGTGCTGGACCTCGGTATTTTTGGCTGGGAGATGTCTCGCTACACCGGCGCTTGGGTTGCTCTGAAGGCAATTACCGAGAATATGGACTCAGCCATTTCAGCGGAAATCGACCCCGCGAGAGTCAACATTACCATTCCGGAGGACTTTCAATTACCCGCTGATGGTGTTCACGGCCGCTGGCCTGATACAGCGCTTGAGCAAGAACGACGCCTTAATAAATTCAAGATCTACGCTGCAAGAGAATTCGCCAGGGTGAACAAACTCAACCGCATCGTCATTGATAGCAGCCATCCACGTTTAGGTATTATTACGACAGGCAAAGCCTATTTAGATGTGATGCAAGCATTGGAGGATTTGGGTATTGATGAACGTAAAGCTGGCGCCATAGGACTGCGAGTCTTTAAAGTCGGTATGAGCTGGCCCTTGGAGCCTGTTTCGACCCACGAGTTTGCCAACGGCTTGCAAGAGATTCTTGTGGTCGAAGAAAAACGTTCAATTATTGAAGATCAATTAACCGGCCAACTCTACAACTGGCCGGTGGATAGACGCCCTAAAGTCATCGGCGAGTTCGATGAAGAAGGTCGCGATCTTCTACCGAATATATCTGAGTTGACGCCCGCCATGGTCGCGCGCGCCATCGCCGGCAGAATAAAACGTTTCCATCTTGACCAGACGGATATCGACACCATTGAAAAGAAGCTCTCCTTTTATAGTCACAAAGAAATGGTACTCGACTCACCGCGCGTCAAGCTCGACCGCACACCCCACTATTGCTCCGGTTGTCCACACAGCACGTCTACGCGAGTACCAAAGGGGAGTCGAACACTGGGCGGCATTGGCTGCCATTACATGGGCACATGGGAACAAGGTGATCGTCGTGCCGAAACCTTCACTCAGATGGGTGGCGAAGGCGTCACATGGGTAGGCCAGTCGGCTTTCACCGAGACAAAACACGTTTTTCAGAATCTCGGCGACGGCACCTATTTCCATTCTGGATTGCTAGCAATACGTCAAGCGGTCGCATCTGACGCCAACATCACCTACAAAATTCTATACAACGATGCGGTTGCGATGACAGGCGGCCAACCTGTCGATGGCAGCCTGTCTGTCGAGCAAATGATTATGCAACTACGTGGCGAGGGCATTACCAGAATCGCCCTCATTTCCGACGACCCCGGCCGCCACAAAGCCATTCGTCAATTCCAAGGCTACTCGCTCGATCACCGTGACGACCTGATTAGCGTCGAAAAAGAACTGCGAGAAATTCCCGGCACAACGATACTGATATTCGAGCAAACCTGCGCTGCAGAAAAACGCAGACGACGCAAGAAAGGGGAGCTGGAAGATCCAAATGTGAGGGTTTTTATTAATAAGGCTGTTTGTGAAGGCTGCGGAGATTGCAGCATTCAATCCAACTGCCTCTCTGTTATACCCATTGAGACAGAACTCGGCAGAAAACGACTTATCGACCAGAGTGCCTGCAACAAAGACTATTCCTGTCTCAAAGGTTTCTGTCCTAGTTTTATCACAGTTACTGGCGGTAATTTGAAAAAGCCCTCGCCTAACCTTGGTCAGGACAAATGCCCCGCTCTACCCGAACCGCGCTTGCCCGAAATCAGCCACCAGCCATGGAATGTTGTGGTAACAGGCATTGGTGGCACCGGCGTGCTGACCGTTACCGCGTTGGTCGCAATGGCCGCTCACATCGAAGGCAAAGGCTGCTCGACTATGAATCAGACCGGTCTCGCACAGAAATTTGGCTCTGTGGTGAGTCACGTTCGCGTGGGCCTCAATCAACAGGCAATAAACGCTGTAAGAATTCCTGCTGGTGATGCTGATCTTTTGCTTGGCTGCGATCTTGTCGTTGCGGCCGGCGATGAGGCCATGGCAAAAGTGAACGTAGAGCGATCACACGCAATCATTAACGCAGCGGAGTCGGTAACCGCTGAGTTTATTAATAACCCTGACACGGTTTTCCCTAGCAGCGCGATGAAACAAACTATCAATGAGGAAGTCGGCAAACACAAAGTCAGCTTCATTGATGCGTCGGCAATTGCAACTAACTTACTCGGCGACTCGATCGCCAGTAATTTGTTCCTACTTGGCTACGCTTATCAATCAGGCCTGATACCCGTTTCCGCTGCAGCGATCGAGGAGGCTATCGTTTTGAATGGCGTCGCTATTGAATTTAACCGCGCCGCTTTCAACTGGGGCCGCAGCGCCAAGCTGAATCTGAAGGAAGTCAACGAGATTGCCAGGGTTGTCCCTTTAGAAAAACCGCTGCAGAACGTTGCGGATATCATTGAAGACAGAGCAAACCGCCTAACGCTTTACCAGAACTCATCCTACGCAAAACGCTATCGAGCTGTTTGCCATCAAGTCGCTCAAAAAGATCTGGCCGTGGGTGCAGCTGACTTGCTAACGATGGCAGTCGCCAAATACCTGTTCAAAGTCATGGCCTACAAAGACGAGTATGAAGTCGCAAGATTGCACACAGAAAAGCGTTTCCAAATGGAAATAGATCAAGTATTCGAAGGTGACTATAAAATTAATTATCACCTTGCGCCGCCTATGCTTACGAAAGTTGACGGTAATGGTCAACCTGTCAAAAGGAGGATGCCTTCAAGCATGAAATATGCGTTGCAGCTACTTGCACCCTTTAAAATTCTGCGAGGCTCTTCATTCGACTTATTCGGACTGAGCGCCGATAGAAAGCTCGACCGAAAAATATTGGCGGACTTTGAGTCCGATATTGAAACTGTCATTAAAAATGTGTCTCACCATAATTTTAAGACAGCAATTGAGCTCCTCAATTTACCGGAGCAGATTCGTGGCTACGGTCATGTTAGGCGACAACATGTCGATGATTTATACCAAAGGCGTCAAAGGCTTCTACAACAAATCAAGGGTGAAACCTTTAACGTCGTCAACGCAGCATAGAGACCCGCAGTCTCTAACCACTAAGCAAACAAAAAACGCTGGAGCAAACTCAACGTGAAACACCAAGACTTTGAACAGAAAACGAATGCCTTTGTGCGGCAACATCCAGATTATGATCAGCACCAGACGGTTGCTTTTCATGAAGATGACGCCTCAGGTTTACGTGCGATCATTGCAATTCACAACCAGAATAGGGGTCCTGCTCTAGGCGGCTGTCGAATGTTTCCGTACGCGACTCAGAACGATGCTCTGGCCGACGCACTGCGCCTTTCTCGAGGCATGACTTATAAATCAGCCCTTGCCGGCTTGCCCTTGGGCGGCGGCAAAGCTGTCATCATCGGCAATCCTAGAAAAGACAAGTCGAGAGAACTGTTTCTTGCGATGGGAAGCTTCATCGATTCAATGCAAGGCAGGTATATCTCCGCCGAAGACTCCGGTACGAGCGTCGCTGACCTGGCCATTATGGGCGAAACAACCCCATGGGTATCAGGCATTCATAGTGATCATGAATTCAATGGCGACCCATCGCCTTACACCGCACTTGGGACATTCGAGGGCATCAAGGCTGCTGTCAAACATCAATTGAGACAATCGGACCTAGCGGGCGTGTCGATTGCTGTTCAGGGTGTTGGCAATGTCGGTATGTATCTTACGAAATTATTAACGCAAGCAGGTGCACGCGTTTATGTTGCCGATGTTAATGACCTCAATCTTGCGCGCGCCAAGGAGAATTATGGTGCGACTATCGTTGATGCAAAAAAAATACATCGGCTCGATGTCGACGTCTATGCACCCTGCGCTATGGGAGGAGCAATAAATCACTCTTCGATTCAGGAAATACGCGCCAGTATCATCGCTGGCGCAGCGAACAACCAGTTAAGTACACCGGATGTGGCAGAGACAGCAAGACTGCTTGGCATTCTCTATGCACCCGATTATGTCATTAATGCCGGCGGCATCATTGACATTCATCATCAACAAACAGGCAACAGAGATGTGAATCAAGTACGGCGACAGGTAGCCGCTATTGGCGAAACGTTAGCGTCAATATTTTGCCGAGCGGAATCAACCAAGACACCAACCAGCATGATTGCTGATCAAATTGCAGAGGAAAGGTTCCTCGCGCCCAAACGACAAGCAGGTGTCGCGTAAACGTCATTTTGACATCGCTAAAATGGCGTCAAAAAAATGACCCGCAATATTGATCTAAAGCAAGGCATTTTACTAACAGTTATGTTTAACTTTATTCACCTCATATAGTAAAGACAACATGCAAGGAGCAATCATGAGCAAAGATTTTGATGACCTATGGGAAGATATCAAAACTCAGCGAGACGAACTGCGGGTTCAAGCCCACCTCGCAAAAGCAGAAGTGAAAGATGAAATCGAAGAGCTTGAAGAGCGCTGGCAGAAATTGGAGTCACGTGCTGACGACGTTCGTCAAGACGCAGGCGAAGCTTTTACTGAGTTCAAGAACGCCTCGAACGTCGTATTGGAAGAGCTTTCGGGCGCTTACAAACGTATCAAGGATCGCCTAGCGGAATAGCCAACGATGACCATCGTGAAATTGGATCGAAATCAGGCACGATGGCGCTGTGATCCTTCGAGCCTCGGTTTCAAAAACACGAGCGAGCTCGATGTATCCATTGGCATCCTTGGTCAGCCCGATGCAATCGAAGCGCTACAGTACGGCATAGAGACACGCGCGCTAGGCAGCAACGTATTTGTTCGCGGACTATCTGGTTTCGGGCGCATGCCCCTAATAAACCAGGTGGTAACACAGTCATCGATTGGATCTGTCACCCTGCCGGACCGATGTTACGTTTATAATTTTTCAGAACCCGATCAACCTAAACTGTTGGAATTGGGTGCAGGTGCTGGTCGAAGCTTTCAGCTAGCGATGGATCGCTTCGCGGAATTCATCAAAGTCGATCTGCCACAATACCTTGATTCTGACATTGTAAAATCCAAGCAGCGCCAACTTAATCAGCGCACACAAGAAGAAATTCAAGAAATTGGTCGGCCTTTCGATGACGAACTGCGATTAGCAGGTCTTGCCATTGTGCCCGTGCAGATCGGTCAGAATATGTTGCCGACGATTTTACCCATTATAGATGGCAAGCCGGTTCCGCTAGAAGAACTCCAGCAACGGCGTCTAACCGATGAAATTACGGAAGAGGCATTTGCAGAAATTGACAAAAAAATTGCCTCCTTTGAGAAGAAATTTAACGACCTCGGGCAGGCAATCAACAACAGCCAAATCAAACATCGTGAGGCATTACAGGATCTCACCGTCAAAGAAGCCAAACAGTTCATCAGCTCTCGAATCGACGCGCTAAAGCAGCAGTTTAACTTTGACTCGGTGAAAACCTTTCTAGACGAAATCAACGAAGATCTAATCAACGTGGAATTACGGCACGCTGCTCCGAATGTTGATTTCACCGTAAACTACCGCGTCAACCTAATCCGCTCTAAGGCCGCAGACACACCAAGACCGGTTATTTCGGTCAGCAACCCAAATCTCGCCAACCTCGTCGGCCGCATCGACCAGGAGTTTGCCAGTAATGGCGCGCTTGTTCGCTCAGATCACTTGATGATCAAACCGGGCGCTTTGCTCGAGGCGGACGGTGGCTTTCTTATCATCGAAGCACAGGACATCCTGACAGAGCCGGGCTCATGGGCAGCACTGTTGCGGACCCTCAAAACCGGTTATTTCGAAATGGGCATGGGCGATTTACTTGGCCTTTGGGGAGGACCGAAGCTTCGCCCTAAACCCATCCCGGTAGATATCAAAGTTATATTGGTTGGTGATCCGGAATCTTATTATTTGCTAAACCAATATGAACCACGATTTGCATCGCTGTTTAAAATTCTGGCGGATTTTGCAGATACCATTGACCGGGACCCTGCCGGTTTTTCGGCGTACGCGAGTGTCATCAGCAATTTAGTTGAAAGAGATGCGCTAAGTCCTTTTTCAAACGAGGCGGTTGCAGGCCTGATCGAACACGGCGCACGTATTTGCGCCCAAAAAGGACAGCTGACAAGTCGATTCGGCCGAATCGCTGATATTGCCAGGGAAGCATCATTCATTGCCGAAAAGTCCGCTAACAGTGAACGGCCCAAGGCGGTGCAGGGTTCCCACGTAACCGCTGCCATCGCCAATACTCGTCGCCGAGCGGACATTCCCGCCCGCAGATTCCGCAGACTAATTGCCGACAAGGTGCTTCGAATCGACCTCGAAGATAACGTCGTCGGGCAAATCAATGGTTTGGCAGTAACCTCGGAAGGCCCGCTTACGTTCGGTTTTCCAACCCGAATCACTGCGTCAATCGGCCCTGGAAAAGACGGTGCAATCAATATTGAAAGAGAGGCGTCTCTTTCGGGAAGAGTTCACACGAAGGGTTTCCTCATTCTCAAAGGCCTGATTCAGAAACTACTCAACCTGCAACATCCCTTGGCCTTTGTCGTTTCTATCGCCTTTGAACAAACCTACGGCGGTATCGACGGCGACTCCGCCTCAGCGGCGGAGTTCTGCTGCTTATTGAGCGCGCTGACGGGTATTGCAATCAAACAATCGATGGCCATTACAGGCGCAGTCGATCAACACGGCAATATTCTCCCTATTGGTGGTGCAACCGAAAAAATTGAAGGCTTCTATGATGCTTGTTTATCTCTGGGTGTAAATGCAGACCATGGTGTCGTCATCCCCGAGTCCAATGTCGGTGATTTAATGCTGCGAGAAGATGTCGTAGAGGCCGTTGACGTAGGCAGCTTCTCTCTCTACAGCGTTACCTCGATTATGGACGTCTTGCCTCTCATGATGGAACGAGAAACAGGTGTTAGCATGCAAGCAGAAGAAATAGTTAGCATCGCGAGAGACAAGGCATTAGAGTTTTGGCTGTCGACAAAGCCTTAACGCGTCGTTTCGACAGCAATACTCTAATCTCAGGTCAGCATTAACATCTAGCTGTATGCTTCGCAGGTTTTAATAAGAAAAAGGAATCGTTCATGAGTGAATTTAAAGACAAGGTTGTAATTATTACCGGTGCCGGCGGTGGGCTTGGGAAATCTCACGCATTAGAGTTCGCCAGTCGCGGCGCAAAAATTGTCGTCAATGACCTTGGCGGCAGTGGCGATGGAATAGGTTCGGGAGATGCGGCCGATAGGGTTGTTGATGAAATAAGAGCAGCCGGTGGCGAAGCCATCGCCAACAAAGCATCCGTTTCCAGTAAAGAAGGCGCTCAATCGATCGTTGATGATGCAATTTCTGCCTACGGTACCGTAGATATTTTGGTCAACAACGCCGGTATTCTTAGAGACAAGAGCTTCAAAAAAATGACGCTACAGGATTGGGATATCGTCATGGACGTTCATTTGAACGGTTCAGCATATGTTACAGCCGCAGCATGGCCCATTATGTATGACAAGAATTATGGTCGTATTGTGATGACCAGCTCTACCTCCGGCATTTACGGCAATTTTGGTCAAGCCAATTATGGCGCCGCGAAAATGGGCATGCTCGGTCTAGCCAATGTTTTGGCAATCGAAGGGCGAAGCAAAAATGTTACCTGTAATGTCCTAGCACCCGCCGCCTCCACCCGGTTGATTAACACCATCCCGGGCAGAGACGAAGACCTCGACAACCCGGACCCTATGCGACATCCAAAGCTGGTTACACCGGCGGTACTGTTAATGTGTGCTGAGGACGCGCCAACCAACAAGGTCATCCAGGCAGGCAATGGCAGGTTCTCGACCTGTGCAATATTCAATAATGCAGAATTGGAGTTTGGCGCTGACGTAACCTACGAAGATCTTGTCGCCAAGAAAGATCAATTACTCGATATGAGTGAAGCAAAGGAAGGCTGGACCGCTATTCGAAAACGAATGGAGAATAAAGGTTAGATACAATCCTTGAAACGTCTAACACCGCCATTGCAATCACAGCGCATACAAGCTGATATTTCTAGGCGGTGATAGGTTCAAGCCTCGCGCGCAATTCATTTTTAGCAACTTTCTCCAGCGTCGAACGCGGCAGTTCTTCAACGAGATGAATATGTTTCACAACCTTGAAACTTGCCAAATTTTCTTCGCAGTGAGCTAATATTGTCGCCTTAAGTTCGTCAGCATCCATACCGACGCCTTTACCATTAGGGATCACAAAAACTACAGGCACCTCGTCTAACATAAAGTGCTTTTGAGCCACCACAGCACACTCATCAACTAATCCTGTTTGCATAATCACCGATTCAATTTCAGAGGCCGCAACATTTTCTGCACCGACCTTTAGCATGTCCTTCTCTCGATCGCTAAAAAACAGCCAACCCGACTCGTCTGAACGTACTAGGTCCCCCGTATCAAACCAACCATTGTCGTCAAATGCTGATTCGTTCGCCGTCTCATTTTTATAATATTCTTTGAACAATGACACGCCGCGAACACCGCGAATAAACAGCAAGCCTTTTTCACCGATTGCGCTTAAATCACCCTGTGCATCTCGAACCTGGATTTCGTATTCTGGCGCGACTCGACCAATGCTGCCATGGGGTCCTGGATGATCATGATCCGTAACGATACCTTGCGTGAGCGTTTCCGTCATACCCCACCAACCAATCGTATCGACCCCAAAATGTTGACCGATAGCGGGCAGACTCGCAGGCCCACCCCAAAATCGCTGATTGTGCTTTGGCACCGGCTGCGACATTAACGCCTTAAAGGCAAAAGGAATCATCGACACCCAAGTCACCTGATGTTTCTTCGATATGTTCCAAAACCGCGAGGCAGAGAACTTTGGCTGCAATACGATAGTGCCACCTGACCAATGGGTCGCCAGCATGGAGTAACCCTGCGCATTCGTGTGGAACAGCGGCATATAAACGAGTGTTACATCATCACGTTGCAATCGCATATGCACCGCGGAAATTTTACCGGCCCATAAGCCATTCGCGTGCGTCCAAAGTACGGCCTTGGGTCTCGAGGTTGTACCGGAAGTGAACTGCACGCTCAGATTTCGCATCGGATCAGGCTTCAATGCAAGCACCACGCTTACAGAATCAAACAATGCAGCAAAAGATACAGCCCCTATTTCAGACAACAGAGAAGCTGCTTCGGCGGGAACACCCGCATCGTTATCGGTTACTGCAATAAAATTGAGTTTTTGACAGGACTGAGAAATGAGCTTGGCAAAACTCGGTTGGGTGATCGCACATACTGCATCGGTATGGTTCGAGAAATATTCAAGGTCTCTCGCAACGGAGTGGGTATTAGTAGACACCGCCACTGCGCCAAGCATTGCACAGGCATACCAAGCAATAACAAACTCAGGGCAATTGTCCAGATGAATTAAAACGAAATCCCCTTCCGTTACACCACGACCAACCAAACCGGCCGCAACGGACTTTGCATCCGACTGCAGCTGAGAATAACTCCAACTTTTCGACTCACCTTCGAAGGGCTCCCAAACCAAAGCCAATTTATCAGGTTGGCGGGTCGCCCATTCAGCCAGCATCCACGGGATATCTAGGCCAATCGTTGCTTGCTTTATAGAAGTCTCAATTTCGGACTTTAAACTCATATCGCTTTCTCATCAGAAATTCACAATCTATACGAACATAATCGAATGACAACGAGAACACAATTTCACATTCGGCATTTGAGTAAACAGCCCTTACTGTTCTGGCTCAGCGTCTAAAGAAAACGATTAATCGGGCAATGCAAAGCTGACAACATAATCACCAAGTGTTGTACCAGAGGTACTGTGACCCCCAGCTGCGATCAGCACATATTGTTTGCCCTGCCATTCATAACTCATCGGTGTTGCTTGTCCGCCTGCTGGAAGCGCTGCCTTCCAAACTTCTTGACCGGATTGAGTGTCAAATGCGCGTATATAGTCGTCCATCGCAGCACCAATAAAGATAAGACCGCTTGCCGTCATCATAGGGCCGCCAAAATTGGGTGTGCCCCAGGGTAACGCGACCCCTATCATGCCCTCTGTCGTACCGAGCACACTTCGCCACTTAATACTGCCGTCAGCAAGATCAACTGCGATCAGTTCACCCCAAGGTGGGTCATTACACGGCGCACCAAAAATTGACATAAGCAGTTCGCGCTTCATGCCAAACTTTGCGCCACTCTGAGGTGATACCTCACTATCGTGATACACCTCTTTGACATCTTCATACTCATCACTTTCAAATAGCGTAATCACATGGGCAAATAAACTGATTTGCGGGCCTCTGATCAAGGTCGATTTTGGAATCGAAACGCCATTGCTCTGCGCCACTGCCGGGATGAAGAGAAACAATCTCGTTAAAGGGCGTGCAAAAAATCAAACTATCTTTAACAAAAAGTGGCGTGCCCTCGAAATTCATACGATTCATTAGTGTCGGTTTTGCTGCCATGTCGCCCGTCTGATATTGCCAAGCAACCTCCAGCGAGCTCACATTGGCTGGGGTTATCTGCTTCAAATCAACGAATCGTTGTCCACCTGCGTCAGCACCATAATGCTGCCAACTCTTCGCAAACAAAGGCGTTGCGATTGAAGACAACACAAAAAAACAGATCAGTGACAGGCACCAGTTTAAATTTGCCAATTCCCTCTCCTTAACAATGAATGAGTGACGATAGGTACTCGTTAGCCATGAGACTCAGCTTCACTTTAAACCCACTATTGTCATTTGACGACCGAAATACCCATTTGGTTTGCAGACCATGTAATTAGCGGTTGGCTCAGACGAAAAATTAGCGTATCAATGTCGTTAGTCAAAATCTCAGACAAAATTAATCTCAGGCAATAGGGCACACTTATGAGCAAGCTCATTCTTTCATTGGACGGCGGCGGTATCCGCGGCGCAGCGACCACGCAATTCCTATCGCATGTCGAAACCGAACTGAAGCAGCAGAACCAGTCGATCCGGGACTATGTCGATTTCTATGCAGGCACAAGTACGGGCAGTATTATCGCACTGGCACTCGCCACAACAGATCTCACCATGAGTGAGATTAACGACCTATACAACTTTGAAAACGCACAGGAAATTTTCGACCCAAACAAAGGGCTGTTTGAGATTGATGGTATAAACGCGCCAAAATACGAGGCTAACGGTAAAACCAACCTGCTCAGAAAAAGTATGGGCAGCGCGACGCTGGACAATGTTGGTCAAGACAAACATGTTCTTGCTGTTAGCTACGCCATCGAGAAACGCGCTCCGATGGTGATCAAATCAACCATCGAAGCGCATCGCAGCTTACTCGCCAGCGATGTCGCTGATGCATCTAGCGCTGCACCCACCTATTTCCCAACCCATGAAATGGATATACCCGCCCAATCCGAGGATGACTTTTTCCTTGTAGACGGCGGCGTCATTGCTAACAACCCGACTATGTGTGCTGTAAGTGAGGTTAGGAATATTTGGCCGCATATCGAAATGGACCAAATTCGCGTGCTTTCAATCGGCACCGGCTTCATGACGCGAAAGATAAACGGCCCTGACTCAAAAAAATGGGGTGCCGCTCAGTGGATGATCCACGGCCATATACTCGATGTACTGTCGGATGAACGCGTCGTTGCCTATCAGGCCATGGCAATTTTGAACCGTGGCGCATACATTCGCGTCAACGCTGAACTGCAGACACAACCTGGCTTCCAGACACCGCCAGATGACGCAATGGATGACGTCAGCAGGAAAAACATCACGCGGTTAAAAAGTCTTGGCGATTTTTGGTTCGAACAATACGGCGAACAAGCCATCGCGTTAATCAAGGGCACCTATGCTGGCCCTTCGATGGATCGAATAGATCCGATCACGGGTAAGCCAAGGGCGCGCCCTTAGCGCGTAAATCTGTATTATCGAGCCAATCCGTTCATTGAGCGCGCTACCACAGGGCGCAGAATTGTCGAGATCGAACAATTCCATCACGTTTTTTTGAGTCCCATAAATACAATTTATGCAATGTAATCTGAGATTAACTAAGCCTCAATTGGCTGCTCGCATCATGTTAAACTCCTACAAATTAATTAAGTTTAACTATCGAAGAAGATACGGTCGATCGAATACAGTTGATGCAGCACGCCAGCCAGACAATCACAAAGAATATAAAAACTGCGATCATCGGTATTGTTCAGTTATATTTCTTTGCCAGTTTAATTTTGCCCGCGCTTATTCCTTCCGGCTTGATGCTCTCAAGAGACAACGAAGGTAATTTCGTTGAACTCACAGTCTGTTCTGCAACTAACCACCGCAAAGTTTTGATGAACCTTGATACCGGCGCAGTTGTTGATATTGATGCTACTTCTGACGCCGCCATGATGATGGCTGAAACATTAACCGCACAATCTGGACCACCAGATATCGATGAACTACCAAGTTATCAAAATGAACTTTGCCCATTTTCGCAAGCAACAGCAGATCAAGTAATCACACCCGAACTTCAATTTCTAGCAACTCACCTGCCTGCTGATCGAGCCCTTTTACAGATCATCACGCTTCGATTTGATGAGACAAAACATCCATCCCTGCCCGCCCGTGGCCCTCCTAGCCTTAGCTGAAACGCCAATTTTAGAACGTTGCTTACCTCATTCAGTTAATTTCTGCATAGGCGTAGTAACAGCTAATTATTAGATCGCAAACGAAGGTTCTCGAACCAGATATTTACGATCCCACGGATAACAAATTATGAAAACCAATTTCCCGCTGCGGGTAAGCCCTGTACGCAAAGCACTATTGTGCACAAGTCTAATCGGGCTACAATTTTTCCCCTATGGCATAGCAATGGCCAAGCAGTCCAATACTGTATTTGAAGACGTTATTGTCGTTACAGGGGTACGTGAAGATTCAACCAGCAAGCAAATCCACCCCGAAAATGAAGCGCTCATAGCACCTGACGCCGCCAGTCTCGTCGGGCGCATTGCCGGTGCAGGCCTTATCAATAACGGTAGCCTGTCAGGTCAGGTTCAGTACCGTGGCGCGTTTGGCAGCCGTGTCAGTACCAAAATAAACAATCAAAGCTTTCATTCCGGCGGTCCGAACCTGATGGATCCGCCGATGCACTATGCGCCGCCTACGCTCATCGATTCGATCACAGTCCACCGTGGTGCGAGCGCGGTTGAGTTTGGTCCGTCTTTGATCGGCGGGGTCAACACCAACCTGAAGGATCTAGACTTTACGACAGGCTCGACTCTCAAACCCCAGTATGATCTAACTGCGATAGGCAGAAGTGCTGATGACAGTTATGCAGTGGGTGGCATTGTTGGCATCACTAATGATCGATTTAAAATCTCCGCCTTGTTTTCCCAAGAGGAAGGTTCTGATCAGGGGTTTGCTAACGGTGATATTGACAATACGTTTCACGAGCGCGCTGTATTGGGTCTGACCGCTGGATATCAAACAGACCTGAGCGAGCTATCGGTTTCGCTTCGTCGACACGAAACTGACCCAACCGGCAATCCGCCATTCGCGATGGATATCCAACTCGTTGAATCCGATTTCTTTACAACAAACTACCGACGCGAGCTCGGCGAGGCAACTTTGAAACTCGCACTAGGATACAGTGACATCTACCATGAGATGAGCAATAACCGATACCGCCCTGCACCCCCAAGTACGATGCGATACAGGGAAACTCATGCCGCTGCAGAAACACACAGCGCAGGCCTCGCACTTGAATTCCCGTTGAATAGTGCAAACCTTGACGTTGGGGTCGATTTTAATGATGCTGATATGAACGTGATCATAACCAATCCGCTTAACTCAGCCTTTTTTGTTAACAATCTACCCGACATCAACATTAAGCGCGTCGGTATTTATGCAGATCTCGCAAGTGATGTCTTAAGCTGGAATTACTCCCTTGGTGCCCGAATCGATAGTCACGAATCGAGTGCAGGTAACGCATCTACAGGCCCCGCTGTACCCTTAGGGGCGCAGTTGCTCGCAGTTGCGTTCAATCAATCTGACAGGGACTGGGATGACGAGACCTACGATGTCGTCGCACGCATGTGGAAGAAATACGACGCATTCACTTACCGCGTCAGCCTTGCCAGTAAAAACAGAGCGCCAGGCTACCTAGAACGTTACGCTTGGCTTCCAACTGCAGCAAGTGCAGGTCTCGCAGACGGCAACAACTATGTTGGTGATTTAGGCGTAAAGCCTGAAACAGCAAACAGCCTAGAGGTTGGTTTCGATTATGAATCCGACCGAGGCTGGATCAAGCCAACGGTTTACTATCAACAGATCGATGATTACATCCAAGGCACGCCTGTGAGTAGCCACCCCCGTGAAATTATTTCTTTAATCGAAATTGTCTCGACCGGTAATGGCGATTCGACCCCGCTTCGTTTTACCAATGTTGACGCTAAGATTTATGGCATAGATGCTGACTATGGCTACTACCTTACCAGTCATTGGCGCCTTGAAGGTGTCGTCTCTGTCGTTCGAGGAGAGCGTCGCGATATCAACGATGATCTCTATCGCATTACCCCTGACAAGTTTTCTATGTCTTTAGTCTTCGAGCAATCGAATTGGTCGGCTTCTGCTGAAACGATATTCATTGCTGATCAAGATCGTGTTTCTGACACCAATAGTGAAATTGGCACGGACGGCTACGAGCTCTTTAATCTTTTTGCTACGTGGCGCTTTAACCCGAAGATGACCCTAAGCGCTGGCATAGAGAATGTGTTCGACAAAGAATACGAAAACCATTTAGGCGGCTACAATCGTATACGCAATTCAGACGTCGGTTTAGGTGCAAGACTACCTGGCGTGGGTCGAAACGTTCATGTCCGTTTCCATTACAACAATCGTTAATGGCGATGGATAGTTAACGAAAGAAGAACAACACCCCTTATATTTATCTTGAGAGGTGTTGTTCATCGACAATCGAACTTGGAGTACGTCAAAGCAGGCGCAACAAATACCTAGGCTCTGCAGAATCCATAGCCGCAACCCGCAGGATAGTTTGATTATCGCTGCGATACCTCGCCGATTCTGTCAGCCGCATCTCATCCTTCACTATAAATAGTGACTCAGGCTTCAGGCGAGTGCGAAATCGCACGTTCTCAATGTGATGATTCGACATAGCCTTTCAATGTAGTATGCCTTTATAGGCTCGCATTTTTTATCTCCCTCACTAGGCAGGTGAAATGACACAGCACAACTTCATCATAATCGGTGCCGGCATAGCAGGTTTGTCGATAGCAGCGTCTCTCTCTGCAAAAGGCAGCTGCCTAACCCTCGAGATGGAATCACAGCCAGAATACCACTCAACAGGTCGCCAATAAGAGAATAGCCATGATTCAAGACAATACCTTTCGCACCAAACTCGATGCGGGCGCGGCCACAGTTGGTACGCATTTTATGTTCACAGACCCTGACATCCCGGAGATCATTGGTGATCTGGGCTTTTTCGATTATGGCGAGTTTACGGCGGAGTATTCTGCCTTTGATATGCCAATGCTTTATAACATGGCCCGTTCAGCCCAGTGTGGCAATCTGCCCCTAATGATCAAACCTGACCAAGACAATCAAGCATTTTGGTCACAAGCCGCGCTGGGTGCAGGTTTTAGAGCTGTACTATTTACCGATATTCGAACCGCAGACGATATTGATGAATGCCATTCTTCAATTCGTCCTGACACCCCCGAGGACGGCGGACGTATGGGTGTAAAGCTACGCCGACCGGCGCTGGCAAGTTACGACACGGAACAGTATTTGGAAGAACTTAAATCCGTCGTTTTTTGCATCATGCTAGAGAAGAACATCGCGCTGGATAACATTGATTCGATTCTGACGCGCGCCAAGGAAAAAGGCGTTGATTTGACACAATGGGGACCTTCTGATTTCGGCTTCTCACGGGGTCAACCCGGACTATCTAGTACGCCAGAGATCCGCCCCTTTGAAGAACTTGCGATCAAGAAGTCACTTGAGTACGGTATTGCGCCAAGGATTGAAATTGGTTCAGTTGAACAAGCCAAGCGCTACGTCGACTTAGGCGTGCGACACTTTTGTATTGGTTGGGATAGATTCATCTACCGCACGGCGCTGGCCAATCTAGGAGAGGGGATTAGAAAAATTACAGACGATCTGTGATTTTTTAGAAAAAAAAGTTTCATTTACACAAAACCATCGAGCGATAGATGCTATCGCTCGACACTTGCCAGACAACTAGTCCACGGATTTGTATAAATGCACATCGCGTTGAGGGAACGGGAATGAAATGCCTTGCTCGTCAAACGTCAGCTTCACATTTTCAACAAGATCGAAGTAAACACCCCAATAGTCAGCGGCATTCACCCATGAACGGGTGGTAATATCGACGCTGTTATCACCAAGGTTAGAGATCACGACCATTGGCGCAGGGTCTGTCAAAATTCGCGCGTCGGCCGCGATAATTGACTCAAGTACGCTTTTGGCTTTCTTTAGGTCATCGTCGTAACCAATGCCAAAAACGATGTCTACCCGCCTTGTTGCCTGCGTAGAGTAGTTAGTGATAGGACTATTCGATACAGCACCATTTGGCACAATGACGGTCTTATTATCACCCGTCGTAATCACTGTGTTGAATATTTCGATGCCCCTAACAACGCCTGCAACGCCGGCAGCCTCAACAAAATCGCCCACCTTATAAGGTTTGAAAATCAGTAACAGTACACCGCCGGCAAAGTTTGCCAACGAGCCTTGCAGTGCCAAACCAATCGCCAGACCTGCGGCACCTAATACTGCAATAAACGAGGTGGTCTCTATGCCCACCATCGAGGCAACGCTGATCAATAGTAAAGCCTTTAGGCCAATGCTCGTTAGACTTAACAAGAACTTGCGTAATGTAGGCTCCATACCGCCTTTGTCTAACGCTTTCTCGGTACCGCTAACGACTGCGCTAACCACCCAAAGACCAACAATGAGCGTGACGATCGCAAAAACCAAAGCCGGCCCGTAAGACATGATATATCCGATCGCCAGAGCTGAGTATTCAGTCGTATCCATATCTAATTCCTTTTAAAGAGTGCTTTATAAGATGTTGGTTGCCAATTAGAAGCGAAATAATTATCCAAGTAAGTAATTACAATGTAAACCACATTTAACAAGTCGCCCCTCAACTTAGTTTTTACATCGTATTTTGTTAGCTGAATTACAGAACACTTGCAATAATTGCTCCTCTTATTAATGTCATTGATGTAATGTTTCGGGTCGAATTAATTGAACTTTTAACAAGGGAAAATCGCTATGTGCAAACAGCTCTATCTGATTCCATTTTTACTCGTCAGTCTAACGAGTCATGCGGCGACAGAAGGCGCCTCATCTTTTTGGTCTGGCGACGTTGAAGTGGGCGCCGTTTTCACCTCAGGAAATACCGAACAAAGCAATTTCAAACTACGCACCGATATCGCAAGAGAAGAAGGTCAAGGCAAGCACTCCTTTCATGCTGATACCTATCGCGCCGAAACCGATGGCGATAAGACAGCCAACAAGACCTACTTGTTCTATCGGTATGATTACAGCATTGATGAAAAGCAGCGAGTTTTTGGTCGGTTAGCCTATGAGAACGACGAGTTCAGCGGCTTCGACACACAAGTAGACGCCACGACCGGTTATAACCGCACCTTGTTCCAAGAAGAAAACTGGTTCCTCACCGCTGAAGCAGGTATCGGTGCACGCTTTACAGAATTTGAAACAGGCGATGATACGACCGAGGCTTTAATTCGACTGGCGGGCTTCTATGAATGGAACATTGGTGATAATGCGCTTTTCAAACAATTTGTTGGTTTTGAAATCGGCGAGGAGCTAACGACCACGCGAAGTGAAACTTCCCTGGAAACAAATATTGTAGGCAATTTAGCAATGAAATTGGCCATCAATGTGAAACACAATTCTGACGTATTACCGGGCAAGGACAAGACCGACACTGAATCAACCGTGACAGTTGTTTACCGGTTCTAGTACTCGACGGGACTTAGTTTGAGCGCTTGCTTTAACCTTTACCCAATGACCTGCAATCGCTCTACAAGTTACTGTCTCTAGCTAAACCGTTAAAATGGCAAAGCGCCGTAAATAGAGAGGTGTAAAGACTCCTTTGCAGCTCTCTAAAGACGCTTGCTTGTGGTTTGTCGATATCTAACGCCAAGATGGTTGCAGGGCTACCCGAGTATCAAATCCAACATTGAGGCAGACTTGCATACTAAAATAGATGAACCTCAGCGATTATTGTGTTCCCATAGCTGCTTCTGAAACCCACGCCATTATTGTGGCTTTATCTAGAGCAAGCTATTGAATAGTCACTCAGAGAAACTCGAAAAAGACCCTCCCTACGGATGGCTCATGGTTTTTGTCGTCTTTTCACTTAGCGCCTTGTCATTCGGCGTGGTCGGCTCTATTTCGGTGTTCTTAAAGCCCTTATCGGCTGAATTTGGTTGGGGACGCGGCGACACCAGCCTTGGTTACACAGCCGCCGCCTTTTCATCTGCACTCTTTGGGGTGCTCTGGGGTTTTGTTGCTGATAAATTCGGTACCCGGTGGTTTGGTGTTGTGGCTGCATTCACAATGGCCATCACCCTATATCTGATGAGCACGCAATCGAGCTTGTTCGAGTTTTACCTTTACTACTTCTTGTTCGGCGCGCTGGGCAATGCCCTGGCAAGTACACCTCTGTTTGCCAATGTTGGATTCTGGTTTCGCCACAACCCCGGCTTGGCGATTGGCGTCACGGCCTCTGGTGGTGCAGTCGGCCAAGGCATTGTGCCCTATTGCGTTGGCTTATCCCTGGATGCCTATGGATGGCAATCCACTTATATCATCATGGCTGTCGTCTATCTCGCTATCGCGCTGCCTTTAGGTCTACTCGTTCGTGAATCACCTTGGCGCCAAAAAGCGCGACTCGAAGGAACCGTCGAAGAACGAACCTTCCCTCTATCCGAAATAGAGGTCGTTGTTTGGATAAGTGTCGCGGTGATTTTTTGTTGCAACTGCATGTCCGTACCCATTGTGCATCTCGTCCCCCTGCTTACAGATGATGGATTCACACTGTCGAGCGCCACCAGCGTGTTGATGGTGCTCATGTTCTCTGGCGCTGTAGGCCGTATAACGGGTGGCAAACTAGGCGATGTGATCGGCGCGTTGCCAACCTACATGTTGATGTCTCTGGGACAGACTTTCTTTGTATTCTGGTTCCCGCATGTTGAGGGGATAACCAGTCTTTATATCTTGGCAATCCTCTTTGGCTTTACTTACTCAGGCGTGATGTCGAGCATTTTGGTTTGTACGCGCATGATGGTGGGCGCGAATTTCGCCGCCCGCGCAATGAGCATCACATCTTTCTTCGGTTGGACCGGCATGGGACTCGGCGGCTTCTTTGGCGGCAAGTTATTTGATCTATACGGAAATTATGACCTGTCATTCGCTTTCGCGTCTGGCATGGGTGTAATTAACCTGGTGATATTAACCTGCTTTTATTTTCGGATTCGTGCCAAGCGCCAATCCGTCAGCCCAGTTCCCGCCTAACAAACTCGACATGCACGAATACAATCGGAGGTTAGCTCCGCGGCTTAAGCTTGTAACGAATATTCAAGTGTTTTAGTCCGTGCACAAAGCTTGCCCGTAATCTTTCGGGGTCGCCGTCTAACTCAATCGATTCAATTCTAGGAATCAATTGCTGAAAGAAAATGCGCATCTCCAGTCTGGCTAGCAGCAAACCCAAACATTGATGCGGGCCAGTACCAAAAGCCAAATGATGATTGGGCTTGCGTGACACGTCGAAACTAAAAGGATTATCAAATTTCTCTTCGTCAAAATTTGCGGAGGCATACATCAACCCGAGACAATCGCCTTTCTTAATCTGCTTGCCGCGGATCTCACAATCTACCTGCGCCGTTCGTGAAAATTGAGCGACGGGGGTCGACCAACGAATCATTTCCTCAACGGCTAACTTAATCGCATCTTCATTTGGGTCTTCCTGGAGCTTCCTGAGTTGCTCGGGGTTTGTGATCAGCGCATGTAAGCCACCGGTAATCGCATTTCGCGTTGTATCGTGACCCGCTGTCGCGACAATCGTGTAATAAGAAATCAATTCTTTGAAAGGAAGGTATTCACCATCTATTTTGCCGTTGGCGATGTAGGACGCAAGTTGCTCGTTGGGTTGCGCTCGGAATTTTTCAGTAATCTGGTCGAAATAGTCATATATCTCTTTGATCGTATCGAAGATCGATAGCGGATCATCGGCCATTCTCTGCATCTCGGGGTCGTCGCCGGCAAACAATTCGTTTGTCAGTTTCAGAATTCTCCATTCATCTTCTTCAGGCACGCCTAACAATTCAGTTATGAGTCGCAAGGGGGGATATACCGCCACATCCTGCGCAAAATCGACGGTTTGCTGTGAACCATCACCCATCATTTTGTCCAGCACGTCCTGTATCACCGTATCTAAACGCTGTTCGAGTGCCTTAATGTTAGTCGGTTTGAACCAGGGCTGAACCAAGGCTCGATACTTTAAATGATCCGGCGCATCCATCTGCACGAGAGAACGGATTAGCCCACCTTCACCCGCGGAGGCCATCACCTCCATTAACTTCGGAGAGTCTTGTAAACGTTTAAAAAGTTCCGCAACAATTTCCTCGCGCATTTCCGGCGCGGCGGTTTCTCGCATAAGAATGGGTCTTGGTTGATTTGTAAATCGGTCAGCTTGTTTTTCAATCTCAATAATATCGGCATGCTTAGTGACGACCCAAAATGGCTGATAACCCTGCGGTTCAATTAGGCGTAGGGGATCATTTTTTCTAAGCCAAGCAAAAGCTTCATGTGGGTGACCCTTCTCGACATAGACTTCTGGCGCAATAACATCCGCTTCTGAGAATTCATATTTTGTTAGATCAATCATGGACCCCTTCCCTGTTCAGATTATGGCTTCTTTTAGTTGAAAATAGTGAAGCGCGCATTGTTCTGTGAATAACCCTGCCGTCTCACCATAGAGCCCATCAAATCGCCTATCGCGCATGTAGCATATAGCGTCTGCCACTGACATTACGTTGATCTGCGTCAACTCCCAAAGAGGAACAAAATGCTGATCCACGTGTGTGAGGGCATTGTATAGGGTAATAATAAGACTTTCCTTCTATGTCATAAGCCTCGTCAACTCTCGCTCAAGATAACGGCAAGCCGGTTCGCACTGCTGGTAGATTTGCTGTGATTTATGAAACTCAAGCATTTTCACATCAACTATCTCAGGCTCGATATAAATATCCGGGGGATTATTCTTCATCTTTTCCTCCGAAATCGATTTCTCTGCAATTTGGAAAGAGTTAAACAGCGCCTCAAAGTATGATGGCAGCTGATCGCCGTCTGGATAACGCTTACCTAGTACGTCGACAGCGATAACGATGTCACAATCTTGCCGTATGACATCAAACGGTACCGGATTAACCATGCCGCCATCGACTAAAACCTTTTCGCCAATCACAACCGGCTCAAATATACCCGGCAAACAGAAACTCGCTGCTATCGCCGGCAGCAGATCGCCGCTTTCGAAGACCACCTCTTTACGTTGCCAAAAATCTGCCGCAATAATTTTTATCGGGATGTTAAGTTCTTCAAACTGCGTCACACCCATGAGTGCGTCAAGTTCCTCAATGAGTCCTTTTGCATCAAAGAGATGACTTCGCCTTACTTGCACACTCAGTAGCTCGAGCCAGCCAAATAGGCGTTTGGCATCGAGTGCTTCACCAATCGAACCTGGCATAACCAGTAATTCGTCAATTGCGCCGCGGATCTCTTTCGCCGTCATGCCAGACGCATACAGCGAACCCACCATGGCACCAATGCTGGTACCTGAAATGATTTTGGGAACGACACCAATCGACTCCAATGTTTCTAAAATGGCAATGTGCGCTAAACCTTTTGCTCCACCACCACCGAGCGCTAGCCCAACTGTCTTTGTCACTTCCACCTCTCACTCATCATTTTGCTAAGCCGACCTTTCCTGTATCAAACACGCATCACAGCACGGGTGCTGCTAACCGAGAAACATAGGCCGCTAACTTAAAAAACCAACCACGACGAGAAAATGCCCGATCACCCATTTCATAACTTACAGCAAGGTCTTTTTCCAACATGTCTTGTACTTGACTGACAATTTTATCACCGAGGCAAATAGCCGAAATTTCAAAGTTAAGTCGGAAAGACCGGTTGTCAAAGTTTGCGGTTCCGACGAGGGCAAGCTTGTTATCTACGAGCGTAACCTTCTGATGCAAAAAACCTTCCGTATATCGATACATTCTAACGCCCGCCTTATGAACTTCATCGAAATAAGCAAACGTCGCATAGCCAACCATCATATGATCCGGTTTGTTAGGCACCAAAATCCGCACATCGACGCCCCTTAGTGCAGCCAGTTGCAGCGCTGAAACAACACTTTCGTCTGGCACAAAGTAAGGGCTCGCAATCCAGAGTCGTCGCTGCGCTGCATTAATCAATTGCAGGTACATGAGTTTCGCTGTTTCAAGACTATCCGCTGGCCCGCTGGGCACGACTACAACACCCGTGTCGCCTCGATGCATTGGCACGTTCCAATTGAGCCCTTCGATTATTTCATCCGCCGACCAATGCCAGTCCTCGACAAAAGAGACCTGCATACCAAGTGTCGCAGGACCATCAATGCAAAGATGGGTATCTCGCCAAGGACCAATGTCGGCATCCAGACCCAAATACTCTTCACCGACATTCAGCCCTCCGACCCAGGATTTATTGCCATCGACGACAATGACCTTGCGATGATTCCGAAAATTAATCTGAGTTCTGTTACGTGAACCTTTACGGGTGTTAAACGGATAAACTTCTACACCCGACTCAGCCAGAGACACTACAAATTCGCTTGGCAGTTGATAGCAACCGACTTCATCGTATAAGAACCTTACAGACACGCCTTGTTTAGCCTTTGCCTTTAATGCATCCGCAAACTGTTGACCGGTTTCATCAGCTCGGAAAATGTAAAATTGAATCAGCACATAAGACTCAGCGGCCTCAATGCCTTTGATCATGCTGGCATAGGTTGCTTCACCATCAACTAACAACTCGACATTGTTTCCACCCACAAGCGGAAGTCGAGATAACTGCTCGATGCCACGAATGACTTCTTCAGTTAGCCACTTGTTCTCACTATCTGCGACAATTTTATTTCGGGCATCCTGCAGCGCGTCAGTAACGATTGATATTTGATTTTTACGTGCATGCACATAACCCTGAAAGCGACTACGACCGAAGACTAGATACAGGGGCACGCTAAGATAAGGCATTGCAATGAGTGAAACACTCCAGGCGATAGCGCCTTGCGGCGTTCTTGCGGTAAAGACGGCATGAAAGGCGCCAATCACGCCTAAGACGTAGACCGTTACAAAAAAATAAATATAGCCTTCTGTATCTATCATATTAGCGTTTACAACCCGCGAGCTTTTTTCGATTTACCTTTGCAGCAGCTATGCCTTTTTGACATAAATTGATTTCAGTTTCATTGCGCCTATCCCATCAATTTTACAATCGATGTCATGATCACCTTCTACCAATCGAATGTTCTTCACCTTGGTACCAACCTTTACGGTTGAAGAGCTGCCTTTGACCTTAAGGTCCTTTATAACTGTCACAGAATCACCATCAGCCAGTCGGTTTCCGTTGGCGTCAACAATGACAAGTTCATCATCGTTAACATCGCCGTCTTGCCATTCGTGAGCGCACTCAGGGCAGACAAAATTACCACTGTCTAGATAGGTAAACTCTGAATGACATGAAACACAGTTTGGTAAGGTCGCCACGTTATTTCCTTTTTCTGACTGCCGTAAGCGTTGATCGCTTAGTCTTTTATGTCGGGCTCGAAAAACAACCAAAGAACTTGTGGATACGCTGCTTTGAACTTAACTTCCGTTTTATTAATGTCTGTGATTAGAACTTGCGCTGTTGAGTTCGACGTCATTTTGGCTTTGACAGCCACCATCACATCACTTCCCATCTGCAATGTAAGAAGGTTGTAAACCTCTTCAACTTCTTCTTGATCCGCTAGGAAACGCTTCATCGACGCAAGGGTTTTCGGTTCGACGCCTTGCCCAATAATTAACGCTTTGATCTCAATGCCAATGAAAATGGCGATGATAATCAATAGTACACCAATACCAATACTACCCACCGCATCGTAAATAGGATTGCCCGTAACCATTGCCAGGCTCACCGCGGCCAAAGCGAAAACGAGCCCAAACAACGCCGCCAAGTCTTCTCCGAAAATAACTAACAGCTCGCTCTGTCTTGTCTCTTGAAACCATCGCCAGAAACTTCGACCATCTCGCTCCTTGTTGACCTCCTTGATACAACCCATCAGGGAAAGTCCTTCCGCCACTATCGCAAAGACCAATACCCCTACAGCAATGAGAGGTTGATTGAGTGGTTCGGTTGAATCTAGTTTGTGCACACCCTCGTAGATCGAAAACAATCCACCCATACTAAAAAGCATGATCGCAACAATAAAAGACCAGAAATAAATGCTTTTACCGTATCCCAAAGGGTGGTCAAGAGAAGGCGCTTTTTTGGCTGAGCGCAAACCCAGCAGCAACAGCAGTTGATTGCCGCAATCAGCGAAAGAGTGAATACTTTCTGCCAGCATCGCGCCTGACCCGGTTGTCACCGCAGCGCCCATTTTCGCCACCGCAATGGCAAAATTCGCAGTCAACGCATAAATAATAGACTTTACGGAATCGGCTCCAGTGGACATCTCTTATTCTCCGTGCGGTTAACTTTTGCTGTTAGCTTTTGATGCTAACTTTTGATGCTAACTTTAGCGCTTATCCTCCAAGCTTCAGCTAACCATCAGCTTAAACCAGCGCCTGGTAAACACGGGTTCGTAACTCCCGTCGAATAGGATAAGTAGAAGAAGGTATAAGTTGAGTAAAAAACACAACCCACAGGTCCTCTTCAGGGTCTATCCAAAAAAAAGTACTGGCGGCACCACCCCAGTGGTACTCACCTTCAGATGTCACGATGCTGGCTTTGACTGGGTCAATAACAACGGCAAAACCTAGACCGAAGCCAATGCCATCGTAGCTGGTTTCACTCCACACCGGCTGACCCATAGCAGCCATATCCTTGTTATCCGGCAAGTGGTTTTTGCGCATATGTTCAACGGTTTTTCGGCCCAACAATCTGACCCCATCAAGTTCGCCTTTATTACTGAGCATCTGACAAAAACGACCATAGTCGTCAATGGTAGATGTTAAGCCGCCGCCACCGGAATACATTGCTACGGGCTCGCAATAGCGACTCTTATTATAGGGCTCTTGAAGCGTTAGCCCACCGCGGGACGCCTGCTCTTGCGCACTCGCCGATTTGCTAACACTACTCATATCACCACCCGATGCGGGTGCATACAGAGCAGAAAAATGCTCGTGGTTTCGGGACGCAACATGAAAGGCTGAAGCTTTCATTCCTAGTGGCTTAAAGATCTCGGTCTCGAAGAACGTCGCTAAACTCTGGCCCGACCAAACTTCGACTAAACGTCCCAACACATCCGATGACACACTATAGTTCCACTGGCTACCCGGCTGACAGATGAGTGGAATTTTCGCCAGTTGCTTAACTTGGTCTTCAAGCAATCCTTCCTTTAAACCAAATTCTATCGCGCCGTCACGATACGCCTCATCAACGACGTTGGTGTGCATAAAACCATAGGTCAAACCTGAGGTATGAGTCATGATATGCCGGACCAACATCGGTTCACTCTGTGGTTCTGTATGACTTAAGTCACCGCCAAGCCAAACCGGCGTATCGGCGAATTCCGGCAAATACTTAGACACGGGGTCATCAAGCTGAAAAGAACCTTGTTCATATAGCATCATCGCGGCCACCGTCGTGACCGCCTTAGACATTGAATAGATGCGAACAATGGTGTCTCTTTCAAAGGACTTATTATTCTCGATATCAGACATGCCAACGGCGTGAAAATAAGGGATCGCACCGTTTCGACCTATTAAAACACTACAACCCGCCAGTCGCTCAGAGGAAACCTGCTCCTCAAGCCATTCGGTAATACGCGCCAGTCTGTCCGAAGACAATCCGACACTTTCAGGGATGACCGATCCAAGCATAGCTAATCCTTATTCTTAATATTTATTAGTAAATACAACATCACTTATACACTATGATTACCTAGATGACTTGATTACTCAAAAAGGTAATGCTGCAAATTATCCAAGCTCTGTTCACCTGCTTCAAGTCTGGCAATGGTCTGCAAATGCACCTCATCAGGTCCGTCATAAATACGGAAGGCTCGCGCTTTACCAAATGCTCTAGCTGCAGGTGTGTCATTGGTAACACCCATGGCACCGTAGAGTTGTACAGCACGATCTGCGATCTGTTGATAAACACGCGCAACAGCAACCTTGATCATCGATATCTGCTTTCGAGCGACCTTGTTACCCACCGTATCGATTAGATGTGCGGCCTGCAGAACGAGCAGGCGACACTGATCAAGCTCAATTCTCGACAGACTAATCGCTTCCTGCGTCGAGCTATACTCATCAATACGCTTGCCAAAGGTCGTTCGTTCGGTCGAGCGTTTCAACATCAGTGAAATCAACACCTCGCATTCTCCAATTGCCCGCATACAGTGATGCAGCCTCGCAGGTCCGAGACGCGCCTGCCCCATTGAAAATCCATCACCGGCTTCTCCCAACAGATTTTCAACAGGCACACGCACATTCGTAAAGGTGAGCTCTGGATGTAAATTAGTCGATGATTGATGTTCGAATACGGGAAGGTTACGCACAATCTCAACGCCCCGAGCGTGACGAGGAATCAGAATCATTGACTGCCGCTTGGATTTCTTAGCATTTTCATCCGTCACACCAACAAGAATAATAAGCTGCGTGCTTTCGTGGGAGGCGTTGGACGCAAACCATTTACGACCATTGATGACATATTCATCACCATCGCGAACAATCGTTGTCTCTAAATTAACCGGGTCTGAAGAGGCAACGCCAGGCTCTGTCATGGCAAACGACGAACCGAACTCACCCTCAAGCAACGGGTTTAGCCACTTTTGGGTTTGCTGCTGCGTCGCGAAGAGTTGCAATAACTCCATATTAGGCACATCCGGCGCGTGGCAATTAAAAACGCGAGACGCCCATTCCAGCCTGCCTAAAACCTCTGCCACACCTGCGAACTCAAGATTGCTCAACCTTGTTCCCGGTTCGTTCTCGGTGAGTCGCGGTAGCGCCATATTCCATAGACCTAGATGACGGGCTTCGGCACGAAGGGTTCGTTCAATGTCGGGTATGCTCTGGCCTGAATGCGCCTGTTCTAACCAAAGCTTGTTGTTGGGTAAAACACGCGCATTGAAGAATGCTTCAACTTCATCCCTCACTTCGATTGCCTTGGCGGGTAATTCAAACATCGTTTGACCTTTTGACAGCTAAACAGAATGACAAACCATAGCTTGATTTTAAGTTGATTCAAAATTTAACCGGTAATCGATTTTCTACTCGGTCTTTTTCGCCAAATACCAAAGCGTTTTAACTAAAGATGCGGCAGGCTCGAAGGACCGAACAGATGCCGCATCGACAAGGTCGTGGGTCGCAGCGGCGTCGCTACTCACCCCATAACCCCGCAGTAGGCGCGCCAGTTGTTGGTCGCTAAGACAGTAATGGCTAGTAAATGTCGCGATATCGAAGCTCGGCGGAGAAACCTTTGCATATTCCCAGTCTAGGACATGGATTCGTTGTTGAGCAGACGAATAAAGTAGGTTTTCGAACAACATATCGTTGTGGCAAAGCACCTTGCGCTCACTCGGCAGGGCTTCAATAACGCTTTGAAGCTCCCGCTGCAAACTTTCAGGCTCACCTGCCGACTGGAAACAAGTCATCAAATACGATGACAACTCCAATTCATCTAACTCTCTGATCGGTTCTCTAAACTGTTCGTGATTTGGATCTTGACGCATGACGAGCTGATGAATCTTCGCAAATGTAGTGCCAATCAGCTCTAACTGACCAAAGCTGGGTGGATCGCCCGGTAAAAAAGGCGTCACCAAAAGGTCGTCCTGAATATAGACAGGCTCAGGACAGATACCCTTGTCTGCGGCGAGTCTCATGGCAGTAAATTCAGAAGCGCGGTGAATGCCTGGGTCGGCAGCAATCTGGTTAAAACGTATCACCCAGTCATTGCTGCCGTCAGAGACTTGGATACTCGCGTTGGTGATACCACATAATTTCTTAACGAAATGAGGCTTTGCAACAGGCGCTGGCGACCATAGCAGCCAAGTCGACAAGGCGTCCGATAACCGAACTCGAAGCTGTTGATCTAGCTGCTGATCGTTTTTTGATAACTCTTGAGCCATGCAAACCAACCAAAGAAGATGATAACGATGTATATGCCAAACAATGCAGCGGTAAAGTATAACTCTCGATCCAGATATAAAACGATCGACACTAAATCAATCACCAACCAATAGATCCAGTTCTCCAATACTTTCTTTGCCACCATATAGGTTGTGATAATACTCGCCCAGGTGGTGAAGGCATCGATGTAAGGGAGCCGCGCATTTGTACCACTATCAAGAAGATAACCTGACAATAAGCTCAACAGTATTATGGATAACAACACGATAAGATGAGACTTCAAACGCCAGCGCTGAACGGGCCTCGTTGACAAAGGTTGTTGTGTCGCTGACGTATTATGACTAACCGCCTTAGGAGGTCCAGTTCCAGCGACTTGCCACTGTTTTAGGCCAAAGAAAGCCATACCTATATAGAAGCACTGTAATCCCGATTCCATGTACAGGTTAACGTCCCAGAAAATCAGCAGATAAATCGCACTGGATACAATAGCTGCAGCCCAACACCAGCTATTTTCCTTGACCGCAAGCAGCAGGTAGGCGACAGCAAAAACAACGGCTACCGCTTCAAGCGCAGAGCTTTGTAAAGCCTGCGCCAGACCCAGCGATAACACGTTGCTAAAGCTTGCGAACAGATCAGACATTAAAGCTTGTCTCTTTTTTAGTGAAACCGCTCATTCGATACCCTGATCAGATCTCTTCATCTGATAACCCGCGCAAGTCGCCCATCAAGATTTTTACAGCGAAGACACCACTGCCATAAACCTCCCAACTGTGACGAACCTCAACTTTGAGTAAATCCATGACATGGTCATAGTCGCCATAAATTTGCGTTGTAAGGTCATTTCTTTTTACCGCCACATTTGGATCCAGCTGAATACGATCGATAAAATTCTGTATTGCTGGAATATAGTCACTGTTCAATGGATACAAACTAATATCTATAGACGCTTTCATAAACAAGCACTCATAAACTAAAACTCATAACCAAATGTAAGCCCGACTATCGATGGCTCGCCATATTGAAAGTAAGGCTCAGTCACATAACCCTTACGAGGATCGTTGCCAAAACTACCAAAGGCCCGTACCTGAACATCTTCATTCGTTAAGTTCCGGCCCCAAAGGCTCAAGCTCCAAGCATCTGCAGCATAGGTAATATTGGCATTGAGAAGCGTATAGCTGTCACTTTGAACCGCATGTCGATCAGAGAAATAAAACTCATCCTTACCGTCAACAGACAATTGCAGGGACAAACGATTAAACGAATATTCTCCGGAAACGTGATAAGTGTAGGCAGGTGCATGCGCTTGGTCACGACCGGACAAATTCTCGCCGAATTCATTAACAAACTCATCGAACGTCGCGTCAAGCAAACCAACGTTGGCGGACAACTTCAGGTTATCAAGCGCAAACCAATCAACTTCAACTTCAACGCCTTTATTCGTACCCTGCGCTGCATTACCTAAAAAGTCGATGAACTCAGTGCTGCCGTCAGGTCTTACCCTTGTGACTGAACTCTTAACCTGCTGGTCATGACGATCATCGAGAAACATCGCGGCTCTAAGATGTAGTCGATTATCGAGTAAACGTGTCTTCAAGCCTACTTCGTACTCGATCAAGTATTCCTCATCGAATAGACGAAGGTCTGCCGGCAAGGTCCCGTCAGCGTTTACACCACCGGCTTTGTAACCTCGGGCGACACTCACATAACTCATGGTCTGATCCGAGAGGAAATATTTAAGGGCAATACGTCCACCCCACAGGTCTTCACTCGGCGTAAAATCAACAGCATCGGTGTTGTCATAACTTGAATCACGCTGCTCAAAGCGAAGCCCGGTCGATAGCGCCAACTTTTCGCTAAAGTGGGTATCGAGCTGGAAAAACACGGCTAAGGTGTCGAACGCGTATTGACTCGAAAAGTCTGAAGCAGCAAAGGTGTAGATGCGTGTTAAATCCTCAGAACTCGACAGTGCATAAATACCCACAAGCCAGTCCGTTGAACCTGAAAACAATTTGCTTTGGTCGTTTGAGATCATTCGTACTTCAAGGCTTTCAGTATTCCTGTCGCGCAAATAATTATCAGTTGAGCTGTAACCAAATGGGTGAATCCCCACAAAGGTCCAGTCTTCATCGTAGCCATACTCGATATCTGATCTCGCTAAACCAAGGGTAAGTTCAAGATCAAATTTATTAAGGCGCCACATACTTTCAAGCGCCAGACTATCGGATTCCTGACGATCGTGACCGGGCTCATCAGATAGCGTGCTGCGACTATTATCCAGCGTGAAGGCATCGTAGCCATTATCAATATCAACGTGAGACAGCATCAGGTTGATACCCCAGGTCTCTGTAACATCAACTGAAAACTTGCTGCGTATCGTTAGTTCATCACGCGCGTTGTTGTCATCAGAACCGAGGAAATCATTCTTATAGTAACCGTCAGACTCATGCCGCTCGACTGCCACTCGCGCATTTATCTTGTCGGTGAGTGCACCGTTGACGACGGCAGAAAGGGTCTCGTGTCCGTACTCACCAGCGGTCAAGTTTATGCCTGCCTCGAAATCATCATGGGCGTCCTTGGTCTTTACATTGACCAAACCTGCCAGCGCATTAGCGCCGTAGATCGTACCTTGCGGGCCACGTAAAACCTCGACCTGGTCGACATCCAGCATTGTTGCAATCGAGCCAACACCGCTGAAATCAACACCATCAATAAGGAAGCCGACAGATGCATTCAAGGGGCTTACAAACTGACTACGCTCGCCAATACCACGAATCTGAAAATACCGAGCGCGATTCGAACCGCTCGAAAAGTTTACATTGGGAATGGTATTGATGACGTCCTCAAAGTGTTGGGCGGCGCGAGCAGCGATGACCTGTTCCGACACCACACTTATACTAGAGGGCACACTTAACTCATCGGATTGGCGCAGTTGAGCCGTAACAACGACTTCTGGCAATTCGACCGCCAAGGACGCGGAACTACCGCACAGGAGGCTGAATAACAGCAAGGTTTGTCGGTTTACTGCAAAGGGTAAACGAAAATATTGTTCGAATTTCATGAGTCTCTCCTAAAAAATCAAGAGACCCGGCGTGACGTGGACCATAGATGGACTTCATCCTTTTCCTACGCCGGTACTAACCGGATCAGGTTCTAGGGTCACCTCACTCAGTATGAGTCAAGAATCTCAGGCAAAATGCCACCCCTAAGGAACGCGGCCATTCTAGCAAGTTGATCAAAAAAAAAGAAACCATCAATTTGATGATTTTTATTGGCTATGTAAGACGCGGATAGCCGCGCAACTGAAGCGAAGCATCGACGCCCCAGTGCGCTTAACCGATCGTTAATCAGATACCGTAGGTGTAGTAGTCGGGCACCCATATCTCGTACTTAGATTGCAGAAACTCGACTAAATCAATCAATTCTTGAACTGACATCACGTCGTTATAGTTTCTCATGGTCGACTCACCCGTCTCGGTCATTGTCTCGGGATTGTAGCGACGCGACAATTTATGAGAAGGATGAATAATAGACGTCACCAAATCCCCGTAAGTTTTTATCTGTGTTGTTTTACCGCCGAGGTTGACGCGAATCGCCGTTTTAGAGTCGTCGCCATTAAAAGGCACACCTTTCACTGCATGGCAGTCATTACACTGCATCAGCACGAACGTCGCACGCCCCTGCTCGACATCCCCCTTGGGTAAATTAAAACCCCTGCTTTCGGGATTACAGCCTTGCATCAACAAAGCGACTGAAGCTAAACCGAGGTATCCAAGTTTTTTAAACATTTCCATCCTCATTCGATCAATCTCCTATATTTAAATTAAGTCACTATTCAAGTTTTTAGATTACTTTCATACGGCCCAGCACACAATCAAGCTAACGATTCATCTGCAGGTTTTTTTTGCTCTGATATACCCCAAAGTGGACGTAAGGTGCGCTCGCTTTACTGCCGGTTTTCACTTTCGCAGGTACCGCATGTCGCACTGCTTTTAAGCTACGAAGATACATGACAATGTCATCAACGTCTTCGTCATTAAGTGTCGCATAACCAGGCCATGGCATCACCGAGATCAAACGTTTACCGTGACGATCAATGCCAGAGCGGATACCACTTTTGATTTCCTCATCAATCCAGTTGCCAATACCCGTCAACGCGTCCGGCGTGATATTCGGCGGATACAACACACCAGGATTAGATTCGACAAACGGATTTGAATAGGCGATACCAATACTAGAGCCAGCAAAGTAATGTGCCATGTCAGGTTTGCCGACCAACGCACCATCAGTATGGCAAGTCCCGCAGGCGAGCAGTGTTACCAGATATTGGCCGTGAGCAATTTCTTTCGAGGCTTTATCGTTAACCGGCTGATCAGGCATCAGGGTGACAGGCTCGACGATGACATAGTCGTCTGTAGGATTGTAATGACAAGCAGTCGCAGCTATCAGCAATATGACCGGACAGAACCACCTCAACAATCGAAGTAACATGATCGACCTCCTTTTATCATCCTCAGATTCATCACCACAGCATCACCTCTAATCTACAGTCCAAGATCAAAAATGGTGCGCCTCATTAATATCGCCATCACCGGTTTACTGATAGACATATCCATTTTAGTTTGATTGAATTTCGACTTCACACTCTTGATGTATGACAAGATTTACGCACCTAATCACAACGCCATAAAAACTTTGCTTATTAACGCGCCGCGGCGCTGACGCAGAGACAAAGCATCTGTAGAATAGCGCCCGTGCTCACCTCATTTAACAAACGGACCCTACAACATTACCAACAGATGCTCCGTCATCCAAGGGTTGTGCTGGTACTGACTGCATTTTTGTGCGCGCTCGCTGCGTGGCAATCAACCCACTTTATGTTCGATGCATCCTCTGACACGCTGGTTGTGGAAGGGGACCCAAAACTTCAAGACTACCTAACGATGTCAGATTTGTTTGGCGGTGACGAGTTTCTCGTCATGACCTACAGCCCGCACCAAGGCAGCTTAGTTTCCGAGCAATCGATAAAAACGCTAACTAGCATTCAGCAGCAACTCGAACAGCTAAGTGGTGTTAGGCAAGTTTTCTCCATTCTTGATGCACCCCTGGTAAAAAGTCCCGTAATCGATTTCACAAAGATGGCAACGGACTTCAACACCTTAAGGAAACCACAGACGGACAAAGATCTCGCGCTAATTGAATTAACAACCAGCCCGTTGTTCAGAGAGTTTCTAGTTTCTGCAGATGGCACCTCTAGCGCAATTCGTATTGACCTCGAGAAAGCACAAAAGCTTGAAGATGCGCGTAATCTTCGCGATGAATATCGAACAGCTTACCGACATGCCTCATCTAGCCAGCTATCGTCAGCAAAGACGGTAGACAAGCATCAACTCCGGCAAGCCGAATCCGCACATCTGGCCGCACGAAAAGCATATTTGGCAGACAGAGATATCCTAATAGATGCCGTTAGGCGCATTGCCAAAATGCATCAACCCGAAGCAACCATCTATATCAGCGGCATACCCATGATTGCGGCCGATATGATCAGCTTTGTGAAATCTGATTTGGCACTTTTTGGCTCACTGGTTTTTATTTGCATTGTGACCCTGCTGTTTTTTTTCTTTCGCAAACGACGATGGATTGTGCTGCCTATATTAATTAGCGGCATTTCAATCCTATTAACGGTCGGCATCCTGTCCTTTGCAGAAAAACCAGTCACCGTCGTTTCGTCAAATTTTATTTCACTGCTGGCAATCATCTGTATTTCCTTTTCAATTCATCTCATTGTTCGATATCGAGAGATTCTTAAGGACACCCCTGCTATCTGCCAAGGGGACTTGGTGGATCAAACCATGCGCAGCAAATTTGCGCCTTGCCTCTATACAGCATTAACGACAATCCTTGCATTCGGCTCGATGATGGGCAGCAGAATAGTGCCTGTTGAAGATTTCGGTTTAATGATGTGTCTAGGGATTGTCGTCGCGTTCTTTGTTACCTATTGCGTGTTCCCGAGCGTCTTGCTACTTCTACCGACTGGACAAGTGAGTAGAACCGCACTCAAGCAGATTGCCACGACAACGATATTCAGCAACATCGTCAAGCAACACCCAAAACTTATTATCGGCCTATCAGCATTCATCTTCGCGATATCTGTTTTCGGAGTTTCAAAAATCACGTTTGATAATCGTTTTACCGACTACTTCGACTCAGATACTGACATCCATAAGGGTATGCAGTACATCGATCAACATTTAGGTGGCACGATACCGATGGACGTGTATCTAAAATTCGAACCATTCGAGCCCATTGCCGAAGAAGACGATTTTTTCAGCGCCGATGAATTCCCGCAGCGCTATTGGTTCACGTTAGATATGCTTGATAAGATTGCTGCAATGCACTCAAAAATAGAGCAGCACCCGAGCACGGGGAAAGTTGTTTCTTTACATACATTGCAAGCCATTACGATCGAACTCAATAACGGTAAAGCCCTAAATCAAACAGAGCTCGCCTTTGTACTAGGCGCGTTACCACAAAGTGTCAGAGAGCAGATCCTCAACCCTTATGCGAAACCCAGCGAAGGTATTGTTCGCATCAACACCCGCATTAGTGAAACCGGCCCGCGCTTCTCCAAAGACTTAATGATTGCTGATCTGCAACAATATGCCACATCTGAATTAGGTCTTACGAAAGACAGTGTCGTGGTCACGGGCATGATGGTGCTATTTAACGACATGCTTAAACAACTCGCAGACTCTCAACTTCGCACGCTTGCCTACGTTGTTCTGGCAACCTTCCTGATGTTCTCACTGTTATTACGATCTCTACTACTCGCCTTGCTGGCGCTTATTCCGAATATTATCGCCGCAACTGCTGTGATGGCATTTATGGGCTTTGCAGGCATACCACTGGACATGATGACGATTACTATCGCAGCCATTAGCATTGGAATAGGCGTGGATGACGCGATCCACTATTTACACCGATTTAACGAAGAGTATCGCAATGCAGCGGATATTCGGACCGCCGTTGAGAGAGCCCATCAAACCATCGGTCGCGCGATGTATTTCACATCGATGATTATCGTGGTTGGCTTTTCGATTCTGGCGTTCTCGAATTTCCTACCGACCGTATACTTTGGTTTACTCACCGCCTTGGCAATGCTGCTAGCGCTTATCGCCAACTTAACGCTTTTACCGGCCTTGCTTATAAAATTGTACAAATAAGGCCGAGCAAGACTTCGTTGGGCATTGAGTAAGTCGATCGATCACAACTGTTCAGATAGTGTCTCACCTACGCCAAACCAAAATCCAACTCGGCTCAATGATTCATTTCGTTCGCAGCAGAAAAAGTCATTGCCGCAAACCCAACATATCGAATGCCGACAGGCTGGATAGCGGCAGCAGTTAAGCCTTACCGACTCTTACCGTCAATACATCACAGCTGACGCCATGCAGAACCCCATTGGCTGTGGAGCCGAGCAACAGCTGAATACCCGCCTGCCCATGCGTGCCAAGCACGATGCAATCAATGTCATTTTCTTTGGCGATCTCGTGTATCTCGTGCGCTGGCCGTCCTTCTCGAATGACGCATCGCTCAGCCGGTACTGACAGTGACTTAGCAATTTCAGCCATCTTTGCTTGAGCCTCTTTTCTGATTGCAACTTCAACGTCTACAATCTGTGCGCTCCACGCTGCGGTATCTAAACCATACGCGGCAGCCATAGGTTCGTTAACATGAATCAGAAAAACGTCAGCGCCGTGATCTTTTGCCAATTCAATGCCGCGACTGACAACTTCTTCATTGTCCTGATGAAAATCCAGGGCCAGTAATATTTTTTTGTATCGAGCCATTTTCTTTCTCCTCAAACTCTTGTCGGCATGTATCGGAAATCGTACATGCTCACTTATTCAGTCAACAACTTCTCTTTGATAGCCTTCCGATAGCTCTACTACACAGAAATACGGACATCACGCCTTAATAACCAAAACGTCCGACTTCAGATAGTCGATTATTTTTTCAGTTGTACTGCCAATAATAGTATCAGAAAGTACACTGCGAGATATCGCACCCATAACGACGACACCCGCGCCAAGTTCACGCTCTTTTAACTCAAGCGCATACTCTGGCGATTCTTCAACTAACAATTGTACTATAGCGGTCGATTTAAAGTCATCCATTAAACCATCCAACGCCACCTGATGCTCCACCCTTATTCGCTCTGGGTAGCTGCCGCTCATCGGAATGGGTCGACAAGCATGCAATACATAAGGGCTAACATTTAATCGTTCAGCGATATCGATTGTTGCCGCAAGAATCTTATGATCAAGACCAACCGGCTTATGGCGCGCATGTTTCGGATCCACAGCTGCGATAACGGGCATGTTGTCCCGCCAGTGCGTCTCCTTTACCAATAACAGCGGTTTGTTCAAATTTTTCACTAGCTGCCAATCGCCATGTGACATAAAGGCTCGTGCCAACAGACCATGCTTTGTGACGGAGTGAACGACTAAGTCCACATTTAGATGTTCTGCCTCTTTTGCAATTACCTGATAACCAGGGAAACCCCAAATAACCGAGGTCTTCACATTGAAGCCGGCATTGATGATGGGCTCGGCAATCGAATCGACCAATGCCCGCCGTTCGAGCAGATACTCCTCCCTCAGACTGGTCAACTCCGGTTGACTAAAGTAATAGCCATCGACCAAATATTGCGTATGCTCGCAGGACAACAGCGTAATCTCGACATCAGCCCAAGCATTGGACGCGTTGACGAGTGCCAAGGTCTTATTTAACGCGGGTTGATCTTCCCGATCGGGGTTAATGACAACCAGTACTTTTTCCATTTCCATAGGATGACTCCGCGTTAACCCACTTTCTGAGCACAACTGACACAATTTGGGGCAAAAGGCAGCGCATCCAATCGCTGTTCAAGGATGCGCTCTCCGCAACCTAAACAATGACCATATACACCTTCATTTATCCTTAACAGCGCTTTGTCAATCAAATCCAACTCTCGTCGCCCCTCCTCATCGAGCGCCGTGACGACGTCTTCATTAGCAAGCTCAACTGCCTGCTCCGAAAAATTCGCACTCACGGCGGTATCTTTCCTGAAGAGGTGCTTGTGGGTTCTCGCAACCCTTAACGCCATCTCTTGTCGCAAGTCCTGTAATTGTTTTTTACGCTGCGTCAGATCCATTTCCCCTCCTTGCCGTTAAGTTATCGCCATCTACCGGCCACAAACAAATTTTATATCGTTAGTTTATTGGCTAGAACGTTTTGCGATCTTGATCTCAATCAAGAGCCGCGCCGGTTTTAACTTTTTTTTCCGACAGGTGTGCAATATTGTAGTCTGATGGCTAACGGGAATGTTGTTGGGAGACAAAGGCTGAATAGCTTTGCGCTGCATCTTTAACGATATTTTCACCACACCTTGAATTATTAAGTAGTTAATAGCATGCATGAATCAGCGTCACTGAAACGCAGCTTGAATCTGCCCCTCGTCGTTCTGTACGGACTCGGTAATATCCTCGGCGCCGGCGTCTATGTGTTAATCGGAAAAGTCGCCGGCGAAGCAGGATTCTATGCGCCCATGGCGTTCATATTTGCGTCAGTGATCGCCGCACTATCAGCGTTCAGTTACGCTGAACTTTCAGCGCGTTATCCTGTTAGTGCTGGTGAGGCTGTCTATATATTCGAAGGTTTTCAGAAAAAGACACTCTCTCAGATCGTTGGCATACTCATCATCTTTGCCGGTATAGCCTCAAGTGCCGCTATTGCACACGGTTTTTACGGCTATATGCTCGTATTCTTTGATCTGCCTGCTGCCCTTGTCATTGTCTGCTTAGTTACCGGCTTGGGACTCATCGCCGCGTGGGGTATACAGGAATCCGTCACGGCAGCAGCAGTTCTAACTGTGCTAGAAGTTGCTGGCCTATTGCTAATCATTTTCGCAGGAGTAGAGGCAGGCTTAGACGGTCGCCTGGCTGCACACACCTCAAGCAATCTAACAGCTAACGCACCGAATCTGTCGAACTTAGCCGTCTGGGTAGGTATCAGTTCCGGCGCATTTTTAGCGTTTTACGCCTATATCGGCTTTGAAGATATGGTGAATATCGCAGAAGAAGTTAAATCACCGGAGTCGACCATGCCGAAGGCGATCATGTGGTGTCTGGTTATATCAAGTACCTTATATGCCATTGTGGCCTGGGTCGCGATTACGGTGCTTGATCCCGCTAGCCTGTCAGCCTCGGCAGCCCCCCTTGCGGATGTGTACAGCACGGCAACGGGACGATCGCCTTTTATTATTACCATCATAGGTTTGTTCGCCGTCGTAAACGGCGCATTGATACAAATTATTATGGCATCACGGCTCGCTTACGGTATGGCGACAAAAGATTTATTACCCCGATTTGTCAGCCCGTTACTGGGGGTGATTAACCCTCGCACTCGCACCCCGGTGAACGCAACCATCGTCGTTGCGATACTGATTATGATATTTTGCTTCCTTTTACCTTTGGTATCGCTCGCGGAACTAACAAGTTACCTGGTGTTAACCGTTTTTTCGCTAGTCAACCTATCGCTCATCAAAATTAAACGCAGAGATCCGACGCCAGCTGGCGTCAGAACCTATCCAGCCTGGCTACCCAAGCTAGGATTCGCCACATCAAGCCTGTTTCTGATTAGCCAATTGTGGATGGAATTAATTAGCTAATTTATTCTGGCTAATTCAGCATCGTGAATGGGACCCACGGATCTCAATCACAAAATTGGCGTGTACAAAAAAATCAATCCTGCGACTTTCTGCGTAAGCGCCGCATACCCAGCAACCATCGGTCAACGTCGTCGCCTTTGCGACGCACGTAGTCCTCTACTTCGGGGTGCGGTAATACGTGAAAGCGTCCTTCTCTAATGCATTCGACGACAGTTTGAGCCAATTGCTCTGGCTCAATAATGCCATCCGTTTGTCCGTCGCCCAAACTTCTAGGCGCCATGGCCGTATTTACGCCTTGTGGGCAAAGCACTGAAACACCGATTCCATCGTCGCCATGAGTAATCGATAAAAACTCCGCCAATTTGACCGCCGCTGCTTTCGTTACCGTGTAAGGCCCAGACCCAATTGCAGCAAGCAACCCAGCGGCACTCGCAGTGTTTAGGAGATAACCTTCACCGCGCTCGATCATTGACGGCAATACTGCCCGCGCTGCGTAGAGATGCGACATGACATGCAGGTCCCATTGACCTTGCCAAACCTCATTTGCCGCTTCCGTCAACAGCCCGTTGCCCCCCGCGCCCGCATTGGAACAAAACAAATCAATTTGCCCTTCGCTCGCTAACGTCTGTTCGACAACAGATATGATGTCGGCTTCTTTGGTCACGTCGCATACCATGCCGATGCAGCCAATCTCAGCAGCCGCAGCTTTTACGGCATCCTCATGTAAGTCAGCCAGGACGATACTCTTGGCGCCCTCAGCAAGAAAAGCTTTCGCCATAGCCTTTCCAATGCCGCCACTACCGCCGGTAATCACAACAACCTTATCTTTCAATTCCATAATTTATTACTCACGATTTCATCAGTCAGCCAAGATAACGCTTGGTCCGTTTTGAAGCAAAGTTTTAACGTTTAGCCGATAAGAATGCTCGCGAAAATACCTGTAAAAACGGTCGTAAAGATGCCCGCTAAAAGAAGATGTAGACTTCACCGCCGCTTCTATAGCTTCAGCACATTGGCACCTCTGGCGACTGCTTTAGCCTCGTCGCTGCTGCCGAATCATTATATTAAGATATATTAAATTACATATTGCTAATTTATATTTTGTTAATATAATAGCCGCCAATCACACAGCTTTTTGTCAGAACTCGCACATGACAGCACCAAACAAACAGTCGGCGTTTAAAAAATGAAAACTGAAAAAACAACGAACTTCGACATAAAGGAAATGGCGGAAAATGCACGCGCGGCTGCTGCCCTGTTAAAACAGCTATCAAATGAGCACCGACTGCTAATCCTATGTTTGCTGATGGACTCGGAACTCTCCGTCGGCGACATTCATAAGCAAACCGAGTTGAGCCAATCCTCACTATCACAGCATTTAGGTTCACTACGTGATGCGGGTTTAGTGAAAACACGTCGAGAATCACAATCGATCTACTACAGCCTCGACGGAGAAGAATCGATCCAAATTATCGAAGCTCTGCACAAGATCTATTGCTAAGTCGTGAAAATTTAAAGAGGAATAAAAATGACTGTTGAAGATCGAATTTCTGCCAACGAGTTTTCAGACCTATTAAACGCCAGGGATCTCGCTAAGCCCCATGCGAATCAGAGCATCAAGGTCATAGATGTTAGAACGCCGGCGGAAATCGCGAGCGAACGACTGCCGAACTCAATCAATTTACCACTGCAGTCGCTTACGAAAACGTCAATTGAGGACTGCATATCAAAAAATGGGATAGTCGAAGACGACACCATCTACATCCTTTGTGGCTCGGGTATGCGGGCAGAAAAGGCGCGGCAAATACTCGCTGAATCAACGACTCAGCGACTTATCGTCATCGAAGGCGGTATCAATGCGCTGAAACTACTACCTGTCAAAATCATCCAACAAAGTGGCGGCATAATTTCACTTGAGAGACAAGTCCGTATCGCTGCTGGCAGCCTCGTGCTACTCGGCATTTTGCTCACCATGATCAATCCGGCATTTCTATTACTATCAGCATTTGTCGGCGCAGGACTTATTTTTGCCGGCGCAACTGACAATTGTGGTATGGCGCTACTACTTACCAAGATGCCGTGGAACCAGACAAGCCCATAATCTAATTAGGGCGTTAAAAAAATATTGTTACGGTTCCCCGATGGTACGCGCGTTTATGTTGGCCATAATTATAATGGCTGGCTTGTAACGACCGTGGGAGAGGAAAAGATGCACAGCCCAAGATTGCAGATTAAGGGCAAGTCAGAGTATGTGTTACTCATGGAGCAACTCGATCTACCCACCCCAAAATTGATGTCTATCGAAGTCGTGGCCAATCAGGCCTGTGGCGAGTAGAGCCGCTGAAGTGATCATTTAATTTAAATCAGCGGCTTACGTCCTCGATTTGATAAACCCACTGTTGCGCAGGTGCTGACAAAGTGGTTTTATCTTCAACAACACGGGCAGTCGCAGGAAAAGATCATGAACAAAGTAGAAGGTTTGCACCACCTCGCTATTTGCACCGCTGATATGAAAGCTCAAATCGAGTACTTCACCGAAAAACTGGGTATGGAACTGCAGGCCTTGTATTGGATGCATGGTGTTGAGAATACCTTTCATGCGTTCCTGCGACTCAATGATGAGAGTTCAATCGCTTTCGTCCACAACCCGGACATTAAGCATGTGAAGACAACTCTGGGTGAAACACACTCGGGTAACGCCGGCTCAAATAGCGCACCTGGCACCATGCAACATCTGGCATTGAAGGTGAAGAATGACAAGGAGATTTACGCTATGCGTGATCGCCTAAGATCTCAAGGTGTACCGGTCATGGGTCCAATTGAACACGGCATGTGTAAATCAATCTACTTTGCGGGTCTGGAGAACATGACATTGGAATTGTCTTATTCAAGGGAGCCAATCAATAATGAAGCTTGGGTCGACCCTGAAGTGGTCGCACTGCTTGGCATTACTGACGATGAATTATCCGCCTATAAAGCACCTACGGCCTACACTGACGAATCCGGCAGTGTCGCTCAACCCGGCGTTGATGCGCCCGGACCCCACATGAATTATCCAGCAGAAATTTACCCCTTTATTCTCAGCCGGACTGATGAAGAAGTTTTAAACTCTGTACCGAGCGATCCGCCCGTCAAGGTTTAGCTTTCAAGCTATGTCCGTTGATTTGATCAGCAGGCAAGCTTCTGATTCGCTGGGTTTGCCAACCATGGGCGCCATTCACAAATCATGCTGAGCATGATTAACACCGCATATCAATTATCTCTTTCAGCAAAGCCTTGCTAGTATCTTTCGGATCGGCGTTACTTTGCCTAAAAATTTTTGAAAGACAATTACGGTATATCACCATGCAAGAGAGAACTCCGTTAAACATCACGCCCCGCATTCGTTGGATGTATGGTTTTGGATCGGCAGCCTACGGCGTCAAAGATAATGGCTTTTCGTTCTTCCTGATGATCTTCTACAACCAGGTGCTGGGGCTGGAAGGATATCTTGCTGGTTTAGCCATTATGGTTGCGTTAATTTTTGACGCAATATCAGATCCCTTGGTTGGCTACTGGTCCGACAACACCCATTCTCGATGGGGCCGCCGCCATCCGTTTATGTATTTTTCTGCTGTGCCTGTCGCCATCAGTTATTATTTTTTGTGGAACCCGATATGGCAAGACCTTGAACAAATTGAATTGTTCGCCTATCTGACCTGTACCGCGATACTGGTTAGATTCTTTATTACACTTTACGAAATTCCAAGCACAAGTATTGTTGCGGAACTGACCGACGACTACGACGAACGAACAAGACTGCTTGGCTATCGCTATATGTTTGGCTGGTACGGCGGCTTGGTCATGGCCGTGCTGGGCTGGGGTTATTTTTTCAATCGTACAGAACTCGGTATCGTCGAGCCTAGCGGCTATATTGGCTATTCCATAACGGGCTCGGTTGTCATCTTTTTATCAATCATCATTTCATCAGCTTCATTGCATAAGTACATACCGTCCTTGCCGAAAGCCGCTATAAAAACCAACAAGACGATCACCTCAATCTTTTCAGAACTGAAAGAAACACTATCCAACCGCAACTTTCTGGTCTTGTTTCTGGCGGGACTGTTCGCCGCGATCGGCGCGGGCATAAGCACAAACTTCAATGCCTACATCAATACTTATTTCTGGGAGTTTACACCTACACAGGTCGCAGCGATGACCGGCGGCCTATTCCTCGCACCCGCCGCCGCCAATATTCTAACACCCCTCATCACGCGTCGATGGGACAAGCGAGAAGCTGCGATTCGCGTCTACTCCGTGCTGATTTTCTGGAGCGCTTCACCCATCATCCTAAGGCTGATGGATTTTTGGCCCAGCAACGACAGTCCGTTGCTGTACCCGTTTATGTGCGCGCATATCATTATTGACGTCACCATGATCATCATCTTCGGTATCATTCAATCGTCAATGCTTGCCGATGTGGTCGAGCATAGCCAAGAAAGAACGGGCAGACGGGAAGAGGGACTATTTTTCGCTTCGCGTACCTTCGCAAGTAAAGCAACTTCTGGCGTCGGCACGTTTATCGCCGGTATCGTTCTAACGCTAATCGACTTCCCGCAAGGCGCCTCCCCGGGAGAGGTTCCTGAAGAAGTCTTATTTGATCTGGGTGTTGTCTATGGCCCGACGTTGATGGCTTTCTATGCCACAGCACTTTTCTGCATCACGTTCTACACGATCAGTCGGCAGGGACACAAAGAACGTACCGAGAAGCTTGCGAGCAAAAGCTAGGGTCTACCGTTAAGACTGAAGACGTCGCGAGCAGCGTGCGTCTTCAACAAAACATGAACCCCTGCCTGAAACATTAACGTTATTTATTTGGCAACGTTACTGGCAGCATTTTCCTGCCAGGGCCAAGCATGATTGAAGCGAACTCCATTCAACAACTGACTAACCCAGGAGTCTTGAATCCAATAATGATAAGAGCTGAAACAAATAAGGGTTGTGCTTAGCACGACAATTGGAAACTTGATCAACGCAGGTAAATCAAACGGCAGCAACAGCCATGCAATCATCGTCACAATAGGCATATGTATCAGATACACCCAATAGGACGAGTTTGAGATATACAGTATCCATGGCGATTTATAGTCAAGAAAACGCAGAAACAGACCCATAAAAAGGTAGATAAGTGACCAGGTTAAACAGGCATTGAGCGCCACCGCCACTGCATGGGTTTGCGGATCGACATCTGCCATTGCGAACTCATTTGCTGTCGCCATAATTGCCAGCGGCAGGAGAATGACAGAGATACCAAGAAACCCATTAAGAGAATGATTAAAGGTGACCAGTATTTGCCGAAAGTTATGAAATACATAACCGAATACGAAAAAGGAGCCGTAGTACAACAACGCAGGTAAGTGGGGTTTGACGAATAAGAAACCCTCGAACAACACGCCACCCCTAAATGTCCAAAGCGTTGCGGCGCTGTACATTACCAATGGAATGTATAACAGCGGCGACGCAATAACCTTGCCGACATCAGCATCCGCCTTTTTAAGTAGCCAAACGAGTCCCATGCAAAGTGGAATGAGTAGATAAAAATAAAGCAGGTAGTACAGAAACCACAGGTGTCCAAGCGAGGGTTGATCAACGGGCATACCCGCAGCCGATATTTCTGCCTTGAGAATATTGATCTGTTCCATACTCGGCAGCACTTGAAACGTATTGAATTTGGCGCTGCCCATAAAGGCAATCATCGCCAGCATCGTTAAAGGCAATATTGTTAAACAACTGACCAGCAAGGGAGAGAGTATTCTACTGCCACGATTAGCATAGGTTCCTCGTAGCCCGCGCTTTTGTACCAGTAGAGATGTGAAGAAACCGGCTAGAACAAAAAACAGCGGCATTCGAAAACTGTGGATGAAATGTACGATGACATCAAACACATAAGCGGTAGAAGGATCTGTTGGCACAGGTAAACCGCCGGGAGGCTCAGAGATGTACCATTGAGATCCGTGCAACACAATCCCCAACATCATCATGCTGCCGCGCAACGCATCCAAACTGTAGTAACGTCGATTGTCATCCATATATATTCATTCCCATGGGCAACTTTCATAATATGTTAGAAAAGGTAGAATCAAAAGCGTTAGCTTTTAAACGCTCCGATGCCAACCAAGCTTGCTCTCATTGAGCCAACGTATGCTGACTAAAATTGAACGGCGCTAGCATGCAATATGAGAGATACGAAAGAGAAGTTTTCCCGCACCACCGCCGATCTTAACTGGCTCGTTGGGCCCATCATTGTTTCTCTATTGGCTGTTGGCATCGATAGGGAAGAGCTCGAGGCCTACGATCTATATCCGATACATAAGTCGATCGGCATGCGCAGCTTTGTCATTATTCTTGGCAGAGCTGTCCGGCGATTAATGAACTGCTTGCCTGCCACCGCCGCGGACCATGAAAAATCGGAGCATAATCTTGCTGTCATCGTGCATTGACACTGCTGATTGGCACCCTCATCTTTCCAATCTCAGGTATGATCATGTCAGGGCTTGGCGGGCAGGGCTTGGCGATGCTCAGACTCGAAGTGTATCCTCACAACCCAGACCCACAAGACCCGACTCACGTTAGTCCTTTCAACGAGGCAATAGCTGGGGTAGCACACGAGACCGATGAAATCTTAGGGATTGTATTTATATTGGCAATTACATTGCACATTGCCGGAGCGCTTAAACACCATTTGATGGATAAAGATGGTACCTTGCGTCGAATGCTAGGTAAAAATTGACCACCTAAGCAGCACACCGAGCTTAATACGCTTCGATATGCCGTTAACTTAAAATTGATTTCAAGAAACACCCGAACATTATTCCTTGTTTTTTAACGATGAGACCCGACATGAACAGCCAGTTGAAATCCTACGTCATCCTTTTCTTGTTTGTGCTTGTGCTTGCACCGATCTCTGCCGCTTACGCCAAAACCAAAATTAGTTGGTGGCATGCGATGGGCGCGGAAAATGGCGAAAGGGTCAACAAAATAGCGCGCGACTTTAATGACAGTCAGGATCAATACGAAGTCGAACCAAGTTATAAAGGTAACTACACCGATACGATGACTGCGTCCATCGCAGCTTTTCGAGCAAGAAAACAACCGCACATCGTACAGGTCTTCGAAGTGGGTACAGCAACAATGATGGCGGCAAAAGGCGCTGTTTACCCTTTGGAAGAGGTCATGGCAGCAGCCAATGAGCCATTTGACAAGTCTGTCTATCTGCCGGCGGTCATCTCGTACTACCAGACACCAACAGGCCAACTTCTCTCAATGCCATTCAATTCGTCCACACCCGTACTTTGGTACAACAAAGACGCATTCAAGGCAGCCGGTATAGCATCGCCTCCGGCGACATGGGATGAGATGCACCGGGCAGCAAAGGCACTGAGGAAGAGTGGCATGAGTTGTGGGTTCACCTTCGGCTGGCAATCATGGACCATGATCGAAAACTATTCCGCCTGGCATAATCAATCAATCGGCACCAAAGAAAATGGTTTTACTGGGTTCGACACCGAACTTACCTTCAATACCCAACCTCTGAAGAAGCGCATCAAGGCGATTGCGGAGTCACAGAAAGATCGAGAGTTTGTCTACGGTGGTCGAGAAGACAGCAGCCTACCCATGTTTACCAATGCGGAATGCGGCATGTGGATAAGCTCATCCGCTAACACAGCTGCCCTCGATAGCCAGGCAGACTTCGACTATGGTCGCGCCTTCCTGCCTCTTGATACGGATGTCGCAGACACAGCTCAAAACTCTATCATTGGTGGCGCGACACTCTGGATAATGAAAGGCCATGATGACGATATTTATAAAGGCGTCGCTAAGTTTATGACGTATCTTTCACGCGCTGACGTTCAGTCTTGGTGGCATCAGTCGACCGGTTATGTCCCAATCACGCTAGAGGCGGAGCAGGTCTCACGGGCTGAAGGCTTCTATGACAGACACCCGGGTGCTGACATTGCAATCAAGCAGCTCAATCTTAATAAACCAACGATAAATTCCAAAGGTTTGCGATTCGGCAACATGGTTCAAATTAGAACCGTTATCAACGAAGAGCTTGAACTGGTTTGGGGTGGCAGAAAATCTGCCAGTGACGCACTCGATAACGCTGTGATTCGGGGCAACAAATTATTACGTCGTTTCGAACGCGCCAACAGCCGATAAGTTCATGCTGAAGCGAGTCCATTTTGGACCCTCATGGTTACCCTATGCACTTGTCTTGCCACAAGTTGCCATTACCATCGTGTTCTTTCTTTGGCCGGCAGGCCAATCCATATATCAGTCATTTCTGATCCAAGACCCCTTTGGACTATCGACCGAATTCGTCTTCCTTGAGAACTATGAGATGCTGTTTGATGACGAGCTGTACTATGACACTTTCGGCAGAACATTCTTCTTTTCTATCTTTGTTGCAAGCTTCTCACTTGGTATAGCCCTGCTTTTAGCGGCAATGGCTGACAACGTCATTAAGGGGTCCGTCACCTACAGAACTATGTTAATTTGGCCCTACGCAGTCGCCCCAGCAATTGCAGGTGCTCTGTGGGTTTTTATGTTCGACCCAACACTGGGTGTTATTACACATTTTCTCGACAAGTTCGATTGGGATTGGAATCACAAGCTCAATGGTGGCGAAGCAATGGCATTAGTCATCATGGCGGCGACTTGGAAACAGATAAGCTATAATTTCTTGTTTTTCCTCGCCGCCATGCAATCCATCCCAAAGTCCCTGATCGAAGCGGCAGCTATCGATGGCGCCAGCCCATCACGACGCTTTTGGAGCATTATCTTTCCATTGATCACGCCCACCACCTTTTTCTTACTCGTGGTTAATCTGGTCTATGCGTTTTTCGAAACCTTCGGCATCATTCATGTTGTCACCGGCGGCGGACCCGCCAAGTCGACTGAGATCTTAGTTTACAAAGCTTACAACGACGGTTTTATTGGACTGGACTTGGGCAGCTCAGCCGCCCAATCAACCATACTCATGGCAATGGTAGTGATCATTACGGTCATCCAATTTCGCTTTATCGAGCGGCGGGTGGACTATCAATGATTGAGTCTAGGCCACTAGCTACGATGATTTCCCACGCTATTTTATTGCTTGGCGTTGCCATTATCGCCTTTCCTGTATGGATCACCTTTGTCGCAGCAACCCATGACGCGGTGCGTGTTACACAGGTGCCTTTTCCACTATTGCCAAGTGATCAATTGCTGGTCAACTTAAAGGCGACGCTGTTTGCCACTCAAGATTCATCCCTCGATCTACCGATCGGGTTGATGATGCTAAATTCATTGGTTATGGCGCTGACGATCGCACTCGGTAAAATTTCAATCTCGCTTCTTTCAGCTTTTGCCATTGTCTATTTTCGATTTCCTTTTCGTATGTTCTTTTTTTGGATGATCTTTATCACGCTTATGCTGCCGGTGGAGGTGAGAATCCTGCCCACCTATGAAGTTGTCGCACGCCTGAATATGTTGAACTCTTACTGGGGCCTGACTATTCCTCTTATCGCAAGCGCGACGGCAACGTTCCTGTTTCGACAAACTTTCCTGACAATACCTGATGAATTACTGGAAGCTGCGCGAATGGATGGCGCTGGCCCGATGCGCTTCTTCTTTGACATCTTATTACCCATGTCACGTACGAGTATTGCAGCGCTATTTGTCATCCTATTTATATTTGGCTGGAATCAATACCTATGGCCTCTACTTATCACCACCGATGAATCAATGTACACCATCGTCATGGGCATCAAGAACCTGCTCGAAACCGCCGAGGGGGACCCGCAATGGCACATTATTATGACCACCGCATTGTTGGCAATGTTGCCGCCAATACTTATCGTCCTGTTAATGCAGAAGCTTTTCGTCACAGGACTCATCGAGGCAGAGAAGTAGTATGGCAACCGTAAGAGTTGAAAATGCGGCCAAGAATTACGGCCAAACCAAGGTCCTATCGAACATCAATATCGATGTGCAAGAAGGCGAGTTCATCGTAATTGTCGGTCCGTCGGGTTGTGGCAAATCAAGTCTATTGCGAATGATTGCAGGCTTGGAGGCCGTAACCTCCGGCGATATCTACATAAACGATCAGCGAGTTAATGAAGTCGAGCCGAAGGATCGTAATATTGCCATGGTGTTCCAGAACTATGCGCTGTATCCGCACATGAGTGTTTTCAAGAACATGGCCTACTCACTCAAACTGAAAGGTATGAGCAAGGACGACATAACAAAACGTGTCAATGAAGCCGCATCACTACTTCAGCTCGAGAACCTTTTGCATAGAAGACCATCAGAATTATCCGGCGGCCAACGTCAACGCGTTGCAATGGGACGAGCCATCGTTCGCGAACCCGCGGTCTTCTTGTTCGATGAGCCCTTATCCAATCTTGACGCAAAGCTTCGCACCGAAATGAGAATGGAGATCAAGGCTTTACAGCAACGCCTAAAGGTAACCAGCCTCTACGTCACTCACGATCAAGTCGAAGCGATGACCCTGGCTGATCGTTTGGTCATTTTGGATCAAGGCCAAATTGAACAAATTGATACACCTCAACGCGTCTATGAAAACCCAGCCACGTTGCATGTCGCCAGCTTCATTGGCACACCGCAGATCAACTTGCTTGAGGCTACTGTATTCACCAGCGAAGCCAGCCTCGAGTTTTCTGGTTCGCAGAGGGTTGCCCTATCAACACTTATTCCTGAGGCCGACTTATCTGCCTCACTGCTGAACCCTTCAGTTAAATCGATCAACGTAATCCTAGGGATTCGTCCGGAAAATATTAGCCTTTGTGACGCAGCGGATGCGAATTTAGCCTGTCAGGTGAAGTCTGTTGAAATCTTGGGAGCCGAATCCATATTACATTGCGCCCTAAATGAAACAGCTGAGGCGGTGAGAATAAAGACAGCGGGTATGACAAACATTAAAGCCGGTGATCAGCTGTTTGCTCGTGCCGGGTCCTGCCATCTATTTGACCCAGATACCGGCAAGCGAATTACCTAAGCGCTTGGAATAGCGCCTGTAATAGCGCTCGCAAGAGATCTTTACGCGCTCTTGTCAGAGCTCTTGCATACGAATCAATAGAAGATAGTGCGGTCGGCCTAATTTAGGACGTTTCAGGATCCTCTTCGACGTTGCGCATGTGGTCAGCCATCGGCACGATTTTCTCCAACAGATCCTGATGCACATCACTACCCAACGACATTGTTTCCAACGCGCTGTATAAACACTTTAACCAAGCATCCCGGTCTGCGACTTTTACCGGCACATGAATATGCCGAGCGCGTAACCGAGGATGTCCGTACAAATCTGTATACAAGGGTGGACCGCCAAACCAACCTGAAAAATATTGGAATAGCTTCAATCGTGAACTGGTTAGATCCGCGGGGTGAAGAGCGCGAACATGTTTTGCCTCGGCTATCACTTCCATGTTGTCATAGAAAAGTGTGACCAACTGGCGTACGCCAGCCTCGCCACCGATACGCGCATACAACGTGTCTTCATTCGCCTCTTTGTTCGCCTTCTGTTTCTTCTTTTCATCCATATTAATAACTGCCGATCTTCCTTCTTCTTTAGCCGTCGCTTTTAGCGCTTAGCTTTAACCTGTTTAAGTTTTTGCTTTTCGATCGATCTAATAATTATCACCGTAATTCGCGCTTTTAGACTCTGTGTTTGGTTCCTCGTTGGCGGACATCACGGTTTTTTTCTCGCAGGTTTTTAACCGCAGAACAACGATTGCACCAACAGACATTAATCCAAGTGCAATAAACCGGTAGGTGTCATCTTGAATGGCAAATACCACCGAAGAGCCTCCGACAAGTACCATGCTAGAGATCGCCATGATCTTTGTTCGAATACTGATACAGCGATTTTTCTCCCAACTAACGATAACCGGACCAAAGGTCTCATTTGCGAGTAACCACTGATGCCACCGTTCAGAGGATCTCGCAAAGCACCAAGCAGACAGTAATAAAAAGGGTGTGGTCGGCAACACCGGCATGGGGATACCAATAATACCCAGCGCCAACGCAATAAAACCAAACGCGAGATACACCCGTCGCTTCAACAGACTTTCTTTCAACATAACAGCTTCAACAAGTTTTTATATTTAACACGACATTCCAGATGATCAAGGCATGTTGACCTATTCATCGTAAACGAGCAAATTTGCCTGAAACACTTAGCACTTAACTCATCGCTGTGGCTTCACAACGGGTTCGTGATACATTCTTTTTGGCAAACCATTATATTGATGAGCAAAGATTATGTTCGCTGTACGGCAATCCATCTTTCGAGCAAAATCGTTTCTAATGAAAATAAACCAAGGTTCAGCATGCCAATAAATCCAGACACAATCAGCCAACTGGGGCTCGACAGGACAATCGAAGCATCGGTTAATGGCAGAGTAAACGGCGCTAATAACAAACCCGAATGGGATGCTGCCTATCC
>Ga0209816_1000075_pt1 | contig 74886 bp, 63 predicted proteins | sample CoawatmetaG01DNA_FD_187509 | JGI IMG/M metagenome (GOLD analysis project Ga0209816, IMG submission 187509) | Marine microbial communities from the West Antarctic Peninsula - Coastal water metaG017-DNA (SPAdes) (version 2) | ecosystem: Environmental > Aquatic > Marine > Coastal ...
GCCAAAGCCGCCGAGACGCCCGCCCCGTCCATGATCCCGCCCGCCGCGATCACCGGCAAGCGGCTCCGCGTCACCAGCAACCGGGTCAGCGCCAGCGTACTCAAGCGGTCGTCGCGCGCATCGGGATCGAACATGCCGCGATGGCCGCCCGCCTCATAACCCTGCGCCAGCAGCGCATCGACCCCCGCGCGCTCGGCCGCCTGCGCCTCGGCCAGGCAGGTGACGCTGGCCAGCAGGCAGCATCCCGCCCCTTTCAGCGCGGCGATGCGGGCATCATCGGGCAGGCCGAAATGGAAACTGACCACCGCCGGTTTCACCGCGACCAGCAGCGCCAGCATGGCATCGTCCTCGGCGAAGCTGGGATAGATGGGGCGCAGCGACGAAGGCGGCGACGCACCCTGCCCGGCAAAGGCGGGACGCAACGCCTCGCACCAGGCGGCCTCGCGTACAGGGTCAGGGCGAGGCGCGCGATGGACGAAGAGATTGACATTGAACGGCCGGTCGGTCCGCGCCCGCACCTCGGCGATCGCCTCGGCCGCTTGGGGAACGTCACCCGCGCCGAGCGCGATCGCGCCCAATCCGCCCGCCGCATTCACCGCCGCCGCCATGGCAGGCGTAGAAACCCCTACCATCGGCGCCTGCAGGATCGGCAAGGCGAAGGTCGAGGCGCCGAGCATCGTCACCGCCGTCAGCGCGGCGCCTTGGCCCCCTCGATGGCGGCCTGCGGATCGACCGAGGGCGCCCCCTTGGCGGGCGTGCCGGTATTGGCGATCGAGCCGGTATCGGCGCGCGGATCCTCCTCGACCTTCTTCACCGCCGCGTCGGCGGCATTGGCCGGGGCGGCACCGGCCGCCGGTTCCTTGGCCGTGGGCGCGGCGGGCAGCGGCAGGTTGGAGCCTTGCTGGTTCAGATACAGGATCACGTTCGCGCGGTCCTGCGGATTGGACAGGCCCGCAAAGGTCATCTTGGTGCCCGGCGCGAACTTGCGCGGCGACGTCAGCCACGCGTTCATCTTGTCCCAGTCCCATTTGCCGCCGACCGCCTTCAGCGCGTCGGAGAAGGCGAAGCCGCCCTTGCCCTCGGCAATGCCCTCGCCCAGCGTGGCGTAGAGATTGGGGCCGACACCGTTCGGACCACCCTGGTTGATCGTGTGGCAGGCCGCGCATTTCTTGAAGACCTCGGCCCCCTTGGCGGCGTCGGCGGTGGGCAGCAGCGAGGCGATCGGCACCTCGGCGGCAGCACCGCCCGATCCTTCGGCTTCGACGCCCTCGATCGCATAGCCCATCTTGTCCGGCCGCTTGTCGTGGAAGATCATGCCGCCGACGATCGACAGGCCCAATGCGGTGCCAGCCGCACCCAGCACCCATCCCGCGATCGTATTGGTCTTTAGGTCCATCGCTTTTCGCTGCCCCGCCAATATCTCTCCTGAGGGCCGACCTTAGGTGCCGCTTTCGCGAACGGCAAGTTCTGCTTCCCTTGATCGCGTCGCGCCCGCGCTTTAGGCCGCAGCCCCATGGAAAACTACGCCGCCCCCGCCCGTCCGATCGTCGCAGGCATGACCGAAGCCGCCCTCGCCGAGCCCGCCCGCGCCGTCGCGTTCCAGGGGGCGCCGGGCGCCAACAGCCATGTCGCGGCGACCGAGGTGTTTCCGGACGGCCTGCCGCTGCCCTGTTTCGACTTCGCCGACGCGCTGGACGCGGTGAAGACGGGCAAGGTCGACCAGGCGATCATCCCGATCGAGAACTCGCTGCACGGCCGCGTCGCCGACATCCACTTCCTACTGCCCGAATCCGGACTGGCGATTGTCGCCGAGCATTTCCTGTCGATCCGCCATGCGCTGATGGCGACCGGGACGCGCGACGAGCTGGCCGAGGCGATGAGCCACCCCCAGGCGCTGGGCCAATGCCGCCACTGGCTGCGCGCCCATGGCCTGCGCCCGATCGCCTATGCCGATACGGCGGGCGCGGCGGCGCGGGTGGCCGAGATGGGCGATCCGCGCATCGCCGCCCTCGCGCCCCCGCGCGCGGCCGAGCTGTACGGGCTGAACCTGCTGGCCGAGGATGTCTCGGACGGGGCGCACAACATGACCCGCTTCGTGGTGCTGGCGCGCGGCAATCAGCCGCCGGTCGGCGACGGGCCGTGGATGACCAGCCTGATCTTCGAGGTGAAGAACGTCCCCGCCGCGCTGTACAAGGCGATGGGCGGCTTTGCGACCAACGGCGTCAACATGACCAAGCTGGAAAGCTATCAGCGCGGCGGCAGCTTTGCGGCGACCGAATTCTATTGCGACGTGGTCGGCCGCCCCGGCCAAGCCGCGTTCGACCGCGCGATCGAGGAACTGGGCTTTCACAGCAAATGGGTGCGGATGCTGGGCACCTATCCGCAGGCGCGGCGGCGGGGCTAAATTATTGAATTCCTCCCCATTAAGGGGAGGTGGTAGGGCGTAGCCCTGACGGAGGGGTGTCGCCCTGTCGATAGCGGGACACCCCTCCGACGCGCTACGCGCGCCACCTCCCCTTGCAGGGGAGGAATTATGAGTTCGCCCACGCCTCCAGCAACGTATGCGCGATCGCGTAAGCCGGCGGCACGCCGAACCGCGAGCCATCCCCGGCCAGCGCCGCGCGCACCTCGTCGCGCGAGACCCAGATCGCATCCTCCAGCTCGGTCGTGTCGATCGTCAGCCGGTCGTCCACCGCCTCCGCGACACAGGCGATCATCAGCGAGGACGGGAACGGCCAAGGCTGGCTGGCAATATAGCGGACGTGTCGAACCCGCACGCCCGCTTCCTCGAACAACTCGCGCGCGACGGCTTCCTCGATGGATTCGCCCGGCTCCAGGAATCCCGCCAGCGCCGAATAGCGCCCCGGCGGAAAGGCGGGCTGGCGGCCCAGCAGCGCGCGGCCCTGATGCTCGGCGATCATGATGACAACGGGGTCGACGCGCGGGAAATGCTCGGTCCCGCAAGAGCCGCAACGCCGCCCCCAGCCGGCGCGGAACGGCTCGGTCGCCGCCCCGCAACGGGCGCAGAAGCCATGCCGCGCATGCCAGTCGAGCACCGAGCGCGCCGCCGCATAGGTCGCCGCCTCGCCCGCCGCCAGCCCATGGAGCGCGGCGATCATCTCGACCGAGCGCCCCACCGCCGGTTCGGCGGTCAACCGGGCGAAATGCGCAATGCCATCCTCGATGCCCAGCAGGACATGGTCCTCGGGCCGTGCGCCCGCATCGACGGCGGTCCAGCCTAGCCGTCCGTCCGCCATCACCGGCTGATAGTCGGTCAGGGCGAGCAGCCGCGCCTTCGGGTGGGCCAGCGCGGCCGCGAAGCCTGCCGGGTCATGCCGCAGCGGGTCGGCGCGATCGAGCCGCCCGCCGGTAAAGCCGATGTCGTTCACTGGCGCGCGCGCCCCAGATCCTGATACAGCACCGCCGCCAGATCGCGGCGCAGCGGATAGCGGTCGGCGGGGAAATAATTGACCATCACCACGCCGCGCACATGCCGGGTCGGGTCGACATAGGCGATGGTGCCCGCCGCCCCGCCCCAGCCATAGGTGCCCTTGCCCGGCCCGCCCGGCGTGTCGGCGAGCGTCACCGATCCGCCCGCGCCGAAACCCATCGCCGCCTCACCCGACGCGCCGCCGGTCGATCCCGACACCCCGCCAAAGGTGACGCCTGCCGGCAACAGGTTGGACATGGCGAGGCGCACCGTCTCCGGCTTCATCACACGCACGCCGTCGACCTGCCCCTCATTCTGAAGCATCTGGAGGAAGCGGTCATAGTCGCGCGCCGACATGACGAGGCCAGCACCGCCATAAGGAAAGCTGGGTTTCTGGAGGAAGACCGAGGTCGCCGCCGGATCAACGGGCACGAGATTGTCGCCCAGGAAGGTATAGTTGCTGACCAGCCGGTTCGCGGCGAAGGCGGGCACCTGCCAATAGCTGGAATTCATCTTCAGCGGCGTGAACAGCCGCGTCTGGACGAAGCGCTCGAACGGCATCCCCGACACCTTCTCGACCACCGCCGCCATCACGTCCAGGCCGATCGAATAGCTCCATTTCGTCCCCGGCTCGGCGATCAGCGGCAGGGTCGCGACACGCTCGGCGAATTGCTGGAGATTGGCGGGGCGCGTCGGGCGGACCTGCGCCTCGACCTGCGCATTGGCGGCGAAGGGCACGATGCCGAGCCGCTCATATTCCTTGAGCAATGGCCCCTTGGTGACGATGCTGTAGCCCAGTCCCGCCGTGTGGGTCAGGAGCTCGCGGATGGTGATCGGGTTGGTCGCTGGGCGACTGTCGAGCGAGGCCTGCGGGTTGGTCAGCACCCGCATCTGCTTATAGGCCGGATAGATGTCGGACAGCGGCTGGTCGAGCTTCAGCTTGCCCTCCTCGATCAGGATCATCGCGGCCATGGCGGTGATCGGCTTGGTCATCGAATAGACGCGCCACAGGCTGTCGGGGGTGACGGCGGGCGCGTTCGGCTCGATTCCGGTGCGCCCGGCCGCCACGAACATTGGCGGCTGGCCGTGCAACCCGATCGCGGCGACGATGCCGGGCAGCTTGTCCGACTTCACATACGTATCGAACAGCGCCTGCGTTGCGGGCAGCGCGGTCGCGCCCTGCGCCGCGGGTCGAGGTTGCGCCACCTGCGCCGATGTGGGGGCACTCAGCAGGGTCAACATCACCCCACCCGTCATCAACATGCGACGCATCATGATCCCTCATTCCCTTTCAAACGCTCGGCTGCCCGCGCGAACACTGTGGGCAGGCCCGCGGTTCCCAGCTCCACGATCGGCCACCACTCGCCCGCCGCTTCATCATCGGGCGGACTTTCGCTCTTGGCCAGCGCCAGTTCCAGCTCGAAATGGGTGAAGCCGTGCACGACCGTCTCGTTCAACATCACCCACGGCCCCTTCCCCGGCGCATCGGCCAGCCCGGGTCGCTCATCCACCCATGGTCCGGTCGGCAGCGCGCGCATACCGCCCAGCAATCCCTTGTCCGGGCGGCGGACCAGCCAGACCCTTCCCTTCTGCTCCATCCAGAAGACGGTACCGTGACGATAGGGCCGCGCCTTTTTCGGCGCCTTGGCGGGCAGCGTCTCGGCAATGCCCTCCGCCCGCGCGCGGCAATCGACCGCGATCGGGCAGAGCAGGCATTGTGGGCGCTTCACCGTGCAGATGGAGGAGCCCAGGTCCATCATCGCCTGCGCAAAGTCCCCGGCGCGCATGTCCGGCGTGATCCGGTCGGTCACCTCGCGGATCGCGGGGCGCGCGGCGGGCAGCGGGGTCGTGATGGCGAAGAGCCGCGCGACGACCCGCTCGACATTGGCGTCGACAACCACCGCGCGCTCACCAAAGGCGATCGCCGCCACCGCCGCCGCCGTATAGGCGCCCAGCCCCGGCAGATCGCGAAGCCCCGCCTCGGTTTCCGGAAAGCGCCCGCCATGCTCGGTGACGACGGCGCGCGCGGCCTTCACCAGATTGCGGGCCCGGGCATAATAACCCAGCCCCGCCCAGGCGGCCATGATGTCCTCGTCCGGTGCCGCCGCCAGGCTCGCCACATCGGGCCAGCGCTGCGTCCAGGCGGTGAAGCGTGGGCCGACCGCCGCCACCGTCGTCTGTTGCAGCATTACCTCGGACAGCCAGACCCGGTAGGGATCGGGCGTCTCCCCCGGACGGCTGCGCCATGGCAGGTCACGTGCGTGCCGGTCGTACCAGGCGAGCAGCCGGGCGGCAGGATTGTCGGGCGATGATGAATGCTTGGCGTCCACCCGCCCGCTATGGCATGGAGCCCGATATGAGCAAGCGCATCCGCGCCCCCCAGGAGCCGCCCCCCCGATCGAATCGCCCCCGCGCGGTGTCCGAACTGCTGCCCGCCATCGGCGGCGCAGCCTTTCGCCGTTTCGGGTTCGTCCAGAGCGCGATCGTCAGCCGCTGGCCCGATATCGTCGGCCCGCGCCTGTCGACCGCCAGTGCGCCCGAGTCGATCCGCTTTCCCCAGGGCGAGAAGCAGAATGGCGTGCTGACCCTTGTGGTGCGCGGCGCCCATGCCCCGATGATGCAGCATATCGCGCCCGAGATCATCGAGCGGGTGAACCGCTTCTTCGGCTATCCGGCGGTTGCGCGGTTGCAGATCCGGCAGGGCGAGCTGCCTATGGCCGCGCCGCGCCGGGCCGCGCCGCCCAAGCCACAGCCGGTCCCGCCCGAAATGGGCGACCGCCTGCGCCAGATCGCCGATCCGGAGCTTCGCGCGGTCCTCGAATCGCTTGCCGCGGGCGTCGCTGCGACGCGCGGCCTTCCCAAGGTGTCGTGATGCGTCTTTTCCTGTCGCTGGCCGCGCTCGGTCTCTCGCTCTCCGCCACTGGCGCTGCCCATGCTGCCCAGGCGCAACGCAAGGTCGACTGGACGACCCATATCACCCAGACGCCGGCGGGCGCCTATGTCATCGGCAATCCCAATGCGCGGGTGAAGCTGGTCGAATATGTCAGCTATACCTGCCCGCACTGCGCCGCCTTCGTGAACAGCGCCACCCCGGTGCTGAAGGGGCAGTTCGTCAAATCGGGTTCGACCAGCATCGAGATCCGCCATTATCTGCTCAACCGGATCGACCTGGCCGCCGCGCTCATCGCCCGTTGCGGCGGCGCGGCCAAGTTCACCGGCCTGACCGAGACGCTGTTCGCCCAGCAAAAGACCTGGGCCATGCGCGCCATGGAGTTCGAACAGGCCAATGGCCAGCGGATCGGCATGTATCCCCAGGCCGCACAGATGCGCGCGATCGCCGATGGCGCCGGGCTGACCGCGATCGGCAAGAGCGCCGGGCTCAGCGACCAGCAGATCGCCGCCTGCCTGTCGGACCGCGCCGCCACCGACCGCATCGTCGCGATGACCAGTTCGGCGCCCGCATCGTTCGAAGGCACGCCGGGCTTCTTCATCAATGGCAAGCAGGCGATGGGCGTCTTCACCTGGGACCGCCTGTTGCCGCTGTTGCGCGCGGCCGGCGCCCGCTAAACCCCTCTTTTTCCTCGGAGCATATGTCGATGAAGTCTCGTCTTCTTCTCCTCGCCCTGTCGGTTGCCGCACCCCTGGCGCTTGCCGCCTGCGGTGGCAATGGCGATGCCAACAGCACGGCGCCCGCCGCCTCGCCGCTGCCCGCGGTCGCCGCCCCTGCGGGCAAGGACTGGACCCAGGTCGTCAGCAAGACCGCCGAGGGCTATGTGATGGGCAACCCCAATGCGCCCATCAAGCTGGTCGAATATGGCTCGCGCCTGTGCCCGGCCTGCGGCGCCTTCGCGCGGGCGGGCTATGAACCGCTGACCAACACTTACGTCAAATCGGGCAAGGTCAGCTGGGAATTCCGCGAATTCCTGATCCACGGCGCGCCCGACCTTCCCCCCGCGCTGCTCGGCGTGTGCGCGGGCGAGACGACCTTCTTCCCGATCCTGGAACAGATGTACCAGGCGCAGCAGGGCTTCAACGACAAGCTCCAGGCGATGCCGCCCGCGATGCAGCAGCAGCTTCAGAACGCCAAGCCGGTCGACGCCATCAAGGCGATGGCCGAGCAGATGGACCTGATCAACTTCATGAAGCAGCGCGGCATGCCCGAAACCAAGGCGCGCGAATGCCTGGGCAACATGCTGGAGATCGACCGCCTGACCAAGCAGACCCAGGATCGCGGCGCGGACGGCACGGTCACGGGCACGCCGACCTTCATCCTGAACGGCAAGCCGCTGAAGGGCGCGATCACCTGGCCGGATGTCGAGGCGGCGTTGAAGAACGCGGGCGCATAAGCGCCGCGCTTGCGGTTCGCGAAGGGCGGTCGGGCGAAGGCTCGGCCGCCTTTTTTGTTGTCCACATCATCCGTACCCCGGCGAAGGCCGGGGCCCAGTCGCCACATCGTCGATGGCACGCGGACGGCTTCGTGGGAGGCGTTTGCGACGCGCCGGTTAAAGCCTCCCACGCGACGCCTGGAGCCCTCTCGATCGCACCGCAACTGGGCCCCGGCCTTCGCCGGAGAACGAGGCCTTGCAGTGGCTCTCCCCCACCCCCGTTCGCACTGACCGAAGTCGAAGTGCACGGACCGCCATCGCCGCGTGCGGATTCCCGTGGCCTTCGACTTCGCTCAGGCTGAACGGAGGCAGGAATCAGGAGGCGGGACGCATAGAAAAGGGCCCGGGGATCGCTCCCCGGGCCCTCTTCATTTTGGCTGGGCTGAAACCCCGAGCCGGTCCGGTTCCCGGCGGGTCTCCCCGCCGGTCCCCGACATCCGACTTAGAAGTCCATGCCGCCCATGCCGCCCATGCCGCCGCCGGCGGGCATGGCGGGCTTGTCTTCGGGCAGCTCGGCCACGGTGGCTTCCGTGGTGATCAGCAGGCCCGCGACCGACGCCGCGTTCTGGAGCGCGGTGCGCACGACCTTGGTCGGGTCGATGACGCCAGCGGCAACCAGGTTCTCGTACGTGTCGGTCGACGCGTTGAAGCCGAACGAGGTGTCGTCCTGATCGAGCAGCTTGCCCGACACGACCGCACCGTCATGGCCGGCGTTCTGCGCGATCTGGCGAACCAGCGCGGTCAGCGACTTGCGAACGATGTCGATGCCACGGGTCTGGTCGTCGTTGACGCCCTTGACGCCGTCCAGCGCCTTGGTCGCGTACAGCAGCGCCGTACCACCGCCGGGGACGATGCCCTCTTCGACGGCCGCGCGGGTCGCGTGCAGCGCGTCGTCGACGCGGTCCTTGCGCTCCTTGACCTCGACCTCGGTCGCACCGCCGACCTTGATGACGGCCACGCCGCCAGCGAGCTTGGCCAGACGCTCCTGGAGCTTCTCGCGGTCGTAATCGCTGGTGGTGTTCTCGATCTGCGCACGGATCGCCTCGGTGCGGCCCTTGATCGCGTCGGCATCACCCGCACCATCGACGATGGTGGTGTTGTCCTTGTCGATCGTGACGCGCTTGGCGGTGCCGAGCATGCCGACGGTGACGGACTCGAGCTTGATGCCCAGGTCTTCCGAGATCAGCTCGCCCGCGGTCAGGATGGCGATGTCTTCCAGCATCGCCTTGCGACGATCGCCGAAGCCCGGTGCCTTGACCGCTGCGACCTTCAGGCCGCCGCGCAGCTTGTTGACGACGAGCGTGGCCAGAGCCTCACCCTCGATGTCCTCGGCAATGATCAGGAGCGGACGGCCCGACTGGACGACGGCTTCCAGGATCGGGAGCATCGCCTGCAGGTTCGACAGCTTCTTCTCGTGGATCAGGATGTACGGGTCGTTGAGTTCGACCGTCATCTTCTCCGGGTTCGTGATGAAGTAGGGCGACAGATAGCCGCGGTCGAACTGCATGCCCTCGACGACGTCCAGCTCGAACTCGAGGCCCTTGGCCTCCTCGACGGTGATGACGCCTTCCTTGCCGACCTTTTCCATGGCCTCGGCGATCTTCTCGCCGACTTCACGGTCGCCGTTCGCCGAGATGATGCCGACCTGGGCAACTTCCTGGCTGCCCGAGACGGGCTTCGAGCGCGACTTGATGTCCTCGGTCACCTTGGCGACGGCGATGTCGATGCCGCGCTTCAGGTCCATCGGGTTCATGCCGGCCGCGACCGACTTCATGCCCTCGCGGACGATCGCCTGGGCCAGGACGGTCGCGGTGGTGGTGCCGTCACCGGCAATGTCGTTGGTCTTCGACGCCACTTCGCGCACCATCTGGGCGCCCATATTCTCGAACTTGTCCTTGAGTTCGATTTCCTTGGCGACCGAAACGCCGTCCTTGGTGATGCGAGGCGCACCGAACGACTTGTCGATCACGACGTTGCGGCCCTTGGGGCCCAGCGTGACCTTGACGGCATCGGCGAGGATGTCGACGCCCTTCATGATGCGCTCACGCGCGTCGCGCGAAAACTTGACTTCCTTGGCTGCCATGGTGGCTACCCTTTCAATCTGGAATGGTCAGAAAAACGGGAGAAGGATCAGGCTCAGCCGATGACGCCGAGAATGTCCGATTCCTTCATGATCAGCAGGTCTTCACCGTTGACCTTCACCTCGGTGCCCGACCACTTGCCGAACAGGATGCGGTCGCCGGCCTTGACGTCCAGCGGGGTGACCTTGCCGTCTTCGGCCTTCGCGCCCGAACCGGCGGCGACGACCTCGCCCTCCTGGGGCTTTTCCTTGGCGGTATCCGGGATGATGATCCCGCCAGCCGTCTTTTCCTCGGCCTCGACGCGACGGACGAGAACGCGGTCGTGCAACGGACGAAAGTTCATTGCCATGTCCCTTTATCTGGCATGTTACACTTTTCTGGCACTCGAGCCATGCGAGTGCCAACGCGACGGATATGTGAACGGCCATTCAGACCGTCAACGCCCTGCCCCAAAAAATTTCGGCGAGCCGCCCCGAAAGCGGGAACAAATTCGGCGCGCAGGGCTGCGTATTGGCACGCTAACACGGACCATTGCCGAGCCCTCGCGGCTGGGCTAGCCATGGTGCATGACCGACGCCCGCGCCGACGCCCTTCCGCCCGCCTCCCCGCTCGACCAGGATTTCAGCCGCCCGGGGCGCAAGCCCGGCAAGCGGAGCGGCTGGCGGCTGGTGCGCGGCGCGTGGAAGCTGCTGGTCGGCATCAAGGACCTGCTGGTCCTGGTTGCGATGCTCCTGTTCTTCGGGCTGATCTTCGCCGCGCTCAACGCGCGTCCGGGGACCAAGGCGATTAGCGACGGCGCGCTGCTCCTGAAGCTGGACGGCCCGATCGTCGAACAGCCCGAGACGATCGCGCCGCTCGCGCTGCTGTCGGGTGGCGGCGATACGCCGCGCCAGTACCGCCTGCGCGACGTGGTGCGCGCGATCGACACGGCGAAGGACGACAGCCGCGTCAAGGTGCTGGTCCTCGATCTCGATTCCTTCGGCGGCGCCTATCCGGCATCGCTTCAGGAAGTGGGCGAGGCGATGGCCCGCTTCCGCAAGGGCGGCAAGCCGATCCTGACCTATGCGACCGCCTATACCGACGGCGCGTATCGCCTGGCGGCCAATGCCAGCGAAATCTGGGTCAATCCGCTGGGCGGCACGATCTTCACCGGGCCGGGCGGCAACCAGCTCTATTATAAGGGCCTGATCGACAAGCTGGGCATCACCACCCATGTCTACCGCGTCGGCAAGTTCAAGTCGTTCGTCGAGCCCTATATCCGCGCCGACCAGAGCCCGGACGCCCGCGCCGCGTCGCAGGCGCTGTACGGCACGCTGTTCGCCCAGTGGCGCGAGGCGGTAGCCAAGGCCCGGCCCAAGGCGCAGATCGACGCCTTCCTGTCGCAGCCCGACCGCGCGATCCTGGCCTCGAACGGCAACATCGCCGAGGCCAATGTGAAGGCCGGCCTGGTCGACAAGCTGGGCGACCGCCTTGCCTTCGGCAAGCGCGTGGCCGAGATTGCGGGTGCCGAGGCGAACAAGCCCGTCGGCTCGTTCCGCACCATCTCCTACGCCTCCTGGGTCCGCGCCAATCCGCTGCCGAGCAAGGGCGACGCGATCGGCGTGCTGACCATCGCGGGCGACATCGTCGACGGTGAGGCCGGCCCCGGCACGGCGGCGGGCGACACGATTTCCAAGGCGCTGCTCGACGGCCTGGCCAAGAAGAACCTGAAGGCGCTGGTCGTCCGCGTCGCCTCGCCCGGCGGATCGGTGCTGGCGTCCGAACAGATCCGGCAGGCGATCCTGGAGGCCAAGCGGCAGAAGCTGCCGGTCGTCGTCTCGATGGGCGGCCTGGCCGCTTCGGGCGGATATTGGGTGTCGACGCCGGGCGACGTGATCTTTGCCGAGCCGGGCACGATCACCGGCTCGATCGGTATCTTCGGCATCATCCCGACCTTCGAGAACACGCTGGCCAAGATCGGCATCACCACCGATGGCGTGAAGACGACGCCGCTGACCGGCCAGCCCGACATCTATGGCGGCACGACGCCGATGCTCGACACCATCCTGCAGGCCGGGATCGAGAATGGCTATCGCCAGTTCCTGACCCGCGTGGCCGAATCACGCCACATGACGCCCGAAAAGGTCGACACCATCGCGCAAGGCCGCGTCTGGGACGGCGGCACCGCGCACCAGATCGGCCTGGTCGACAAATTCGGCAACCTGTCCGACGCGATTGCCGAGGCGGCCCGCCGCGCCAAGCTGGACCCGGCCAAGGTCCATGCCGAATATCTGGAGAAGAAGCCCGGCTTCGCCGCCTTCCTGGCCGAAGGGTTTGAGGGCGACGATGACGGCCAGCAGGGCAACGACGTCTTCGCCATCGCCGCCGCCGAACGCCGCGCGGTCCTCGCCCGCGCGCTGGGCGATGTGGCACGGCTGGCCAAGGGCGGCTCGGTCCAGGCGCGGTGCCTGGAATGCGGCGGGCTGGGTCCGATGGCCAAGGCGGGCGACCAGCGCCTGCTCGACCTGCTGATCGCCAAGCTGGAGCTGTAAAGGGGCGAATGGGCCCTCCCCTCCGTTCAGCCTGAGCGAAGTCGAAGGCCAAGGGATTCCCTCCCCGCCGTTCGCGCTGAACGAAGTCGAAGCGCATGGGAAGCCCGCGTCGATAGGGTGGAACCTGGCCTTCGACTTCGCTCAGGCTGAACGTTGGTTGGAATTATGGCGCTTCCTGACGGTGCACGGGAATCGGCACTTCCCGAACCGCCGCCGAGCGCGCTAGGCAGATCCCATCGCTTCCGGAGACCTGACCCCGCATGATCGCCATCCGCGCCGCCCGCCCCGAAGACGCCGCCGCCATTGCCGCCATCTATGCCCCGCATGTCCTGGCGGGCGTCGTCTCGTTCGAGACTCAGGCGCCCGATGCCGACACGATGCGCGGGCGGATGGAGGGCGCGGACGGCCTCTATCCCTGGATCGTCGCGACGCTTTCGGACGAACAGGGCCATGAGGAAGGCGTGATCGGCTATGCCTATGCCGCCCGTTTCCGCGAGCGCGAGGCCTATCGCTGGGTGGTGGAGACCACCATCTATGTCGCCGACGTGTCGCAGCGTTCGGGCATCGGGCGCCTGCTCTACGAGGCGCTGGTCGATACGCTGACCGCGCAAGGCTTCACCCAGGCGATGGGGGTGATCGCGCTGCCCAATGACGGCTCGATCAAGCTGCACGAAGCGGTCGGTTTCCGCCGCGCGGGCGTTTTTCGCGAGGTCGGGCACAAGCATGGCCGCTGGATCGACGTCGGCTATTGGCAGCGCGAACTCGCCCAGCCCGCACCCCATCCCGCCGAGCCGAAGCGTTTCGCGGAGGTGGGCGTGGTCCGCGATCCGGTGGCGGTGAAGCACCGGTGAGCCGCGGGCGGTGCGGCGGGACCAGTGCCCCGCCGCCCCTCTTCAGCGAAATACGAAGAACGACCCGCCCGGCTTCCAGTTGATCCGCTTGATCCACACCGATGCGGCGGGTTGGCCGTCCGGCCCGATCGCGGGCCGGAACTTCGCCCGCTTGGTCGCCGCCTCGCACGTCGCATCCTGAAAGGCCTTGTCGCCGCCCGACTTCGTGACCTCGCATTTCTGCACGCCGCCATCCGTCCCAACGAGCAAGCGGATGATGACCGCGCCGCCCAGCCCCATCCGGCTCAGGCCCGCCGGATAATCATCGGGCCGGAACCAGCGCAACGGACTTTCCAGCGGCTCCGGCCCGCTCTTCAACTGCCGCTGCTGGACGGGATCGAGTCCCCACGAGGTGATGAGATCGTCGAAGCATTTGTCCAGCGCGGCCAGCGGTCCTTTCATCGACCCCAGATCCAGCCGGACGGCATAGCGCCTGACGAAATTGATGCCCAACATGGTCGGCCGACCCGCCGCCACGTCACTACGCAATGCCTTGGGAAGATCGACATCGGGGCGGAAGCGGAGCGAACCCGGCACCTTGCCCGTGCCGGCAAAGCCCTGCGCCTGGATACCGGGCACCTCGGCCACGGTCGACGTGGCCACCGATACCGGGCCATTGTCATCGGTGGCGGGAATATGCGGCCCGGCCAGGGCCATCTCCAGCTGGTCGTGAAGGTCGTACCGGCTGAGCTGAAGCAGCATCTGCTCGGGCCCCTCGCCGAAGGCGCGCCTCAGGCGGCATTCGGTCGGGGCGTAATCGACTTCCCATTTGGATGATGGGGCCAGCGGCGGCTTCGGCTCGGCGGCCGAAAGCATCGACGGTGCGATCACCTCGATCACCAAGGCCGATGCGGCCAGGAACAATGCTGCCCGAACGTACATGAACATCCCCAGACACAAGACCGGCCCCATATGGTCGCCCGGCGGTCAAGACTGGCATGGGCGGGGCGATATCCCAAGGACAATATGGCGCATCGGTCTCCGACCGTTCACATCCCATCGCCACTCCGACCATCAAAGGCTTGGCTTTGCCCCCCGGCTTTGTCTAACGCCGTCGTGAAGCCCCACCGGGCACGTCAAGGAAGGAACAGGCATCATGGCTGCCGACTGGTCGACGATCGAATCGCTCCCGCAAACCCCGCTTCTCGATCTTTTCGCGAATGATCCCAACCGGCTGGCCTCGCTCAGCTTGGACGTCGCGGGCATCCATTTCGACTGGTCGAAGACGCACCTGACGCCGGAGGCGGTCGCCGCCTTCGCCGAACTCGCCAAGGCCAAGGGGCTGGCCGCCAAGCGCGACGCGCTGTTCGGCGGCGAAGTCGTCAACGTCACCGAAGGCCGCGCGGTCGAGCACACCGCCGAGCGCGGCGAGGGCAAGGCCGAGAGCGTCGCCACCGCCCGCCAGTCGCACGCCCGGATGCGCGCGCTGATCGACGCGATCGAGGCGGAGGCGCTGGGCCCCATCCGCCATGTCCTGCATATCGGCATCGGCGGCTCGGCGCTGGGCCCCGACCTGCTGGTCGATGCGCTGGGCCGCGACAGCGACCGTTACGACGTCGCGATCGTGTCGAACGTCGACGGCATGGCGCTGGAGGAGGTGTTCAAGCGCTTCGATCCCGCCGCGACCCTGCTGGTCGTCGCGTCCAAGACCTTCACCACGACCGAGACGATGCTCAACGCCACCTCGGCGCTGCAATGGATGACCGAGCATGGCGTCGAGGATCCCTATGGCCGCGTCATCGCGCTGACCGCCAACCCGGCCAAGGCGGTCGAATGGGGCGTGGACGAGACGCGCATCCTGCCCTTCGCCGAGTCGGTCGGCGGCCGCTATTCGCTCTGGTCGACGATCGGCTTCCCCGCAGCACTCGGCCTCGGCTGGGATGCGTTCGAGGAACTGCTGGAGGGCGCGGCCGAGATGGACCGCCATTTCCGCCTGACCGACCTCAGCCAGAACGCCCCCGCGCTCGCCGCCTTTGCCGACCTCTATTATACCCAGGTCCGTCATGCCGAGACGCGCGCGCCCTTCGCCTATGACGAGCGCCTGCGCCTGCTGCCCTCCTATCTCCAGCAGCTGGAGATGGAGTCGAACGGCAAGGGCGTGACCGTCGACGGCCAGCCCGTCGGCCGTCCGACCGCCGCGATCACCTGGGGCGGGGTCGGCACCGACGCGCAACATGCCGTGTTCCAGCTGCTCCACCAGGGCACGCATCTGGTGCCGGTCGAATTCATCGCCGTCATCGAGCCGGGCGATGTGCTGAGCGACGAACATCACCGGCAGTTGCTGCTCAACGCCTTTGCGCAGGGTGCCGCGCTGATGAAGGGCAAGACGGTCGACGATCCTGCGCGCAGCTATTCGGGCGACCGGCCGTCCTCGACCATCCTGCTCGACACGCTCGACCCGCGCACGCTGGGCGCGCTGATCGCCTTTTACGAACACCGCGTGTTCGTGAACGGCGTGCTGCTGGGCATCAACAGCTTCGACCAGTTCGGCGTCGAGCTGGGCAAGGAAATGGCCAAGGCCGCCGACCAGGGCGGACAGGATTTCGACCCCTCGACCGAGGACCTGATCAAGCGGGCGTTTGGGTAACTCAATCCTCCCCGCTCGCGGGGAGGTGGCAGGCCGCTAGGCCTGACGGAGGGGGGCGTTCCACAAAGGACATCCTTCGTGGAACGCCCCCTCCACCATGCTGCGCATGGTCCCCCTCCCCGTACCGGGGAGGATCATAATGAATTCCGATCACTGTCAGGGGGACGCTGAACTTGGCTCGGCGTCCCCCATTATGCTTTTAAGGGGCGAGCGCCCCATTCCCCGGAGAAACCCTTCCCATGGCTGAGTATGACTATGACCTTTTCGTCATCGGCGCGGGCTCCGGCGGCACGCGTGCCTCGCGCGTCGCGGCGGCGCATGGCGCACGCGTGGCGGTGGCCGAAGAATATCGCGTCGGCGGCACCTGTGTCATCCGGGGCTGCGTGCCGAAGAAGCTGCTCGTCTACGGCGCGCATTTCGCCGAAGACCTGAAGGACGCGCGCCGCTTCGGCTGGCAGGTGCCCAGCGACTGCGAGTTTTCATGGAAGACGCTGCGCGACAATGTGCTGGCCGAGGTCGACCGGCTGAACGGCGCCTATAAGAAGACGCTGGAAAGCCACAAGGTCGAGATCATCGACCAGCGCGCGACCGTCACCGGGCCGCACAGCGTCCGCCTGGCCGACGGGACCGAGAAGACCGCCGAGCGCATCCTGATCGCGGTCGGTGCGCATCCCGCCATCCCATCCTGCCCCGGCCATGAATATGGCATCACCTCTAACGAGGCCTTCCTTCTCGACGCGATCCCCAAGCGCGTCCTGATCGCCGGCGCAGGCTATATCGCCAACGAATTTGCGGGCGTCTTCCACCAGTTCGGCGCGCACGTCACGCTGATCAACCGCAGCAAGGAGATCCTGCGCGGCTATGACCTGACGATCCGCGACCGGCTGCTCCAGATTTCGATGATGAAGGGGATCGAATTCCGCTTCGACGCGACCTTCGAGGGGATCGAGAAGATGGAGGATGGCTGCCTGAAGGTGTCCATGTCCAATCACGAGCCGATCGTCGTCGACCTGGTCATGTTCGCGACCGGCCGGATGCCCAATACGCACGGCCTGGGGCTGGAAACGGCGGGCGTCGCGCTGGACGATCATGGCGCGATCAAGGTGGACGAGGAAAATCGCTCGACTTGCCCCAGCATCTATGCGGTCGGCGACGTGACCAACCGCGTCCAGCTGACCCCCGTCGCGATCCGCGAGGGACAGGCCTTTGCCGACACGGTGTTCGGCGGCAAGCCGACGCGCGTCGATTATGACTGCATCCCCGCCGCCGTGTTCAGCCACCCGCCGATGGCGGGCGTCGGCCTGACCGAGGCGCAGGCGCGCCAGACCCTGGGATCGGTGCAGGTCTATACCTCCGACTTCCGCCCGATGAAGAATGTCCTGGCGGGCCGCGAGGAGCGCTCGCTCTACAAGATGGTGTGCGACGGCGACACCGGCCGCGTGGTCGGGCTGCACATGATCGGCCCCGACGTGCCCGAAATCCTGCAGGCCGCCGCAATTGCGGTGAAGGCCGGGCTGACCAAGGCGCAGTTCGACGCCACCGTCGCGCTCCATCCCACCATGGCCGAAGAACTGGTCCTGATGCGCTAGGATCCGATCCGCCCCCCCCAACCTGCCCCTCATCTGTACCGGAGGGGGGCAGGCAAGGCGGTCCGCCCCATTTTTCCTATCGCAATAAACATTGTTGCGGTTTATGATTTGTTGAACAAGCTGACCTAGACCGCAGGTCATAAACAGGGCCGATTCGGACAGGATGCCATCATGAACAATCAGACCGTGACGTTCGAACAGGTCATCGCCTTCGCCCGCGCCGCCATGGAAGGCGCCGACGCGCTGAACCTGCCGCTGGCGGGCAATCATATCGCCGCAGGCCTCGACATGCTGCGCGCCGCGCAGGAAAAGATCGACGCCTGCGGGGTGACCGCCTGAGCCGCCTACCCGGCCGGGTCTAGTCGGCTTCGGCCGTTCCATCGTCCAGCGCGGTGGCACGGTGATGGGCGGGGCGGTCGTCCAGCCGCCCGATATAGGCCATGATCGCCTCGGTCTTCGAGATCAGCCCGAACTGGGTGAACCACATCAGCTGCGATCCGACATAGACATCGGCGGCAGTAAACCGATTCCCGGCGACATAGGGGGTCTGCGCCACCGCGTCGCCGATGACCCCGACCGCGCGGTCGAAATCGCCATAGCCCGCCATCCGCTGCTGCTCCGGCGTCGGCGTCACGCCCATGGCGCGGTTGGTGGCGGCGGCCTCCAGCGGGCCCGCACCGAAGAACAGCCAGCGATAATAGGCCGCCCGCTCGGCAGGTAGCGGCGCCAGTTCGGCATCGGGAAAGGCCTCGGCCAGATAGGCGCAGATCGCCGCCGTCTCGGTGACCACCTGCCCCCGATGGACGATCGCAGGCACCTTCATCATCGGATTGATCGCCCGGTAATCCGCGGCGACCATCGTCGTGCCATAGTCCAGGACGACCGTATCATAAGCGGCGCCGGTCTCCTCCAGCATCCAGCGCGCGATGCGCCCCCGCGACCGGGGATTGGTGTAGAGCGTCAGGTCGGCGGTCATGTTGTCCTCCCAATGTCAGCCAATGGTCTCACGCCCGGTCGAGATACCGGTGCAGGAAACGAGTCGTTCGGTCCCAGGCCTGCCCCGCCGCCGCCGCGTCATAGCGCGCCGCCGCGCTGTCATTGTTAAAGGCATGGTCGACGCCCGGATAGGTAAAGGCCTCGACCGGCCGCCCGGCCGCCTTGAGCGCCGCGACCCAGGGTTCGCCGGTCGCGTTCACCCGCGCATCCTTGCCCGCATAATGGAGCATCAGGGGGGCGCGTACCTTCACGGCCTCGGACGGATCGGGCGCGGGGCCGTAATAGGCGACGCCCGCCGCCAAAGCCGGTCCCGCTGCGACGGCCAACCGGTTGACGAACGCCCCGCCCCAGCAAAAGCCGACCACCCCGACCTTGCCCGTGCCGCTCCTGTCGGCGGCGGCATGCGCCATCATCGCCTGAGCCTGTTTCAGCGCCAGATCATAGTCGAGCGAACCGATCAGCGTGCGCGCCTTGTCCTCGTCCGGCGGCGTGCCCCCTTGCGGTGCGAGCAGATCGGGGGCGATAGCGTGGAAGCCCGACAGCGCCAGCCGCCGCGCGACATCCTCGATATGCGGGGTCAGCCCGCGATTCTCATGGATGACCAGCACGGTGCCCAGGCGTTTCCGGCTGGCCTTGGGGGTCGCAATATAAGCGGCCGAGCGCGCGCCCGCCTCCATCCCCTCGCGCCGGTCGATGCGCAGTCGCGCGTCATGCGGATCGGTGATCGCCGCCGCAGCCGGGCTGGCGGCGATGCCCAGAATCAGCGCCTCGGCCGCCGCCGCCGATCCGGCCAGCGCGGTCATCTGGCGCAGCAGTGTCCGCCGGTCGTGATGCTCATGGGTGAAGGCGTCGTAGATCCGGACGGCCCGGTCGTGCAGCGCATCGGTCGGGGGGATATCGGTCATGCGGGCATCCTCCACTCATGGTCGCGGGTCCGGCATCGGCGCCGGTATTTTTGCGATCCTGATGGCGAGCTTAGTGGGGTGCGAGGGTTGGAGCTAGGGGTGAATGGATGGGGTCGGGACGTGGCCTTCGACTTCGCTCAGGCTGAACGGAATGAGGGGGGTACGCTCCTTCACTCTTAACGCGTAAAACCCACCCCAACCTCCGTTCACGCTGAGCGAAGTCGAAGCGCACGGAATGGCGCCCGCCTCCCAACAAAAAGGCCACCCCCTTTCGGAGATGGCCCTTTTGTCAGCTTTGCTGGAAGATCACGCCCCCAGCGGGCTCGGCGATCCGAACGGCCCCGTGCCGCGCCGCGTCTTCGGGATCGAGGTCCCCGCCTTGGCGATCGGCATCGCCTTGGCTTTGGGATCGTCGCGACCGATATCGTCACCCGCAATCAGCTTCTTGATCTCGTCGCCCGACAGCGTCTCATATTCCAGCAGCGCACCCGCCAGCAGATGGAGCTGGTCGACATGCTCGGTCAGGACGTGCTTGGCGCGGTGCAGGCCGCCCTCGACGATCGACTTGATCTCGTCGTCGATCAGCTGTGCGGTCTGGTTGGACATGCGCACCGGCTGGCTGGACGAGTAACCCAGGAAGCTCTCGCCCTCGGGCTGGGCATATTCGACCGGTCCGACCTTGTCCGACATGCCCCATTTCGTGACCATGTCGCGCGCCAGACCCGTGGCGTACTGGATGTCGCCGCTCGCGCCGCTCGACACCTTGTCGTAACCGAAGATGATCTCCTCGGCGACGCGACCGCCCATGGCCACCGCCAGGTTCGCATACATCTTATCGCGGTGATAGCTGTACGAGTCGCGTTCCGGCAGGCGCATCACCATGCCCAGCGCACGGCCGCGCGGGATGATCGTCGCCTTGTGGATCGGGTCCGACGCCGGTTCGTGCAGTGCGATGATCGCATGGCCCGCCTCGTGATAGGCGGTCATCCGCTTCTCGTCCTCGGTCATGACCATCGAGCGGCGCTCGGCGCCCATCATGACCTTGTCCTTGGCCTCCTCGAACTCGGCATTGGCGACCAGCCGCTTACCCTTGCGCGCCGCCATCAGCGCGGCCTCGTTGACCAGATTGGCCAGGTCTGCGCCCGAGAAGCCCGGCGTGCCCCGCGCGATGACGCGAGCGTCGACGTCGGGCGCCAGCGGCACCTTCTTCATATGGACTTCGAGGATCTTCACGCGGCCGTCGATATCCGGGCGCGGCACCACGACCTGGCGGTCGAAGCGGCCCGGACGCAGCAGCGCGGGGTCGAGCACGTCGGGGCGGTTGGTCGCGGCGATGATGATGATGCCTTCATTGGCCTCGAAACCATCCATCTCGACCAGCAGCTGGTTCAGCGTCTGCTCGCGCTCGTCATTGCCATTGCCGAGACCGGCACCACGATGACGGCCGACCGCGTCGATTTCGTCGATGAAGACGATGCACGGCGCCGACTTCTTGGCCTGCTCGAACATGTCGCGCACGCGGCTCGCGCCGACGCCGACGAACATCTCGACGAAGTCCGAACCCGAAATGGTGAAGAAGGGCACGCCCGCCTCGCCTGCGATCGCGCGGGCGAGCAGGGTCTTGCCGGTGCCGGGCGAGCCGACCAGCAGCGCGCCCTTCGGGATCTTGCCACCCAGCCGGGCGAACTTCGACGGATCCTTCAGGAACTCGACGATTTCCTGCAACTCTTCGCGGGCTTCGTCGATGCCGGCCACATCGTCGAAGGTCACCTTGCCTTCCTTCTGGGTCAGCATCCGCGCACGGCTCTTGCCGAAGCCCATCGCCCCGCTCGCGCCGCCGCCCTTCTGCATCTGGCGCAGCACGAAGAAGGCGATGCCGATGAACAGCAGGAACGGCAGCGAATTATAGAGCATCAACATCCAGATCGACGGCCCTTCCTCGCTCTTGGCGGTGAAGGTCACGCCCTTCTGGCGCAGGCGCGGGATCAGCTGCGAATCGGGGACCGGCGTGGTGCGGAACTTCTCGCCCGACGACAGCTGGCCGGTGATCGAGTCGCGCGAGATCGTCGCGGTCTTGACCGTGCCTTCGTCCACCTTGTCCAGGAAGGTCGAATATTCGATCTGGTTGCCGCTCTGCGCGGTCGAGCCCGCACCCGACAGGCTGACGAACAGGGCGAGCGCCATCAGGATGCCCACCCAGATCAACAGGCTCTTCATCCAGGGGTTGCCGCCCCCATTGGGATCGGGGCTCTGCTGCTTGTCGTTGTCGTTCATCGGTGCCGGATACCTTTCAGCCTCCAAGATAGGCATGACGAGGTTAATGGCAATGGAACAAGACCGATCATTGTGATCGGTGAGATGCGATCCTTTCCAAGCCGTATTTGAGAAGGATCGCGATGTTTAGCCCGTCTTGCGCGGCGGTGCGGGGCGGAAGCGCCAGACGCCGGAACGGACGCTGCCGATCACGCCCGCCTGGGTCGCGCGGCTCCCTTGCATCAGCGCGTCGAGCAGCTTCTCGATATTGCTCGCCTCGCTCCAGGCGGGGGCTTCGATCCCCGCCGCCCGGCGCACCGTGCCGATCGCGCGCCGCACCAGCCGCCGCCCCAGTTCGCGCGGCAGGTCGGCGGCCTGGATACGGACATTGTCGCCCTCGACCTGCGCCCGCTCCTGCCACAGCCAATCGACGGTCGCGCGCAGATCGCCGTCCGCCTCGGCCAGCTGCGCCGCCGCACGCGCCAGTTGCGCGACGCCCAGCCATTCATGGCCGTCCAGCAGCTGGCGGAACCGGGTGCGGTCGTGGCGCGGATCGTGATTGGCGGGATCGTCGACAAAGGGCGCCTCGGCCCGGCGGACGATCTGGCGCAGCTCGGCCCGGCGCCAGTCGAGCAGCGGGCGCAGCACGACCGCATCGGCGATCACGGTCCGCGCGCGCACCCCGGACAGGCCCGACAATCCCGACCCGCGTGCCGCGCGCATCAGAAAAGTCTCCGCCTGATCGTCGGCATGATGGGCGGTCAGGATCGCCGCCGCACCCATCGCCTTCGCCTGAGCGGCCAGCAGGGCGTAGCGGGCGTCGCGCGCCTGGGACTGGATGCTCGCGCCCTCGATCGGCGTCGCGGGGCGCAGGGCATGATGCGGCACGCCCAGCTTCGCACAATGCCCGGCGACCATCCGTACCTCGTCGGCGGCCTCGGGACGCAGGCCATGGTCGACCGTCGCCACCGCGATCCGCCCCGGCAGCGCCGCCGCCGCCAAGGTCAGCATCGCCATGCTGTCGGGCCCACCCGATACGGCGAGCAGCAATGGCCCAAGCGAGGATTGCGGATCGAAAAGAAGCGTCAGGTCGGCGGCGAAGCGCGCGATCTGATCGTCGGCCGTGGCATCGGTGGCCATGATGCTCTCAAAACTGGTCAGGGATGCGCCCGCTCTGGCCCTTCCGGGGAGCGCGCGCAAGGGGTTTTGCGCCGGTTGGCCGGTCTGCGGGCGGGTCTAGGGCCGATCGACATTCATGAGGCTTGTCCCTTCCCTCGCCCCTGGACAGGGGAAAGGGTTAGCGAAGCTTGCCAGTTTACTGGCTAGCGCAGCTTGGGTGAGGGGTCGAGCGAGCCCGAAGGGCTCGCGCGCTCGGTCCCCGAGCGCCCACCCCTCACCCAGCTCCGACTAGGCCTTTGCTCTCGCAAAGACCAAGTCTGCGCAACCCTCTCCCCTCAGAGAGGGGCGAGGGAAAGAACGGGCGATCCTGAAAGCGATCCGGCGCCAAATCCTCCCCTTGCGGGGAGGAGCGGCTTTACTGGCACTTGGCGCCGGTGCGTCCTGCAGCGATCTGCGCCTTCATCGCGGCGGACAGCTTGGCGCCATACACGTCGCTCAGCTCGTCATAGACCTTGCAGGCATCGGCAGGCTTGTTGAGCTTGGTCAGCGCCTGGCCCAGATAGAGAAGGCTCTCCGGCGCGCGCTCACCGTCCGGGAATTTCTTGTAATTCTCATAGAATGCCATCGAGGCCAGGCTGGGCTTGCCCGAGTCGAGATAGGTACGACCCAGCAGATTCTGCGCATAGCTGGCACGGCGGCTCTTGGGATAGTCGGCGACGACCTTCTTCAGCGCCGCTTCCGCCTCTGGGTAACGCTTGGCCTGCCACAGGCGATAGCCGTAGAGATAGGCGTCCTCGGCCGCATCGCCCGTCGACGGCTTCTCGACCACCGCACCAGCGGCCGCAGGGGACGCCGCAGCGGTGTCGCCGGTGACGACGGAGGGTGCCGCAGGCGTCTTGACGGGGCGCGTCGGGGTCGCGGCAGGCGCGGACGTGTCGAGCGGCGCGCTCTGGCCGGCGGGCGCGATCGGTGCAGGGCCTGCTTCCAGCGCCTTCAGCCGGGCCTCGGTCGCGCGCTTATAGGCGTCGAACTGGTCCTGAAGCTGGCGGGTGCGATAGCCATTCTGCTCGATCTGGCCGGTCAGCCCGGCCATCTGCTCCTCGAGCGAGGTGACGCGCGAGGTCAGGTCGGTCAGCGCGCTGGAGGCGGGGACGCCCGGCGCCTGGGCCTGGGTCTGGGGCGCGGTGATCTCGGGCTGGACATAGCCGCCCGCGCCGCCGGGGAAGACCTTGCGCTGCACGGCGCGCATCTCGCTTTCCAGCTTGGTGACGCGGCCCTCGACATTGGACTGGGCCATGGCGGCGGTCGGCAGGATCATCACGGCCGCGACCCCGGCCAGCAACAGGTTACGCATCGGTTTCACCCCCGGTGGGCTGATTGTTGAAGCGACAGGCCATGGTACATGCCCCGTCCCGGCTGTCTCCAGCCTTAAAATACAGGGATTGCCTACAGATCGGCGGGCGCCGTAGCGGCCGGGGTCGGTGACGCGGCCGGAGCAGGCGCGGCGGTCGTGGTGCCACCCGTATCGCCCCGGCTTTCCTCTGTGCGCCGTGCCGGACGCTCGCGCGACGTGCTGCGGGCAGCGGGCGTCGGCGCCCCGGCGAGCACCGGGGCGCCCGACAGGCGCGCGGCGATCGCCTGCGGGTTCAGCGGCACGTCCTTGATCGCGCGCGATCCGTCGCCCAGCGGCGGGATCGGCTTGCCGTCCAGCGTCACGCTCAGCTTGTCGGGGCGGCCGACATTGAGCAGCGGCCCCTTGGCCGTGGCGGGCACCTCATAGCTTTCGCCGGGCTTCAGCGTGCCCATCTTCAGCGTGACATTATCCGCGTCATAGACGCGCAGCCAGACATCGCCGTTGGCGGTCAGCACGACCTTGCCCGCCGCGACCGGAGTCGGGCTGGGTGCAGGTGCGGGCGCAGCGCCGGTCGCATTGGCGAGCGGGGTCGCAGCGGGCACGTCCTGCGCGGTGCGATCGCGGCGGAACAGGTCGGTGCCGTACCAGAGCCCGGCGATGATCAGCAAAGCCAGCGCGAGGCCGACGCCCACGATCGCCAGCCCACGGGGCGGCACGCGGGCGGGATCGGCGATATCCTGCGGCACATATTCGGTGACGCGGCGACCGAACCGGTCGACATCGGCGCGCACCGCCTGCGCGATCGCGACCTCGTCCGCGCCGACCGCGCGGGCATAGGCCTTGGCGAAGCCGACCGCATAGGTCGCCGAAGGCAGGCTCTGATAATCGGAGGCCTCGATCGCCGCGAGATGACGGCTGGGGATGCGCGTCCGCGCACCGATATCGCCCAGAGAAAGCCCCTGCGCCTCACGCGCCGCGCGCAGGACGTCACCGGCGCGGGCAGGTGCCGCCGGTGCGGCATCGTGGCCGGGATTGACCTCGTCCATTCTCAACTCCGAAGTGACCATGGCCCACCCCATGATCGCGGTCGTTCTTTCAGAGCCCCGTGCTCAAGTCAACGCGAACCCCCGACCTATATCAGGCCAATTCGACACCGTTCGTCGCAGCCCAGGCACCAAGCGCCCCGCGCATGTCGCGGACGGGATTGGCCAGCAGCCTTTCCATCTCGGCGGTGATGCCCGCACGGTCGAGCGAGCGGATCATCGCCTTGACCGGACCGACCGCCGCCGGGGTGATGGACAGCCGGTCGAGGCCCAGCCCGATCAGTGCCATCGCCTCCAGCGGCCGCCCGCCCATTTCGCCGCACACGCCCACCGGCACGCCCGCCGCGCGCGCCGGCTCGACCACCCGGCGCATGAAGCGCAGGATCGACGGGCTGAGCCAGTCGTAACGCTCGGCCAGCTTGGGGTTCGCGCGATCGGCGGCGAACAGGAACTGGGTCAGGTCGTTGGTGCCGATCGACAGGAAATCGACGTTCGGCAGGATCAGGTCGAGCTGCTCGGCCAGCGCCGGCACTTCCAGCATCGCGCCATAGCGCACGTCGAGCGGCAGGCGGCGTCCGCGCTTCCCGAGCCAGGCGCGCTGCGCCTCGAACAAGGCCTTGGCCTCATCGAACTCCCACGCCTCCGACACCATCGGGAACATGATGTGGAGCGTGCGCCCCGACCCCGCCTCGATCAGCGCGCGCGCCTGCGCCTTCATCAGGCCGTCGCGCTCCAGCGCCAGGCGCAGCGCGCGCCAGCCCATCGCCGGGTTCTCCTCGTCGCCCGCCTCGGTATTGAGATAGGGCAGCGCCTTGTCGCCGCCGATGTCGATGGTGCGGAACACCACCGGCCGGTCGCCCGCCGCCTCCATCACGTCGCGGTACAGCCGCTGCTGCCGCTCGCGCTGCGGCAGGGTGGCGGATACCAGGAACTGGAATTCGGTGCGGAACAAGCCGATCCCGTCCGCCCCCGTCGTATCGAGGGCGGCGGCATCGTCGCGAAGCCCCGCATTGACCATCAGGGTGACGCGGTGGCCGTCCTTCGTCACCGGCGGCACATCGCGCAGCGCCGCAAAGGCCGCGCGCCGCTTCTGACGTAGCGCCAGCTTGGCCTCGAACGCTTCCTCCATCGCCGACGAGGGGCGCACCAGCACGCTGCCCTCGGTCACGTCGAGCAGCAGCTGGTCGCCGTCAGCGATCTGGCGGCGCACATCGCTGACCCGGCCCAGCACCGGCACGCCCATCGCGCGCGCGACGATGATGACATGCGCGGTCAGCGATCCTTCCTCCAGGATCACGCCCTTCAGCCGCCGCCGGTCATATTCCAGCAGTTCGGCGGGGCCCAGGTTGCGCGCGATCAGGATCGTGTCCTGGCGCAGGCCCAGCTGCGCCGCCGTGCCCATCTGACCCGACACGATGCGCAGCAGCCGGTTGGAGAGGTCCTCCAGATCGTGCATCCGGTCGGCGAGCAGCGGATCGTCGATCTGGCGCATCCGCTGGCGCGTGCGCTGCTGCACCCGCTCGATCGCCGCCTCGGCGGTCAGGCCGCTGTCGATCGCCTCGTTGATGCGGCGCGCCCAGCCCTCGTCATAGGCGAACATCTTATAGGTCTCGATGACCTCGACATGCTCGCCCGCGACGCCGAACTCGGCCTCGCGCGCCATGCGGTCGATCTGCTCGCGCATCTTGTCGAACGCGGCATAGACGCGGCGCCGCTCGGCATCGATGTCCTCGGCGACCGTGTGTTCGACGACGATGCGCGGCTGGTGATAGACGGCAAAGCCGCTGCCCATGCCGTCGACCAGCTTCTGGCCGCCCAGCCGGATCGTCGCGGTCATCTGGGGTCGCGCACCGGCGGCGCCCGCCGCGTCGATCAGCCCGGCATTGGCGATCAGCTCGGACAGGACCATCGCGACGGTCTGCAGCGCCTCGATCTCGACATCGGCATATTTGCGCGGCTCGCTATGCTGCACCGCCAGCACGCCCACCGCCCGTTCGCGCCGGATGATCGGCACGCCCGCAAAGCTGTGGAACCGGTCCTCGCCCGTCTCGGGCTTGTAGGCGAAGTCGGGGTGGCTGGCCGCTTCGTCCAGGTTCAGCACCTCGACATCCTCGGCGATGGTGCCCACCAGCCCCTCACCCAGCGCCAGCTTGGTGACGTGCACCGCCTCCTCGGCGAGCCCACGCGTCGCGAACAGCTCCAGCACGCCTTCGCGGAGCAGATAGATGGAACAGACCTCGCTCCCGATCGCCTCGCCGATGATCTGAACCACCTGGTTCAGCTTGGCTTGGGCGGGCGTGCGCGACGCCATCACGTCGTGGAGGCGGACGAGGATCTCGCGGGCGGATGCGGCGGCCGAAACGGGCATGGCGACAGGGCTAACAGACCCGGTGCGCAAGTGTCATGCCCTAATATCGCAGCGGGGGTATTTCCTGGGGCGAGGCCGGGGCCACCGGATGATCGGTAACCCCGGCCTCGGCCTCGGCCTCGGCCGCGTCGTTCAGTCGCGCCGCGCCAGGCCGATCAGGGTCGGCGCGTCGATGGTGAACTTGAAGCCGAAGACCAGCGCGTTGGGGATGTTGGTCCGACGGAAGGGCAGCCCGGTCTGGTCGGGATGCAGGATATACTGGACGTTGGGCGAGATACGGACGGCCGGGCCGATCTGCGCGCCGTAGGCCAGCTCCATCATATACTGGTTGCGCCGGATGTTCGCATCGCCTCCAGCTGCCACCCGCGCCGCACGCATCCGCGCCATCGCGAGGTCGGAGAAGCTCTGCTGGTTGATGACGAAGCCGATCGTGTCCTGGTCGCGGCCCGGGACCGTACCGGTCTGGAGCAGGCCCAGCTCCAGGAAGTGCCGCTCCTCGACGCGCCCCGACAGGTTGGTCATCGCGACGCCGAACACGCCGAGCCCACGATGCGAGTTCATGTCCGGCCGGGTCAGCATCTGGTCGAACCGCGCATAGATGCCGCTGCGCCCCTTCAGCGTCGCCGCCGGACGCCCGCTCAGGATCGCGACGCCGCCCCGGTCGTCGCGCAGCGGATCGGCATAGTCGCCCCGGTCGACCCAGCCGCCCAGGATATAATGGCGCGGCAGCCGGTCGGTCTGATAGTCCGATGCATAGCCCAGTTCATAGGGCACGATGAAGCCGGTGCCGCCCTTGAAGCTCAGGCTGAAGCCATTGTCGTCGGCACGCTTGCGGTTGGGATTGACCTCATAGATGCCCGCATGGGCGAACCAGTGGTCGGCCACCGTCACCTTGGCTTTGGCCATCCAGCTCGACGCCGGGAAATAGGTGAAGTTGCTGTTCTTGAAGACGAAGGTCGGATTGCCGCAGGCCGAGTTCGTCTGGAAGTTACAGTAATAGGGCGAGTTCAGGAAGTGGATGTTCGCCTGGCTCTTGCCCGCCTCGATATCGAGCGCGCCGTCGAACAGCTTCTGCTCCCAGGTCAAGATGGCGAGATGGGTGTTCTGGGTGCCCCAGACTTCCTGGACCGAGGTGTTGTTGCCGATCGCGATCTGCGACAGGCTCTGGCCGTGGCGATTGGTGATCGCCAGGTGCAGGCCGCCGCCCGAAATCCCGGCGATCTTCTCGAAGTCGAGATCGGCGCCGACATAGATCTGCCCGGTATAGGCCGCCTTCTGCGCAAAGCCGCCGGTCGCATTGGCGGCCGCCTCGCCGGTATAGCTCAGCGCCAGGGTGATGCCGTCATCGGCCAGCGGCTGATAAGTCTCGACGCCCTTCTTCTTCTGCCCCAGGACCACCGGCACCGTCTTCGTCGCCTGTTGCGACACCTGCGGCGCCGCCGGGCCGGACGCCGTCGGCGCAGCCGCCGTCGGTACGTCCTCGGCCTGTGCACCAGACGCAGCCACTCCCATGCCCAACGCGGCAAGCGCCGCGAGGCTCTTCATTCCAGCCATGAACCTTCCCCTCCTGGAAAATACCGCGCCCCGCGGACGGGGCGGGACGATCAGCCCTGCGCCACCGGGCGCTTCACCATTCCGACCAGCAATGCGCTGACCACGACCCCCGCCACGAGCGCCCCGACATAGGCGGCCAGATGCGTGACCGCGCCGGGGATCGGCAGGACGAAGATGCCGCCATGCGGCACGCGCAGCTCGACGCCCGCGACCATCGAGATCGCGCCCGTGATCGCCGAGCCCGCCATCAGCGACGGGATCACCCGGAGCGGATCGCGCGCCGCGAACGGGATCGCCCCCTCACTGATGAAGGCCAGGCCCAGCACCGCCGCCGCCGCGCCCGCCTCGCGCTCGTCCGCCGTGAAGCGGTTGGCGAACAGCCGCGTCGCCAGCGCGATGGCGAGCGGCGGGGTCATGCCCGCCGCCATGGTCGCCGCCATCGGCGTATAGACCTGCGACGCGACCAGCCCGACCGAGAAGGCATAGGCGGCCTTGTTGACCGGGCCGCCCATGTCGAACGCCATCATGCCGCCCAGGATCAGGCCCAGCAGCACCGCATTCGACCCCTGCATCCCGCGCAGCCATTCAGTCAGGAAGGACAGCACCGCCGCCACCGGCGTGCCGACCGCATAGATCATCAGCAACCCGGTCAGCAGCGTGCCGAGCAGCGGCAGGATCAGGACGGGCTTCAGGCCCTGGAGATTCTTGGGCAGGCGGATGACGCGGTTGAGCGCATCCACGCCATAGCCCGCGATGAAGCCCGCCACGATGCCGCCCAGAAAGCCCGCGCCCAGGCTGCTCGCCAGCATCCCGCCGATCATGCCGGGCGCGATGCCGGGCCGGTCCGCGACCGAATAGGCGATGTATCCGGCCAGCGCCGGGACCATCAGCGCAAAGCCGCCCTTGGCACCGATGGTGAACAGCGCATAGGCCAGCGTGCCCTTCGCCGCTTCGTCATTGGCGTGGATGCCGCCCAGCGCGAAGGCGAGCGCGATCAGAAGGCCGCCCGCCACCACGAAGGGCAGCATGAACGACACACCGGTCATCAGATGCTTGTACGGCCCGGCGCGTTCGGTCGCCGCGCTGGCGGACGAAGCACTGGCCTCGCCGCCTTGCGCCTTGGCCTCGGCCAACGCCTTTTCGATCAGCGCCGCGCCGCCGGTGATGGCAGGCTTGGTGCTGCTGACCAGCACCCGCTTGCCCGCGAAGCGCGCCCGGTCGACCTCGCGATCGGCGGCGATCACCACCACATCGGCCTCGGCGATCTGCTCGGGCGTCAGGGGATTGCCCGCGCCGACCGATCCTTGTGTCTCGACATGGATGTCATAGCCGAGCTGCCGCGCGCCTTCCTGCAGGCCCTCGGCCGCCATGAAAGTGTGCGCGATGCCGGTGGGGCAGGATGTGATCGCGACGATCTTGCGGGTCGCCGCGACGGCCTTGCCGCCCATATCCAGCGCGGCGGCCGGATCGGCGAGCACCGCCTCCAGCGTCAGCAGCCGATCGGCGCGCGCGCGGGTTGCCGCATCGGCGCTGCCCTCGGCCCCGACGAACAACAGCCGGTCGCCGTCCCCGGCCGATACCGGATTGACCACGCCCTGTGCGGTGCGCAGCTCGATCTCGATCGGCTGACCCGTATCGCGCGCCGCGCGGCGCAGCGCCTCGCCCGCCAGGACGCCGGTGACACCCGCGTCCCCGGCGTCGACGATCGCCAATAGCCTCTTCATGAATCCTCTCCCACCCTATGCGGGCCGGTGATCCCGGCTCCGCTGATCGTGACTTGCGCCGCCAGCGCGTCGATGGTTGCGAGGTCCGGCAGATGCGGACCCGGCCGTCCCAGCTTGGCGACGGCAAAGGCGGTCGACAGCCGCGCGATCCGCTCCAGCCCGGCGCCCTCGGCGATTCCGGCGGCCAGCCCGGCGACCATCGCATCGCCCGCGCCCACCGTGCTGGCGAGCGGCCCGGCGGGCAGATGTGCGACCAGCGCGCCTTCCGCCGACACGAACAGCGCGCCCTCCCCGCCCATCGACACGACCACCAGCGCCACGCCGCGCCGGTGCAGCGCGGTTGCGCAGGCGACGACATCCGCCATGGTCTCCAGCGCGGTGTCCGCCCAGGCGGCCAGCTCGCGGCGGTTGGGCTTGACGATCATCGGCAACACATCGGCGCGCAGCGCGTGGGTCAGCGGCGCGCCGCTGGTATCCAGCAGCACGCGGGCGCCCCGCGCGGTCAGCGTCGCGACCATCTGGGCATAGATGATCGGGTCGCATCCGGGCGGCACGCTGCCCGACAGCACGATCAGCGCGTCGTCGGCCGCGAAGTCCGCCACAGCCTCCGTCACCGCCGCGACATCGGCATCGCCGACCACGGGGCCGCTCATATTGATGTCGGTGGTGTCAATGTCGTCGACGATCTTCATGTTAACGCGCGTGTCGCCGTCCACCCGCACGAAGCGGTCGTCGATCGCCTTGTCCGCGAACAGCGCCTCGAACAGGGTCGCATTGCCCTCACCCAGCAGCCCGAAGACGCTGACCGACGCGCCCCAGTCGGCGAGGCAGCTGGCGACGTTGACGCCCTTGCCGCCCGCATCCTGACGGATCGAGCGGGCGCGGTGGACTTCGCCCGGGACCAACCTGTCGAGCGTGATCGTCTGGTCGATGGCTGGGTTGAAGGTGACGGTGGCGATCCGCATCATGCCGCACTCCGTTCGCGCAGCTCGGCGACCGGCGCGACATCGAGCGCACGGACATCGGCGGGGCTCTCCATCGTCAGCGCACGCGCGGCGAGCGCCTGAAGTGCGGGCAGCTCGCTGGCCCGCAGCCGCGCCTTGACGGCGGGCAGGTCGCGCGGCGTCATCGACAATTCGGTGACGCCCAGCCCGGTCAGCAGCGCCGCGCCGAACGGATCGCCCGCCAGCCCGCCGCAAACCCCGACCCAGCGATCATGCTGCCGCGCGCCCTCCACCGTCATCGCGATCAGCCGCAGGACCGCCGGGTGCATCGAGTCCGCCTCGCTCGCCAGTTCCGGATTCTGCCGGTCGATGGCGAGCGCATATTGCGTCAGGTCGTTGGTCCCGACCGAGAAGAAATCGGCGTGCTTCGCTAGGACATGGGCCTGGACGGCGGCGGCGGGCACCTCGATCATGATACCGACCGGCACGACCGGCGCGTCCAGCGACACGCGTATCGCCTCGCACCGCTCCCGCAACGTCACGAGTTCGGCAACCGAGGTGATCATCGGGAACATGATCGACAGGTCGCCACCATCCTTGGCGGCGCGGTAGAGCGCGCGCAGCTGCGGCTCCAGCAGATCGGGGCGGCGCAGCAGCAGTCGCGCACCACGCACGCCCAGAAAGGGGTTCTCCTCCTTCGGCAGATGCAGGTGCGGCACCTGCTTGTCGCCACCGATATCGAGCGTGCGGACGATCAGCGGACGGCCACCCAGCGCGTCGATCATCGCGCGATAGACGTCGTACTGCTCGTCCTCGCTGGGGCTGTCGCCACGTTCGAGGAACAGGAATTCGGTACGCATCAGGCCGACGCCCTCGCCGCCCTGCGCCAGCGCCTCGGCCACCTGGTCGGGGCGGTTCACATTTGCGGCGATCGCCATGCCATGGCCGTCGCGGGTGATGGCGGGGCGGCTGCGCTCGGCCTCTTCGGCGGCGCGGCGCGCGGCGATCGCGGCGATCCAGTCGCGCGCGGAGGCCAGGTCGGCCTCGGACGGATCGAGCCAGACCCGGCCGGTATCGCCATCGACGATCGCGACCGTGCCTGCTGCCTGCGACAACAGCTCCGCGCCCGCCGCCACGACCGAGGGCAGGCCGAGCGTGCGCGCCAGGATCGCGCTGTGCGAGGTCGGGCCGCCCAGCGCGGTGGCGATGCCCGCGACGCGGTTGGTGTCGAGCGCGGCGGTATCGGACGGCGCCAGATCGCCCGCGACCAGGATGCACGGCTCCTCCGGCAAATCGTCGAGCGTGCCGAGCCCCAGGCCGGGGTCGATCTGCGCCAGCACGCGGCGACCGATATCGCGAAGATCGGCCGAACGCGCGGCGAGCACCGGATTGCCCAGCGCCGACAGCTGCCCCGCCATCCGCTCGATCGCCTGATGCCAGGCCCAGGCGACACCATGCCCCTCGACCATCAGCTGGCAGGTGAGCGTGATCAGGTCCGTATCGTCGAGCAGCCCCGCCTGCGCCTTGAAGATCGCCGCATCGCCCGCACCCAGCCGGCGGGTGGTGTCGTCGATCAGCCCCTGCATCTGCGCGCGCGTGCGGACCAGCGCGCCCTCCAGCAGGGTGCCGCCGGTCGCCAGGTCGACGGGATGGTCGACCACTTCCAGTTCGGCCGAGGCCAGGACATGGACCGTGCCGATCGCCAGCCCCGGGCTGGCCGCGACGCCGGCGATCATCGCGGGCGTGCCGACGGGCTTCCAACCCTGGACGGGCACGGCGTCGGCGGCCTTTTGCGCGGCACGTGCCGCCTCGGCCTTTTCCCGGCTGCTCAGGCGAGAAATGGTCCCATGAAAGCTGTCGAGCGCGCCGCGCGCGCCGGGACCGGAAGCCGAAATGGTGACGGCATCCCCGGCCTTCAGCCCGAGTTGCAGCAGCGCGACCAGGCTGCGCGGATCGGCGGTTTCCGCGCCGTGCCGGACGCGAAGCGCCACCGGCAGTGCCTTGGCCGCTTCCGACCAGGCGGCGGCGGGACGGGCGTGCAGGCCGGTCGGATAATCGACCGTCCATGTCACCCGCTCGTCCAGATCGTCGGCGGCCAGGCCGCTGCGGTCCTGCGCGGTCGCATCATCCTGAAGCGCCGCGACGATCAGCGCCGGATCGCCGGTCGTCGCCAGCTGGTGCAGCCGCGCCTCGTCCTGGATCAGGCGGGTCAGGCGACGCAGGATCGCGATATGGCTGTCCGAACTGGCGGCGATACCGACGACCAGATGCGCGACCTGGCCGGGATTCCATTCGATTCCGTCGACGAATTGCAGGACCGCGATCCCGTCGCGCCGGACCAGCCCCTTGTCCTCGCCAAGACCATGCGGGATCGCCACGCCCGAGCCGAGGAACGTGTTCGCCACGCCCTCGCGCGCGATCATGCTCTCCTCATAACCCGCACCGACACAGCCAGCCGCCACGAGCAGCTGGCCCGCCTGGCGGATCGCGTCCGTCTTGTCGGTCGCCATGGCCGCGAGCCGGATCAGCTCCGGGCGGATGACAGAGGTTGGGGCGTGGGTGGACATGTCTTTCTGGCCTCTCCGGCGCGAATCTACTCTTCGCTTATGCTGCTAGAAAACGTTTTCTCAAATCGAAGTCAATAGCGCTTGCCAGAAATCGTACGGACGGGCATTAGCGAGAGAACAGCGATGTCAGATCGCGCCGCGGAGAGGAGAGAACGTTTTCCATGACGGTCGGTATCAAGGACGTGGCGCGCGTCGCCAATGTCTCCACCGCCACGGTATCGCGTGTGCTCGGCGGCCGCAATGTCGACGAGGCGATGCGTGACCGCGTTCTCGCGGCGGTGCGCTCGACCGGCTATCGGCCGAACCTCGCGGCCCGGCGGCTGCGGTCGCGGCACACCAACACGATCGGGCTGATCGTCGCGGATATCCGCAACCCCTTCTTCACCGCCGTTTCCCGCACCATCGAGAACCTGGCCTATGCCCGCGGCCTGCGGGTGATCCTGTGCAACACGGACGAGGATCCCACGCGTGAGGCCATGTACCTGCAACTGATGCAGGAGGAACGCGTCACCGGCGTCATCCTGGCCCCCACGCGACAGGGCCTGGCAACGCTGGCCAAGACGAAGCCCGATTATCCCATGATCCTGATCGACCGCGCCACGCCCGGCATCGCGCATGACTGCGTCGTGCTCGACAATGCGGCGATGGCCGCGATCCTGGTCGAGCATCTCCATGCCCGCGGCTTCCGCCGGATCGCCGGGCTGTTCGGCGCCTCCAGCAGCACCGGCGAGGAACGGCGCGCAGGCTTCGAGGCGGCGGCGCAGCGTCTGGACCTAGCGGCCGAGGCGGTCGCCGTCCCGCATGGCGATGGCGAGGTCGCGCGGATCGTGACCGACCTGCTCGCCCGGCCCGACCGGCCCGAGGCGCTGGTCGCCAGCAACGGCCTGGCCCTGATGGCGGTGCTGCGCACGCTCCACGGGCTCGGCCTGTCGGTGCCGGGCGACATGGCGCTGGCCGGATTCGACAATGAGGGATGGATGGACCTGGTCGGCGGCGGCCTGTCGGTGATCGAACAGCCGATCGAGGAGATCGGTCGCACCGCCATGGCGATGCTGGTCGACCGGCTCGACCATGCCGATGCCGCGGTTCGCAAGGTCGTACTCGCCGGGCGGCTGGTCGCCCGCGGCTCGAGCGAACCGGTCGCCTCGAACACCACCGCTTTCTTTCCCTCCACCGAGCCTGGAGCCTGACCATGATGCCACGAATGTCGCTCACGCGCTTCCTGATCGAACAGCAGCGGGGCCCCGCGCAACTGCCCTCCGAACTGCGCCTGCTGATCGAGACGGTCGCGCGCGCCTGCAAGACGGTCGGCCATGCGGTGTCCAAGGGCGCGCTGGGCGAGGTGCTGGGCTCACTGGGCAGCGAGAACGTGCAGGGCGAGGTCCAGAAGAAGCTGGACGTGATCGCCAACGACTTCCTGCTCGACGCCAATGAATGGGGCGGACATCTGGCGGCCATGGCGTCGGAAGAGATGGAGACGATCCACCGCATCCCCAATCGCTATCCCAAGGGCGAATATCTCCTGCTGTTCGATCCCATCGACGGGTCGAGCAATATCGACGTTTGCCTGTCGGTCGGCACCATCTTCTCGGTCCTGAAGGCCCCGGCGGATGCGACCGGCCGCGAGATCGGCGAGCAGGATTTCCTCCAGCCCGGTTCGGAACAGGTGGCGGCGGGCTATGCCATTTATGGCCCGCAGACGCTGCTGATGCTGTCGATCGGCACCGGCGTGTACGAGTTCACGCTCGACCGCGAGATCGGGGCCTGGAACCTGACCGACGGGCCGATCCGGATGCCCGGCGGCACCCCCGAATTCGCCATCAACATGGCGCGGCGGCGGCAATGGTCGGATATCGTCGCACGCTTTGTCGAGGAACGGATCCAGGGCACGGAAGGGCCGCTGGGAGCGGACTACAATATGCGCTGGACCGGATCCATGGTCGCCGATGTCCACCGCATCCTGAAGCGCGGCGGCACCTTCCTCTACCCCCGCGACGAGCGGACCGGGCAGGCACGGCTGCGACTGATGTACGAGGCCAATCCGATGAGCTACCTGATCGAACAGGCGGGCGGCGCGGCGACCGATGGCACGACACGCATCCTGGACATCCCCCCCACCGGCCTGCACCAGCGCGTCGGACTGATGCTGGGCGACGCAGCAGAGATCGCCGCCCTTCAGGCTGCATCGGTCGCCGCACCGGAACTGGCATCCTCGGCCGTCGCATAGGCCGATTCCGGCACGTCCCGAGCCCCTATCGGCCAGATTTGGGGGCTCGGACAGCCGAGCCCCGACAGCCACGCAGGATCGACGCCGCGATCAGCATGCGGGCGGGAAAAACAAACAAAAAATCGATGGCGCACCCGACAGGATTCGAACCTGTGGCCTCTGCCTTCGGAGGGCAGCGCTCTATCCAGCTGAGCTACGGGTGCGTGGGCGGGTCGACTAGCATCGCCTGCCCCCATGCGCCAGCCCTTTTTATGCCGCCACCGTTTTTGCGGCCTTGACCGTCGGGGCGGGTGTCTTGGGGCGATAGGCGCACAGATCCTCGACCGGGCAGCGCCAGCATTCGGGGCGCCTGGCCTTGCAGATGTAGCGGCCGTGCAGGATCAGCCAGTGATGCGCGTGCACCCGGAACGGCGCAGGCGTGGCCTTGTCCAGCTTCAGTTCCACCGCCAGCACCGTCTTGCCCTTGGCGAGACCCGTCCGGTTGCACACACGGAAGATATGGGTGTCGACCGCGAAGGTTTCCTGCCCGAAGGCGACGTTGAGCACGACATTGGCGGTCTTGCGCCCGACCCCGGGCAGCCGCTCCAGCGCCGCGCGGTCCTGCGGCACCTCGCCGCCATGATCGTCGACCAGCATCTGCGACAGCGCGATGACGTTCTTGGCCTTGGTGTTGAACAGGCCGATCGTCTTGATGTGCGCCTTGAGCCCCTCTTCGCCCAGTTCCAGCATTTTCTGCGGCGTGTCGACATCGGCGAACAGGGCGCGCGTCGCCTTGTTGACGCCGATATCGGTCGCCTGCGCCGACAGGGCGACCGCAACGACGAGGGTATAGGGGTTGCGAAATTCCAGCTCGGTCTCGGGATGCGGGTTCGCCTCCGCCAGCCGGTGGTAGAATTCGACGATATCGGCCTTCTTCATGGTCCTCAGAGGCCCAGCACGTCGCCCATGCGATAGCGGCCCGGCGCCTGCCCTGCGAGCCACAGCGCCGCGCGCACCGCACCGCGCGCGAAGATGGTGCGGTCCTGCGCGAAATGGCCGAGGGTCAGCCGCTCACCCTCGCCCGCGAAGATCACCTCATGATCGCCGATCACCGAGCCACCGCGCAGCGCCGCCAGCCCGATCGTCCCCTCGGTCCGCGCGCCGACCAGACCCGCGCGCCCATCGACGCGCAGTTCCGACAACGGATGCCCCCGCCCCGCCGCCGCCGCCTCGCCCAGCAGCAGCGCAGTGCCCGAGGGGGCGTCGACCTTGTGCCGGTGGTGCATCTCGGTAATCTCGATGTCCCAGTCGCTGCCCAGCCGTGCCGCCGCCTCGCGCACCAGATTGGCCAGCAGCGTGATGCCGAGCGAGGTATTGCCGGTCTGGAGCACCGCGATCTCGGTCGCGGCATCGTCAATCGCGGCATGTTGTGCAGGCGACAGGCCGGTGGTGCCGATGACAATCGGGGTCCGCGCGGCGCGGGCGGCGGCCAGATGCACGTCGAGCGCCCCGGCGATCGAGAAGTCGACCAGCACGTCGGCGGCCTTGGCCAGCGCGTCGGGATCGTCCCGCGAATCGCACCCACCCGCCAGGGTCGCGCCCTCGCCTTCGATCAGGTCCGCGATGGCGCGGCCCATGCGCCCGGCGCTGCCATAGATGCCGATGGCGGTCATGCGGGGGGCTCCGATGGATGAGAGGGAGGAGGTCGTCATGCGGATGTCCTTGGCACAGGTCCAGTCGAGGGGAAACCGGCGGGTCACGCAATCTTTATTGCCTACCCGTCGGCCGAACTGATGCTATGATCCGCGATGAAGAGCGGCCACTGCCTGTTATAGCGACGGGGACGAATAACCTTGCACCGCGCGATTGGGATGCTGACGATCGTGGCGCTGTCCATGCTGCTTATCGCCTGCGGGAAACGCGAGAGGGCCCCAACCCCAGAGCAATTTCACGCCGAGCAGCAGCGATCCACCTACGGACCCACGAGTGACTGGCGGCTCTCCAACGCGACATGGTCCCGTTCGACTCAAAAGATGCGCGATCGGGCCTATCTGTTCTGCTGGCAAAAGCGACGTGGCGATCCACTATGCCCGCCGTCACAGGATTTCGCACTCATCCTCGCCAATCATGCCGAAAGCAATGCGCGCGCCGCCGTCCGGGGCGAGGGGCATGGCATGCCCTTCTTTGATGCGATCCGTCAGCGCCCCGATGCTTATATCGCCGCCCGGCAACACTGCATGATGGTCTATCAGGATGGAGGAGCAGCCGATGCCCGGAGCCTAGGACCATGCCTCACCAACGCCGTCGGCGGGGATTATTTTGGTATCGTGCCTGTGCCATGAAACGGCTGTGAGGAAAATGTGACACCCTCGACAGCAAGGGTTTCGCCGGGAACAGCATCCGGGCGAGCACTGGGCTGAACACGACGTTCGCATATCGCGCATAGCGGATAGCTTCACCCCGGCAATCATAAGGTCCGCACTCTCAGATGACCACTACCCCCAACATCGTCATCCTCACCGGCGCGGGCATTTCCGCCGAGTCCGGGATCGCCACCTTTCGCGGCCCTGGCGGGCTGTGGGAGGGGCACCGGGTCGAGGATGTCTGCACGCCCGAGGCGCTCGCCGCCGATCCCGATCTGGTCCACCGCTTCTACGATCTGCGGCGGGCGGCCTTGGCCACGGTGGCGTCCAACCCCGCGCATGAGGCGCTGGCGCGGCTGGACCGGGAATGGCCCGGCGAATTGCTGATCGTCACGCAGAATGTCGACGATCTGCACGAGCGAGCGGGTGCGACGCGGATGCTGCACATGCACGGCGCGCTGAAGCAGGCGCTGTGCGCGGCCTGTGGGGAGCGGTTCGAGTGGGACGGTGCGCTGCCGCCGGGCACGCCCTGCCCCGCCTGTGGCGCGCCGCGCCTGCGGCCCGACATCGTGTTCTTCGGCGAGATTCCCTACGACATGGACCGGATCGAGGCTGCCCTGGCGCAGGCCGATCTGTTCGTGTCGATCGGCACCTCGGGCGCGGTCTATCCGGCGGCCGGGTTCGTGCGGATGGCGAGCGCATATGGCGCGGCGACGCTGGAGCTGAATCTCGATCGGTCGGAGGGCAGCGGCTGGTTCGACGAGAGCCGCCTGGGGCCGGCAGGGGAACGCGTCCCCGAATGGGTGGCGCAGATGCTCAGCCGGTGACGGGCACGATGACCTCGCGGGCGCGGGGGGCGAGCCGTTCGACCGCCGGTCCCTGAAGACCCCGCGCCGTCACCAGCACGCCAAAGGCACGCGGATCCGGCTTGTTGAAGAGCAAGGGCTGGCCCAGCGCATCGGCGACCCCCGCCCCGGCTTCGGACGCGATCAGCGCGGCGGCGGCGATGTCCCACTCATTGCCCCAGCGCAACGTGGCGACCAGATCGGCCTCGTCGGCGGCGACCATGGCGATGCGCAACGCGATCGAGTTGGGCTTGAACACCGCGACCAGATCGCGGTCGGCCTTGGGCAACGCATCGACGGGCACCCGCGCGCCCGGCATCTGGCGGCAATAGCCCGCGCTCAGCGGGCTGCCATTGCGGGTCGCGCCATGCCCTGCCCGGGCCAGCCACAATTCCCCGCGCGCGGGCGCGGCCAGCACGCCGATCACCGGCACCCCGTCCTCGACCAGCGCGACCGACACCGCCCAGCCTTCGCGGCCCCGGATATAGTCGCGCGTGCCGTCGATCGGATCGACCACCCAGACGCGGCGCGCCGCCAGCCGGTCGGGCTTGTCCGCCGTCTCCTCCGACAGCCAGCCCGCATCGGGGATCAGGGCGTGGAGCCGGGCGTGGAGCATCCGGTCGACGTCCAGATCGACCTCGCACACCGGGCTGCCCGGCGTTTTCTCCCACTGGCGGAAATCGGTACGCCAGCGGGCGAGCGCCATCGCCGCCGCCTCGCGCGCCGCCGCGACGACCGCCGGGACCAGTTCAGCCGCTGGCAATCGTCATTCCATCGACGCGCAGGGTCGGCACATTGACGCCGTAGCGGAATTCCAGGTCGTTGGCCGGGGTCATGGCAAGGAACATATCCTTCAGATTACCTGCCACGGTGAACTCCGCAACCGGCTCGGCGATCCGTCCGTCGACGATGCGAAAGCCCGCCGCGCCCCGGCTATAGTCGCCGGTGACGGGATTCACCCCGCTGCCGATCAGCTCGGTCACATAGATGCCGTCGGCGATGTCGGCGATCAGCGTCTCGACCGGCACGCGGCCCGCCGCCATGAACAGGTTGCTGGTCGACACGCCCGGCCCGCCCGCCGTGCCCCGCGCGGCATGGCCGGTCGGCTCCAGCCCCAGCTGCCGGGCCGAGGCGGAGTCGAGCAGCCATGTCTCCAACACCCCGTCCTCGACGATCGCGGTCGGCGACACGGCAAGCCCCTCGCCATCAAAGGGACGCGAGCGCAGGCCATGCGGGCGGTGGGGATCGTCCTCGATCCGGATACCCTCGGCCATCACCCGCTCGCCCAGACGGTCGAGCAGGAAGCTGGTCCGCCGCGTGATCGCCGCGCCCGCGATCGCCGAGACGAGATGCCCGACCAGCGACGAGCCGACACGCGGGTCGTAGACGACCGGCATGGTGCCGCTCGCCGGCTTGCCCGGATTCAGCCGTGCGACGGCCCGCTCGCCCGCGCGGATGCCGATCGCCTCTGGGCTTTCCAGCAGGCGGCGCAGGCGGGCACCGTGATGGGCATAGTCGCGCTGCATGGCGGCCCCCTCGCCCGCGACCACGCTGACCGACAGGCCATAGCCGGTGGCGGCATAGCCCGCCGCGAAGCCGTGGCTGGTGGCGAGCGCCGAGACGACGCGGGAAGCAGACGCGCCCGCCCCTTCCGAATTGGTCACGCCCGCCACGGCGCGCGCGGCCTCCTCCGCCTCCAGCGCGGCGGCGCGCAACGCCTCGGGCGCGACCTCGCCGCCATCGTCCAGGTCAAGCATCGGCGGCGCGCCGTGCAGCAGCCGCTCCTGCGGGGCCAGGCCCGCCCAGCGATCCTCGGGCGCCTCGCGCGCCATGGCGACGGCGCGCTCGACGGCACGGTCCATCGCATCGCCCGACAGGTCCGAGGTCGAAACGCTCGCCGAGCGCCGCCCGACGAACACGCGCAGGCCCAGCTCCTCGCTCTCCGACCGTCCGACATCCTCCAGCGCGCCGAGGCGCACCGACACCTCCAGCGCGGCATCGGCAGCAAAGACCGCGTCGGCGGCGTCGGCGCCGGCGGCACGGGCACGGGCAACGATATCGGCGGCCCGGTCGCGGGCCTGTTCGGGGGTCAACATGGGTACGGACTTAGGAGGGCGAGGGACGGGATGCCAGCCCTGACCACGTCATGATTCTGCGGCAGAGGCAGCGCTAATCCCTATGGTTTCTATCCAGGACCGGTCCTTCCAAAGTGTGGGAGCGGTCGAAACCGGGGCGATTACGCCGCCTGTATCCGTCAACCGAGCGGATACGGGCCGACTATCGTCCTTAGCGAATGGCCGTGCCTCCGGCTCGGCGGACAGCGTTTCCTTGCCGGGTTTTGATTGGCTCCACCACAGCTGGCCGGATATGATGGACGGGACAGCCCAATGCGGTGCGGTTGGCACGGGTGCGAAGGGAAAATTATGATCGTGATGGCCGTGGCATTCGCTCAAGCGGCTCCGGGCTTGCCCGCCCGGCATGAACGGCATGTTCCCGAAACGCCCAAAATTGCAGAATGCCGCTTCACCCAAGCAACGACCCGCTTCGACTCTCTCAAGGCACTGCCCGAACCGATTCGGGCGGAGATCGCCCGCTTTTTCAAGAACGGCGGCGGGCTGGCCGAGGCGGGCGGCGAATTCAACAGCACCGATGTGATCGACGCCCATATCCCTGGCGCGCGTTTCATCCGGGCCTATCACACGCAAGATACATGGTTCATCTGGTGGGAGCGCGGCGGATTCGTTCATAGCCTGCTGACCCTTGCGCTAACTAGAACGCAGGAGGCGACGAGCGGACCGGTATTTCGGGTGACGCCCGGGAGCATCTTTACGGGCGATCTCTGCGCAGGATCGAACGCCTTTCTACTAGGGGTGCGGGCAGCCAACTGAACCGCCAGATGCCCGGCGCGTTACATTCGGCATGGGCAACTCCCCCGAGAATCGAAGCCAGACGCGGTCTTATAATATGGGGGTAGCGTCCCTTACGGCCGGTAATGGCGCGCGGATTCGGGTAAAGGTGCGAATTTCCACCACCGGCCTGATCGCGATCGGCGGCCTTGTCTCGTCGATCCTGCTGTCCACAGCCGTCCTGGTCGGTGTCGCGACACGGCACCTGCCCCGGCGCGAAAGTCGGTAGGCTATACCGGCGCGGCGTCCGCCCCGGCGCCATAATGGTGCCAGGTGAAGATCGCGAGCGCGCTGCGGTGGGGGCGAAAGGCATCGGCCAGCGCACGGACCTGTTTTTCCGAGGGTCGTGCGTCGTGCCCCAGGATGCGCCCCATCTCGATCTGCACCGCCAGATCGCCCGCTGGCCAGATATCGGTGCGGCCTTCAGCAAAGAGCAGATAGACCTCCGCCGACCAGCGGCCGATGCCCTTGACCGCGACCAGCTTTGCGATCGCTTCCTCGTCATCCGCCGGCAGGTCGGCCAGGTTCAGGCGGCCGCTCGTCACCTCCTCGGCCAGGCTGCGCAGATAGCCCGCTTTCTGGCGCGAGATGCCGGCGCCGCGCAGTTCCTCATCGGTGACGCCGTGTAGGCGCGTCGGATCGGTGGCATCGCCGAGCAACTCGTTCAGCCGCCGCCAATGCGCATCGGCCGAGGCGACGGACACCTGTTGGCCCAGGATCGTGCGGACCAGCGTCGCATAGCCCCGCGCCCGGATCCGGGGCGCGGGATAGCCGATCCGGGCGATCGCGGCGGCGATGGCGGGCTCGGCGGCGGCCAGCGCGTCGAGACTTTCGCGAATTTGTTCGGCACTCAGGCCCATGATGCTTGATCCGCGCGTTCAGGCCCGGCAGAGGCGCTTTCAATACCAGGGCCGACAAGGAGAATGGACATGCCCAAGCTTATCGTCGTGACCCGCGACGGGGAAGAACGCGAAATCGACGGCGAGGCCGGTCTGTCGGTGATGGAAGTCATCCGCGACGCCGGCGTCGACGAGCTGCTGGCGCTGTGCGGCGGATGCTGTTCCTGCGCGACCTGCCATGTGCATGTCGATCCGGAATTTGCGGATTCGCTGCCCGCGATCGGGCCGGACGAGGACGATCTGCTCGATTCGACCAGCGACCGCGACGCGACCTCGCGCCTGTCGTGCCAGCTGCCCTTCGGTGCGGCGCAGGACGGAATGCGGGTGCGGATCGCGGCGGAGGACTGACGGCGCATTGCGCGTGAACGTCGGAGGGCGGGGTTTCGGCCCCGCCCTTTTTTTGTTCGCGGACTGGAATCCCTTGGCCTTCGACTTCGCTCAAGCTGAACGGAGGAAGGGGATGGTGGCCACGCGTACCAACATCCGTTCAGCCTGAGCGAAGTCGAAGGCCACGCTCCGCAATCGCCAACGATCCGCTCTACGCGCAAAAACGAGCGGCAGGACCGACCCCGCCGCTCCAGACCATCACCGCGCCGCCACCGCATACAGCGCGATCGCCGCCGCGTTGGAGACGTTCAGGCTCTCCACCTTCGAGCTGATCGGCAGCTTGGCGAGTTCGTCGCAATGCGCCTCGGTATTCTGGCGCATCCCCTCGCCTTCCGCGCCCAGCACGATGCAGATGCGCTGCGTGCCCATCGCCTGTGCGAGCGTCTGGCTGGCATGGCCGGTCAGGCCGATGCGCCAGAAGCCGGCTTCCGCAATCTCGTCGAGCGCACGCGACAGGTTCACCACGCGCACCCACGGCACCGTCTCCAGCGCGCCGCTGGCCGAACGGGCGACCGTGCCCGATTCGGGCGGCGCGTGGCGGTCCTGGGTCACGATGCCCACCGCATCGAAGGCGGCGGCCGAGCGCAGGATCGCGCCGACATTGTGCGGGTCGGTCACCTGGTCGAGCACGACGAGCGGCCGTTGATTGTCCTGCACCTCATGGAGGAGATCGCCCAGCCAGATATCCTCCAGCGGATCGACCTCGGCCACCAGGCCCTGGTGCGGTGCGTCGGCGGGGACCAGGCGGCCCAGATCGGCGGCATCGGCATAGGTGATCGGCACCACCGGCGGCAGGTCGAGCGCGGCCAGCGCCTCGCGCGTGCCCCAGATCTTGCGCACCGTCCGGTTGGGATTGGCGAGCGCCGCCGTCACCGCATGCCGTCCCCAGAAGCGGGGGCGGTTGGATGAAGCCTGGCTGGGGCGATGTCCTCGGCGTGCCATCAGTCGTCGTTGTCCGTAAAGTCAAAGGGTTTGGTCGTCGCCGGTTGCGTCGGCACCGGCGGGCGCGGCAACGCCTTGTCCGCATTCGCCGCCGCGAGCAAGACCCCGGCGAGCACGACCGAAGCCTGGCGCATGTCGTCGCCCTTCAGATGGTCGAAGGTATCGGCCGAGCTGTGATGCGTCCGACTGCCATAATCCAGCGGGTCCTGGATGAACTGATAGCCCTGCACGCCGATCGCCTGCATGAAGACATGGTCGGTGCCGCCGGTCGTCCGCTGCACGACATTGCCTGCGCCCAGCGAGGCATAGGGCGACAGCCATTCCTTCAGCATCGGCACTGCCGCCGGATTGTTCTCGGCATACAGCCCGCGCAGCTTGCCCGAGCCATTGTCGATGTTGAAATAGGCCGCGAGGTCGCCGTAACCGGGCTTCGTCGTGATCGGCCAGCGATTGGTCCAGCCATAATAGCGTTTCAGGCCCGATTGCGGCGCATCGTCAGGCCGCCCGCGCGTCGCCAGATGCTGTTCGACATAGGCCATGGAGCCAAGAATCCCCTGCTCCTCGCCCGACCAGAGCGCGAAGCGGATGGTGCGCTTCGGGCGCTGGCCGGTGGCGGCCAGGATACGCGCGGCCTCCATGACCATCGCGCTGCCCGCCGCATTGTCGGAGGCGCCGTCGCCCGCGACCCAGCTGTCGAGATGCGCGCCCGCCATCACATAACCCGCCTTCGGGTCGCTGCCGGGGATCTCGGCGATGATGTTGTACGCATTGACGTCACTGTCGTCGTACCGGACGTCGCTCAGGACTTCGAGCATGGGCGCCGGACCGACCTTGGTCAGCCGCGCGAGGCGGCGATAATCCTCGGCGGCCAGCTCGATGCCAGGGACGGCGGGCGTCTCACCGCGCCCGAACAGATAGCCTTCGCCATGCACCAGCTTACCGTCGCGATAGCTCTGCGTGACGTACGCCACCGCGCCCTCGGCCTTGAGGAAGGCGTCGAGCTTCTGCGCGAAGTCCAGCCGCTTCAACCGCCGGTCGGCGCTTTCCGGATCATGCTCGGGCTGTACATAGACGTCGAGCTTCGAAATATCCTCGCCGGTCAGGCGGCGGAAGGGCGCGGTGCCGGGTTCGTCGCCGGTGCCGGGCAGCGAGACCATCACGATCTTGCCGCGCAGCTGCCCCCGCCATTTGTCGAAGTCCCGCTCCCGCTTCATCGGCGCAACGATCACCGGCGCGGTCACCGTGCCGTTGGTGCCGGGCGTCCAGGCGATGGGAATGGCGGTCAGTTGCAGCGGACGGGGGCTGACCATCCGCACGCTCGCCCGCTCGATCGACCAGCCGCGCCCGAAGGCGAAGCCCTCCTTATGAACGTTCTTCAGACCCCATTTCGCGAATTGCTCGGCGGTCCAGGCTTCGGCGGTGCGCATCGCCGGGCTGTTGGTCATGCGCGGGCCGATCACGTCGGTCAGATGCTCGGCGGTCTGCATGACCTGGCTGTGATTCATCCCCTCGTCGATCAGCCGATTGGCGGCGCTGCGGTCCTGGGCCGACGCGACGGCCGCAGGCAGCAGGGCGACCGCCGCGACGGCGGCGAGCAAGGATGGACGCATTTGGATCGAACCCCCGGATGACTTCGTAATGGGACAAAGGCTATGGCCCAAGTCCGGACGATGCAAGCAAGCGGATCGGCCGGTGCAGGCAAAAACCCGCAAAACGGCGTTGACAGGCCGCGCCAGCTTCGGCATTGGGCGCGCCTCGCTCCGATGGAGTGACACCCCGGAAGGGTGGCCGAGTGGTTAAAGGCAGCAGACTGTAAATCTGCCCGCGTGAGCGTACACTGGTTCGAATCCAGTCCCTTCCACCATCCCCGCCGATCGGCTAGGGTCGAAAACGGCGCTGGATACTCGAGCGGGTATAGCACAATGGTAGTGCAGCAGCCTTCCAAGCTGAATACACGGGTTCGATTCCCGTTACCCGCTCCAAACTTTCTCCGACATCGCCGGTGCAGCAGCCTTCCAAGCTGAATACATTGCGGCTTGAGACTTGACCTATACGTCAGCACGCGCCACTCCCCGCCGCGATTTCACTGGAGTTACGCGTCATGGCATCGGTCAATTTCGACATCCCCCACAATCTGGGCCATGCCGAGGCGCGCCGCCGCATCGAACAGGGCCTGCCCAAGCTGGAGGCGCATATTCCCGGCGGGGGCCAGGTGACGTCCGAATGGCCCGCCGACGACCGGCTGATGCTGACCATCATCGCGATGGGCCAGACGGTGAAGGCCGACATGGACATCGCCGACGACAGCTTGCGGGGTACGGTGGCGATCCCGATGATGCTGTCGATGATGGCCGGGCCGATCGGCGAGTTCGTGAAGACCAGCGCCGAGAAGATGCTGGCCAAGGCGTAAAAGATCCTCCCCGGCACGGGGAGGTGCCAGCGCGGATGCGCTGACGGAGGGGGCTTCCACGAGGGACGACCTTGGCCGCACGCCCCCTCCACCATGCTCCGCATGGTCCCCCTCCCCGTGCCGGGGAGGATTGCAGGAAGGTCACTTCCCCCTTGCCCCGCCCGGCATGACACGCCACCATTTCCGGCGATGCCCACCCTTCCCGCCGTCGCTACCATTGCCCAGACCATCCAGCTGTCGCTGGCCCCCGTCTTCATGCTCGCCGCGATCGGGCAGTTGCTGAACGTGCTCGCCGGGCGGCTGGCGCGGGTGATCGATCGGGCGCGCGGGCTGGAGATGATGATCCACAAGGTCGATGACGGGCCCGAGCGGTTGCGCCACAAATGGGAGCTGCGGCTGCTCGACCGGCGGATGTCGATCATCAACGCCGCGCTGTTCCTGGCGGTGTCGAGCGCGGTCATGGCGTGCATCGTCATCGCGGTTCTGTTCATCGCCAATCTCGGCAAATTCCATATCGGCACCTGGATCGCGCTGGCCTTCATCCTGGCGGTCTGCCTGCTGACCCTGTGCCTGATCGCCTTCATGATCGAGGTGCGCATCTCGCTGCGCGCGATTCACGTCCGCAAGGAAATTCTGGATTGATCGTCACGTCGGCCGAACGGCGTGTGCTCCAGTGCATCGTTGCCATCGCCTGTCTGGTGCCCCTGGCGACCGGCGGGATCAGCATCGTGCGCGGCCCCGGCTGGCTGGGCCATGCGGCGTCGGTGCCGACCGACCTGGACAGCCAGTTCCGCTACGTCTCGGGCATCTTCTTCGCGCTGGGCCTCGCCTTCACCAGCTGCGTGCCCGGAATCGAGCGCAAGGGCGCGCGTTTCCGGTTGCTGGGGTGGATGGTGGTCGCGGGCGGACTGGCGCGGGCACTGTCCTGGGCGGTGGTCGGCGCGCCCTCGGTCGGGCATCGGCTCGGGCTTGTGATGGAACTGGGCGTCGTTCCGCTTCTTATGCTCTGGCAGGTCCGTGTCGCGCGGGCGTCCCGCTGATTTCAGGAGCATCGTCATGCGCTTTTCCAACCGGGCCTCTCTCGTCACCGGCGGCACCTCGGGCATCGGCCTCGCGACCGCGCGGCGCCTGATCGCCGAGGGTGGGCGGGTGCTCGCCACGGGACGCAGCCCCGAGCATATCGAAGAGGCGCGCGCCGCCCTGCCCGAGGCGACGATCATCGCGCACGACGCCGCCGACCCTGCCGCCACCGAGGCGCTGGTGAGCGCGGTCCGTGACTTCGCGCCGGAGGGGCTCGACGGCGCCTTCCTCAACGCGGGCATCGGCCGGTTCAAGACGCTGGAGGCGATCGACGCGGAGGAGTTCGATACGCATTTCGACCTTAACGTCCGCGCGCCGCTGCTCCAGGCGCAGGCGCTGGGGCCGTCGATCAAGGACGGCGGCGCGATCCTGCTGATCGGATCGGGCACGGTCGGCGGCGGGCGGGCGGATGCGCTGGTCTATGCCGCCAGCAAGTCCGCCGTGCGCCAAGCCGCGCGCAGCCTGGCCAGCCAGTTCGCGCCGCGCGGGATCCGCGTCAACGTCGTCGCCCCCGGCGCGACCGAGACCCGTTTCCACACGCGTGGCGGGATGAGCGACCCGGACCTCGCGCAATATAAGGCCAAGGTCGCCAAGGCGGTGCCACTCGGCCGCCTGGGCCAGCCGGAGGATGTGGCGGGGGTAGCCTGTTTCCTGCTGTCAGACGATGCGGCTTATGTCACCGGCTCTGAATATCGGGTCGATGGTGGACTTACCATGGCATGAAGGGCGGGGGCATGATGGCGCTCCGGTGGATCGCAAAGAGCGTTGCGCTCGTCCTGATCCTGGTCGGCTTGGCCGCGACGATCGTGCCGCATTATCTCGACCGGCTCTATTATGAGGGGCCGGAGAGCGGCCATTATGATGGCGAGCGTTTCTTCAACCCCGATGGCGATGCGGACACCTTCCGTATGCCGACGCGCGGTGGGCGAAGCGGCTTTTTGTGGCGGCAACTGACCGGCGATGATGGGCGGCCCGCCTGGCCGGAGACGGTCGCGGTCCGCCAGACCAGACCCGAACCCCGTGTCGAGGGGCAGCGCATGGTCGCGACCTGGATCGGCCATGCCACCGTGCTGGTCCAGACCCAGGGCCTCAACATCCTGACCGACCCCATCTATGCCGAGCGAGCAGGTCCCTTCGGCTTCGGCCCCAAGCGGGTGGCCCGGCCCGGCGTGGCGTTCGATGACCTACCCCGGATCGACCTGGTGGTCGTCAGCCACAATCATTACGACCATCTCGACCAGGCGGTGCTGAAGAAACTATGGGCACGCGACCGGCCGCTGATCGTCACCAGCCTGGGCAATGACAGCGTGATCGGCCAGGTCGGCGTGCCCGCCACCGCGCTCGACTGGGGGCGGGAAAAGATGATCCGGCCGGGCGTCTCGGTGGTCGTGACGCGCAACCATCACTGGGGCAGCCGCTGGTTCGCCGATCGCAACCGGGCGCTGTGGTCGAGTTTCGTGGTGAAGCTGCCCGGCGGGAATATCTTCTTCGCGGGCGATACCGGGATGGGCGACGGACGCTGGCCGGAGGAAGCGGCGAAACTGGGGCCGGTCCGGCTCGCGCTCTTGCCGATCGGGGCGTTCCGCTTCGTGCCCGGACAAATGGCGGCGGGCAGCCATATCGGGCCGCCGCAAGCGGTGCAGGTGTTCGAGCGGCTGGGCGCCTCGACCGCCATCCCGATCCATTGGGGGACGTTCCGGCTGTCCTATGAGGGCTATGACACGCCGCCGAAACTGCTGGAGGCGGCGATGCGGTGTTCCTGGACGCGGGTATCGCGACCCGGAGCGCGGTTCACGGCCGTGCGTCTGGGCGAACCCGTTACGATCGGGTCGTTTTTGAACACTCCGCCGGCAGCCATCGCGCTGCCTGAGCGGACCAGCGATGACGAGATGCGGCGCTGCCTCGACACGCCGCAGGTACGGGCACTGCGTTGAGGGGGCTGGAGCGGCGTTTGCCCCTTGGCCTTCGACTTCGCTCAGGCTGAACGGAGGAGGGTTTTGCAGCCCATTCCCAGCATCCGTTCACGCTGAGCGAAGTCGAAGCGCACGTTCCACCACCGGGGCTTAGCCGACTCACCCGCGCCGGATCAGGCCGCCCCCGGCTTGAGCAAATCCAAAATCGCCGCCGTCGTCGCCACCGCGCCGGTCACGATCGACGGCTCGGGCGCGATCTTGAACTGGGGCGAATGGTGCGACGCGACCGCAGGCCCACCCGCCTTTGCCGCCGCCAGTGCCTCGGCGGGCGTGCCGCCGACCGACAGATAATAGCCGCGCACGCCCGTATCAGGCTGAACCAGATAGGCGAAGTCCTCCGCCCCCATCCCCTTCTGCTCGAACGGCGTGACATGATCCGCGCCGAAGGTCGCGGCCATCACCGCATTCAGCCGCTTGGCCAATGCCGCGTCGTTGATCGTCGTCGGCGTGCCCTCGGTCACCGTCACCACCGGCATCTTGTCCTCGGGCATCCCGTTCATCACGCCGACGCCGCGCGCGACCCGCTTGATGCCCGCCAGCAACCGCGCCCGCTCCGCCTCGTCATTGGCGCGGACCGTCACCTGCAGCTTGGCCTCGTCCGAGATGATGTTGTGCTTCAGCCCGGCGTGGAACGAGCCGACGGTGATGACGCCGGGCTTCAACGGCTGCTGCTCGCGGCTGATCAGGCCCTGAAGCGCGACCACCAGTTGCGAGGCCATATAGACCGGGTCCTTGCCCATATGCGGGCTCGCCCCATGCGCGCCGATCCCCGGCACGGTGATGTCGACCGAGTCGGACGAGCTATACTGAATGCCCTCCGACGCCGACACCGTGCCCGCCGCGCGCTCGGCATCGACATGGAAGGCGACCGCGTAATCGGGCTTGGGGAAGCTGGTGTAGAGACCGTCCGCGACCATCGCCTTGGCCCCGCCCACCCGCTCCTCGGCGGGCTGGACGATGAACACGACCGTCCCGCGCCAGCGATCCTTCAGCGCCGCCAGCCGCCGCGCGGTCGCGACCATCGCGGTGATGTGGGTGTCATGGCCGCAGGCGTGCATCACCGGCGCCTCGATCCCGTCCACCCCGACCTGTCGCACGGTGGAGGCATTGGCGAGCCCCGACTTTTCCTCGACCGGCAGGCCGTCCATATCGGCGCGCAACAGCACGACCGGCCCCGCGCCGTTCCTCAGCACGCCGACGACGCCCGTGCCGCCGACCTTCTCGGTCACGACCATGCCCGGCACCGCGCGCAGCTCGGCCGCCATGCGCGCGCCCGTCTTCACCTCGCGGAAGGACAGTTCGGGATTGCGATGGAACCAGTCCCAGAGCTTGCCCAGGTCGCGGTCGTAATCTGCCTTCACCGCGGCGGCATAATCGGGCTCGGCCAGAGCAGGTGCGGCGGTCAGCAGAAGCGCGGCGGCGATGACGTGGCGCATGGATTCCCCTTTTTCGCGATTTTGGCCGATGCTAACCCAGATCGACGGGTGACGAAACGGGAACAGATACCCATATTCGCATTCATGGCGATCCAGATCCGCACCACCCTCGACGAGCCCGAAACCGGGGTCAGCTTCATCCCCCACCGCCCGTCGCGCCCCGAAAAGGCCGAGGGCGGCAAGCGCTTCGAGCTGGTGACCGAATACAAGCCCAGCGGCGACCAGCCCGCCGCGATCCGCGAACTGACGGCGGCGGCGCGCGCGGGCGACAAGGATCAGGTGCTGCTGGGCGTCACGGGCTCGGGCAAGACCTTCACCATGGCCAAGGTCATCGAGGAGTTGCAACGCCCCGCCCTCATCCTCGCGCCCAACAAGATCCTGGCGGCGCAGCTGTACGGGGAGTTCAAGAGCTTCTTCCCCAACAACGCGGTCGAATATTTCGTCAGCTATTACGACTATTATCAGCCAGAGGCCTATGTGCCGCGGTCCGACACCTATATCGAGAAGGAAAGCTCGATCAACGAGTCGATCGACCGGATGCGCCACTCGGCGACGCGTGCGCTGCTGGAGCGCGACGACGTCATCATCGTCGCCTCGGTGTCGTGCCTATACGGTATCGGCTCGGTCGAAACCTATTCGGCGATGATCTTCGACCTGAAAAAGGGGCAGAGCGTCGACCAGCGCGAAATCATCCGCAAGCTCGTCGCGCTCCAGTATAAGCGCAACGACGCCGCCTTCATGCGCGGCAATTTCCGGGTGAAGGGCGACAATCTCGAAATCTTCCCCTCGCACTATGAGGACTCGGCCTGGCGCGTGTCCTTCTTCGGCGACGAGATCGAGGAGATCGTCGAGTTCGATCCGCTGACCGGCAAGAAGGTGGCCAGCCTCAACTCGGTGCGCATCTACGCCAACAGCCACTATGTGACGCCGGGCCCGACGATGAAGCAGGCGGTCGAGGCGATCAAGTTCGAGCTGACCGAGCGGCTGAAGGAATTGGAGATCGAGGGCAAGCTGCTCGAGCGCCAGCGGCTGGAGCAGCGCACCAACTTCGACCTGGAGATGATCGCCGCCACCGGCAGCTGCAACGGCATCGAGAATTACAGCCGCTTCCTGACCGGCCGCCTGCCCGGCGAGCCGCCGCCCACGCTGTTCGAGTATCTCCCCGAAAACGCGGTGCTGTTCGTGGACGAGAGCCATGTGACGATCGGCCAGATCAACGGCATGTCGCGCGGCGACCATCGGCGCAAGATCACGCTGGCCGAATATGGCTTCCGCCTTCCTTCCGCGATCGACAACCGGCCGCTGCGCTTCAACGAATGGGACGCGATGCGCCCGCAGACGGTCAGCGTCTCGGCCACGCCCGGTAACTGGGAGATGGAGCAGACCGGCGGTGTCTTCGTCGAACAGGTCATCCGCCCCACCGGGCTGATCGACCCGCCGGTCGAGATCAAGCCGGTCGAGGAACAGGTGCAGGACCTGATCATCGAGGCGCGCAAGACGACCGAACTCGGTTACCGCACCCTCGTCACCACGCTGACTAAGCGTATGGCGGAGGACCTGACCGAATATATGCACGAGGCGGGGATCAAGGTCCGCTACATGCACTCCGACGTCGAGACGCTGGAGCGTATCGAGCTGATCCGCGATTTGCGGCTGGGCGTGTACGACGTACTGATCGGCATCAACCTGCTGCGCGAGGGGTTGGACATCCCCGAATGCGGTCTGGTCGCGATCCTGGATGCGGACAAGGAGGGCTTTCTGCGCTCCGAAACCTCGCTGATCCAGACGATCGGGCGTGCGGCGCGTAACGTCGACGGGCGCGTGATCCTCTATGCCGACCGGATCACCGGGTCGATGGAACGCGCCATGTCGGAGACGTCGCGGCGTCGCGAAAAGCAGATGGCGTACAACACCGAACACGGCATCACGCCGCAGACGATCCGCCGCCAGATCGGCGACATCATCGCGCATGTCGCGAGCGGCGACCAGGTGACGGTGCCGATCGACGAGGACCGTCCGCACATGGTCGGCCATAATCTGCGCGCCTATATCGAGGAACTCGAGAAGAAGATGCGCAAGGCCGCCGCCGACCTCGAGTTCGAGGAAGCGGGGCGGTTGCGTGACGAGATCCGCCAGTTGGAGAATGAGGAACTGGGCCTGCCCGTGCATGAGCAGAAGGCGCCGATCATGGGCCGCTCCAACGAGGGCAAGCCGGGGACGCGCAAGACGCGGTTCGGGAAGAGCAAGAAGTTCGCGAGCGGGCGGAAGGCGAACTGATTATGGGGGATTGGGGCTGCTCGGCCCTTACCCCTCTCCAACCCCTCCCCCTGCCGGGAGAGGGGGTATCGCGTCACGGCAAGCCTACGCAATGAGGCACGCATGACGCCGCCACGCGCACGCCCCTCCCGCAGGCGGGAGGGGATGGGGAAGGGAAAGCCCCGAGAACTGCAGCCGCTGGGTCACCCCAGATCCAGATTCTCCGTCCCCACGCCATAATAACCCGCGACCCGATCGGCATAAGCCTGGTCGAACACCGGCGCATTGTTCGCCCAGCTCGGCCCGCCCTCCAGCAGGCGACGGTCGACGGTGATCACATATTTATCGCCTACGGGGTCGAACTGCAACAGGCTGAACGGCACCGGATAGAAGCTCTTGCCCATGCCCAGGAACCCGCCCAGCGCCAGCACGGCATGGGTCACACGCCCGGACCGCTTGTGGACCATGAAGGCATGGACGCTGCCGATCGCATCGCCGTCGCGGCTTTCCAGCTTCAAATTGCCCGAAACAGTGGACTGCACCAGGATCAGGGTCGGCGTATCGTGATCGGCCATGTTTAACCTCCGTTTAGGTCGAAGAAACCGCCAGCCCGGGGCCCGGTTCCGATGCCCGCCGCATCGGCACGCTCCGTCGCACCACGGGGTTGAGCATCGGGGAGCGCTCCCGCATAGGCTGAGGCCGATGCGTCGCCTCTCCCTTGCTTCCTTCGCCCCGATCGTCGGGGCCGCCGCCCTGTCGGGCTGTATCCCTGCTGCCCCGCGCCCCGAGGCTGCGCCACCGGTGCGGCAAGCCCCACGCCCCGCTCCGCCCGCGGCGCGTCCGGTGCTGGGGAATGACTGGCGCGACTGGCCGCTGACGCCGGGGGACTGGCGGTATCAGCGGACCCCGACGGGCTCGGTCGCGACCTTCGGGACAGGGGGTGTGAACCGGCTTGCGCTGACCTGCGACCTGCGCGCCCGGCAGGTTCGCCTCGACCGCCCGGCCTCGATCGCGGGTGCGGTGACCATCCGTACGTCCAGCACGACGCGGACCGTCGCGATGCGCGGCGTCGCCACGGGTGCCGAACTCGCCCTGCCCGCCGCCGATCCGCTGCTCGATGCCATGGCGTTCAGCCGGGGACGGTTCACCATCGAGCAGACCGGCCAGGTGCCGCTGGTCATCCCCGCCTATGCCGAGATCGGACGCGTGATCGAAGATTGCCGGGGGTGAATCACGCCATTTGGCGGGCGAAAGATGCTCGGCCAAACATCATCGCATTACAAGTCTTGTTTATCGGAATCCGACTGCGCACATTAACCGTGCGTCCTTGATCGGGCGCATTGGCTTTAACTAGCGAAAGGAGGTGATCCGATGTCTCATGGTTCAGCAATGGGGTCGGTTCAGTTCGTTCGGGGGACCGGCTTCTGACATCGATGGGCGCGGTGCGGGGGGTATCCTCCCCCAATCAACGGCTGCGTCTGATGTTCTGAGGCCCACATGGTCTCCCGGGCTGGAGCTCTCCGGCCGCTGACCATGTTTAGGGGTTGCCGGGGCCGTCGCGATGACGTCCCGGCAGCCTCTTTTCATTTGTGGGGGGTGTCTGGCTGTGTGAGGCGGCTCTCAGCCTGGAGGGGGCGACCCAAGCAGACTTTTCGTTCGAGCGATCACGCGCTCGGCCCGTCCTTCGGCTCGGAATATTGTGCCGTCCTGCCACCCCGGCGAAGGCCGGGGTCCAGTTGGGGAAACGCGGGTAAGCTGTGCGTTACCTTCTACATCAGGCTTTGGCGCAACTGGACCCCGGCCTTCGCCGGGGTGGTTGTCGAAAGAGGGCGCGATTTCGGCGATCTTCGCGACCTATTCCGCCTTTTCCTCGCGATACTTCATTTCCAGGAACCGGCCGCGCGTCGACAGGCTGTCGAGATCGGCCTGGGCGAGACGCTGGGTCATGTCGCCGATCTCCTGCTCGATCAGCCTCAGGCCGTCGATCAGCTGTGCGTCGGGCGTCCGGCCATTGCGCTCGACCCGGCGGAGCGGCTCGGGCACGCGTTCGTAATCGCGCAGGAAGGCTGGCAGCTGCTCGCCGATCAGGCGGCGGACTTCCATCGCCTCCGCCGTGTCGTTGTCGACACCCGACAGCTGCGGCGACAGCGTGTCGAGCCGCTGGCCGATCCGGTCGACCAGCTGGACGGCGGGCGCGGGCAGCAGCGGGCGCTGCGCCTCCAGCCAGCGTTCGGTCTGGGCGGGCAGCGCCTTGATATCGACCTGAGCCAACTTGGCCGGGCTCGGCGCGCGCGCGGCGGGGGCGAGCGCGATGGCCAGCGTCGCCGCCACCATCAGCATCATCGCCGCCAGCGCGCCGAAAATGCCGATTCCGCCGGGCAGGATCAGGCCCGTCACCATCGCCGCGATCAGGATGATCGCATTGGCGACGGCGATCAGGATCAGCCGCTGCAAGGCCGAACGCGTACGGCGACGCACCCGCTTGACGGTCGCCTGCGCGGTCCCACGATAATCCTGCGAGATGCGCGCCATCACCTCGCGCGCACGCTCGATCTGCGCATCGACCTCGTTCGAGCGGGGGATGGTCACGACCTTACAGCGCCTCCAGCTTGAACGACGACGCACCGCTGGTCAGTTGCGGATTCTGCGCGCCCTCGGCCCGCGCGATATAGCCTTTCGACTTCTCGACCTCGTTGCCCAGCGTGGTGACGGTGGTCTTCATCGAATCGAGCGCCTTCAGCTTGAAGCTGTCGATCGCATCCATCGTGTCATAGATATTCTGGAAGGCGCGTTGCAGCGTCTCCAGCGGAATGGTCGAGGCCGCCGCCTGCTCATGGATCTGCGCGGTCTGGCTGCGCAGCAGCTTGCCGGTCGAATCGATGATGTTGGCCGTGGTCGAGTTGAGCGCGGTGATCTGGTCGAGCACCAGCTTCTGGTTGGCCAGCGCCTGCGCCACGGTGACGGCGGTACGCAAAGCGGAGACGGTGGTGGTCGAGGCGCGGTCGACACCCTTCACCAGCTCGACATTGTTCTTCTTGACCAGGTCGAGCGCCAGATAGCCCTGCACCGTGACCGCCATCTGGGTCAGCAGGTCCTGGGTCCGCTGGCGGGTATAGAAGAGCGCGGTCTCGCGGATCGCCTTGGCCTTGGCGGGATCGGTGTGGTCCAGCTCGTTCGCGGTATCCTCCAGCTTGGAGTCCATCGTCTTGGACAGATGGATCATCTGCTCCAGCCGCCCCATCGCCGACCACAGGTTCGCACGCTCGGTGTCGATGGCGGCATTGTCCATCAACAGCTCGTCACGGCCCGAGGACAGGCTCTTCAGGATCGCGGCGATATGCGACTGCGACGAGCGATAACCGTCGAAATAGTCGCGCATCTTGTTGCCGAAGGGCAGGATGCCGAGCAGCTTGCGCGGGGCGGAGAGATTGCCCTGGCGACCGGGATCGAGGCTTTCGACCACGCGGCGCAGTTCGGTCAGGTCCTTGCCCACCCCCGTCTCACCGTCCATCGCCTTGACCGGTCGGTCGAGGAAACGGTTCGACTGGCTGGCCGCCTCGCGGATTTCCTTCTGGCCCATCGCGGTGATCGCATCGACGCGGCGGCCGAATTCGGGGCTGTTGACGTCCTGCGCGATCAACTCGGCGACGAAGCCGTCGACCTTCTGCTCCAGCTGGCTGCGCGTCTTGTCGTCCACGGGCACCAGCCCGGCGGCCTGGGCGGGCGCCACCGTCGGCACGGGATCGGGCGGCGTGAGCGTCAGCCCCTTTTCCTGGGTCACGGTATCGGCGGTCGTGGCCATGCTCAAACTCTCCAAATGCGCAGCCCTAGTGTGGAGGGGATGGCGGCAGGGTTCAAGTGTATTATGCAGGTAACACTATGCCAAAGGGGTTTCCCCCACATTCCTCCCCTGGAAGGGGAGGTGGCAGGGCGAAGCCCTGACGGAGGGGTGTCACGCTATCGAGAGGTGGACACCCCTCCGACGCGCTAACGCGCGCCACCTCCCCTTCCAGGGGAGGAATGGGGGAGAAATTGATCGCTCTCTTTGCGCAACCGAAGCCAGGGGGGTTCGTTACCTCGGCTCGGCCTCGCCTCTCCGGGCGGTCTGATCGTCCTCGAAGCTTATGATCCCGCGCCTTCACGTGCGGAATCATAATGCTGGGGGGTCGCGACCATTTCCCGAACGGAGGTGCCGGGCCGAACGCAGCAGACAGAGACACCTACCTGGCCCCTAACGGTCATCTGACCGGCGGGGGTCCGTTTTCGACGCGATACCAACCTGCGTTCAGGCGTCGAACAGCCCGTCCTGCGACCCGATCGGCGGATTGAGGCCCAGATGCTTCCACCCGCCCGGATTGAGGATGCGCCCGCGCGCGGTGCGGGCGAGCAGGCCGAGCTGGATCAGGAACGGCTCGATCACCTCCTCAATCGTGTCGCGCGGCTCCGACAGTCCGGCGGCCAGCGTCTCCACGCCCACCGGTCCGCCACGATAGACATCGGCGATCATCGTCAGATAGCGCCGGTCCATCGCGTCCAGTCCCAGCGCATCGACCTCGAGCCGGTTGAGCGCCTGGTCGGCAGCGGCGGCGTGGACGATCTCATGCCCCGCCACGGTCGCGAAGTCGCGCACCCGGCGCAGCAGGCGACCGGCGATACGCGGCGTGCCCCGCGAGCGGCGTGCGACCTCGACCGCGCCGTCCTCCGCGATCGGCAGGTCGAGCAGGCGGGCGGCGCGGGTGACGACGCGGGTCAGTTCCTCGACCGTGTAGAATTGCAGGCGGACCGGAATGCCGAATCGGTCGCGCAAGGGGGTGGTCAGCAACCCCTGCCGCGTCGTCGCTCCGACCAGCGTGAAGCGCGGCAGGTCGATCCGCACCGAACGCGCCGACGGCCCCTCGCCGATCATCAGGTCGAGGACACGGTCCTCCATGGCGGGGTACAGGACTTCCTCGACCGCCGGTTGCAGGCGGTGGATTTCGTCGATGAACAGGACGTCGCCGTCCTCCAAATTGGTCAGCAGCGCGGCGAGGTCGCCCGACTTGGCGATGACGGGCCCGGAGGTCGCGCGGAAGCCCACCCCCATCTCCCGCGCAATGATCTGCGCCAGCGTCGTCTTGCCCAGGCCCGGCGGGCCGAAGAACAGGACGTGATCCAGCGCATCGCCACGCCCCCGCGCCGCCTGGATAAAGACGCGCAAATTATCGCGCGCCGCCTGCTGGCCGACAAATTCGTCCAGGCTTTTCGGGCGGAGCGCGGCGTCGACATCCTCGGGACGGCGGCTGGCGGATAACAGGCGGTCTTGGTCGGTCACGCCCGTCCTCCTAGCGGCTGCGGCCCCCGACTGTCGAGCGGAAGCGCGAACATTGCGCGAACATGTTGCCGCCAACCGGCCGATGCTGATCCGGGTGGCGGACTCAGGGCCAAAATCGCGCTAAAACAAGGGCCATGCCGTACGACATCTTCCTGGCCACCGCCATTCCGCCCGCGCTGGAGACCCTGCTCGCCGAACGCTTCACGCTTCATCGCGACACCGCACCGCCGACGACGCGCGCGATCGTCGGCGGGGGCATGATGACGGTCGACGCCGCGCTGCTCGACCGGCTGCCCGAGCTGGAGATCATCGCGGTTCACGGCGTCGGCCATGACGGGATCGACCACGACGCCGTCGCCGCGCGCGGCATCCGCATCGCGATCACGCCCGACATCCTGACCGAGGATGTCGCCGACCAGGCGATCGCGCTGTGGCTGGCGGTCGACCGGCGGATCGCGGCGAATGATCGGGCGGTGCGGATGGGCAATTGGACGGTGCCTCTCGGCCGTCGGGCCAGCGGGCGGCGGATCGGGATTTTCGGGCTCGGCCGGATCGGTCAGGCCATCGCGCGGCGGGCGGAGCCGTTCGGGGGCGAGATCCTCTACACCGCGCGGTCGCAGAAGGACGTGGCGTGGCGATTCGTGCCCGATCTGACAGCCCTGGCGGCGGCGTGCGACGTGTTGTTCCTCGCCGCGCCCGGCGGAGAGGAAACGCGCGGCGTGGTCGACGCGCAGGTGCTGGCGCAGCTGGGGCCGGACAGCGTGCTCGTCAATATCGCGCGCGGCAGTGTGGTCGATGAAGCTGCGCTGATCGCGGCGCTGGAGTCGCACGGGATCGCGGGGGCGGGCCTGGATGTCTTCGCCGACGAGCCCGACGTGCCCTATGCGCTGCGCCGGATGAACCATGTCGTGCTGGCCCCGCACCAGGGGAGCGCGACGCGAGAGGGCCGCGCGGCGATGGCGGAGATGGTGATGGCCAATCTCGACGCGCATTTTGCGGGGCGGGAGGTGCCGGGGTTGTTGGGTTAGCGGATCCCCTTGGCCTTGGCCTTGGCCTTGGCCTTGGCCTTGGCCTTCGCTCAAGCGGAACGGGGTTTGGATTGGGCGCACATTACAAACAGCCGTTCAGGCTGAGCGAAGTCGAAGCCCACGCCCCGCGTTACTTCGCCGCCTTGCGCAAAGCCAAACGGACGAGCGCATCAAGCGAAGCCCCCGCCCCCAACTCCTCTTCCGCCGCGGCGACCGCCGCATTGGCTTCGGCCGGGCGGAAGCCCAGGTTGAGCAGCGCCGACACCGCATCCGCGCCGGCGCCCATCGGCGCAGCTCCCCCGCCGCCCGATCCGGGCGCGAGGACGATCCCGCCGACCTTGTCCTTCAACTCCATGACGATCCGCTGGGCGAGCTTGGGCCCGACGCCATTGGCGCGGGCGACCATCGCCTTGTCGCCGCTGGCGATCGCGCGCATCAGGTCGGCGGGCTCCAGCGCCGACAGGATCGCCAGCGCCACGCGCGACCCCACGCCCTGCACGCCGGTCAGCAAGCGGAACCAGTCGCGCTCATCGGCGCTGGCGAAACCGACGAGGCGGATCGAATCCTCCGACACCAGCATCTCGGTATGCAGCATCGCCGCCTCGCCCACCGGCCCGATGGCGGACAAAGTGCGCGCGGAGGCGCCGACCAGATAGCCGACCCCGCCCACGTCGATCACCGCATGATCGATGCCGGTGGAGTCCAAACGTCCCTTGAGATGCGCGATCATGGACGTGGGTTAGAACAAAAGGGGGTGGACGTCACGGGGGTTATCGCAGGCGATTCGCGTGCGGCGGGCCCTCCCCCATCCCCTCCCACTTGCGGGAGGGGCGTGCCAAGGTTCGAACGCCGGAATCCCTTGAAGCTGCGCTTGCGGATAGCCCAGTAACGCACCCCTCCCGCAGGCGGGAGGGGATGGGGGAGGGAAAGCCGCGAGCAAGACGGCCCGTTAAACCGCCCCCACCCGCCGCTGCATCGCCCGCGCGCTCGCCAGGTGATGCGCGTGCGTAATCGCCACCGCCAGCGCATCCGCCGCGTCGGGCCCGGTCAGCTTCACGCCGGGCAGCAAATGCCCGACCATCGCCTGCACCTGTTTCTTGTCCGCGCCGCCGGTGCCGACGGTCGCTTTCTTGACGATGCTGGGATGATATTCGCCGACGATCAGCCCCGCCTGCGCCGCCGCGAGCAGGACGATGCCGCGCGCCTGGCCCAGCTTCAGCGTCGATTGCGCATTGCTGTTGCCCAGCACTTCCTCGACTGCCGCGCCGTCGGGCCGTTGCTGGCGGATCACGTCGTAGAGCGCGGCGTGCAGGTTCGCGAGGCGCCGGGGGAGCGGCATCGATGGCTCGGTCTTGATCTGCCCGTTGGCGACATGACGCAGCCGGTTGCCTTCCACTGCGATCACCCCCCAGCCGGTGGTGCCAAGGCCGGGGTCGAGGCCGAGAATGATGGCAGGGGGTGGCGTCATGTTAGGTCTTTCGGAGGGTCATCGCTGCCTGGCCTGCCCCTCCACCACGCGGCCTTGCCGCGCGGTCCCCCTCCCCAGGCACAGCCTGGGGAGGAATGGGGATTAGCCGAGCTTTTCCATCACTTCGTCGGAGACTTCGTAATTGCCCCAGACGGTCTGGACGTCGTCGTCATCGTCCAGCGTGTCGATTAGCTTGAACAAAGTCGCCGCCGCCGCTTCGTCGACCGCGACCATGGTCTGCGGACGCCAGGCGAGCTTGGCGCCTTCCGCCTCGCCCAGCACGGGCTCCAGCGCCTTGGCAACTTCATGCAGATCGGCCTGCGCGGTCCAGATCTCGTGGCCGTCTTCCGACGAGGTCACGTCCTCGGCCCCCGCTTCCAGCGCCGCCTCGAACACCTTCTCGGCGTCGCCCGCGCTGGCGGGATAGTTGATCAGGCCCATCCGGTCGAAGCCATGGCTGACCGAACCGGCGGTGCCGAGGTTGCCGCCATTCTTCGACACCGCAGTGCGCACATTGGTCGCGGTGCGGTTGCGATTGTCGGTCAGCGCCTCGATGATCAGGCTGACGCCGCCGGGGCCGAAGCCCTCATAGCGGACTTCCTCGTAATTCTCCCCATCGCCGCGCGAGGCCTTGTCGATCGCGCGCGCGATATTGTCTTTGGGCATCGAGGCCGCCTTGGCCGCGTTGACGGCGGCGCGCAGACGCGGATTCATGTCCGGGTCGGGCGTGCCCATCTTGGCCGCGACGGTGATTTCGCGGCTGAGCTTGGAGAATGCCGCCGAGCGCTTCTTATCCTGCGCGCCCTTGCGGTGCATGATGTTCTTGAATTTGCTGTGGCCTGCCATCGGTGCCTCTTGAAATGATCGCGCTCTCTACGACCGCTCTAGGGCCTTTGCCAACCCGTCGATCTTCGCCTCCAGGCTGTCGAGCCGTTCGATCACGGCATTGTCCAGCTTGTGGTGCAACCGCAATATGTCGATCTCGGCGCGCAAATTGGTGCGATAGTCGAGGCTGGCGGCCAGCCGGTCCTTTGCCGATTGCCGGTTCTGGCTCATCATGATGACCGGCGCCTGGACCGCCGCCAGCGTCGAGAGCATCAGGTTGAGGAAGATATAGGGGTAGGGATCGAAGACCAGCCCGAAATGGCCGAGCACGTCCGAGTTGAGCAGCATCCAGGCCAGCAGGATCACCGAAAAGGTGATGATGAAGCCCCAGCTGCCGCCGACCGCCGCCACCCGGTCCGCCAGTTTTTCGCCCCAGGTCGAGCTTTCGTCGGCGACATCGGCGGCGTCGCGGGCGCTCAGCTGGCCCGACTCGATATCGGCGATGACCTGGGTTTCTTCCTCGTCCAGTTCATGCGCGGGTTTGCCCAGCGTCCGGCGGGCGATTTCGGCGGCGGTCGACAGGGCCATCGGCAGAGCGCTCCGTTCAGAGAATCAAATGCCTTGCTCCTTGGGGCGTTGATCGGCCAAACGCCAGAGTCATGACGGTACGCGTGGATATGGGAACCGACGAGCGTGGCTCGTCGGTGCCGATCGATCTTGAGGAACTGCTGGCGACCCGCCTGCTGGTGCAGGGCAATTCGGGGTCGGGAAAGTCGCATCTGCTGCGCCGCCTGCTGGAGAAATCGGCGGGTCAGGTGCAGCAGGTGGTCATCGACCCCGAAGGCGATTTCGTCACCCTGTCCAAGGCGTATGGCCATGTCGTGATCGAGGCGGGCGACTATGCCGAGCGTGAGGTTGGGCGCTTCGCCACACGGATTCGCGAGCACCGCGCCTCGGTGGTTTTGAGTCTCGAAGGGCTGGAGATCGAGGGGCAGATGCGCTGCGCCGCGACCTTCCTCAACGCGCTGTTCGATGCCCCGCGCGAGCATTGGTATCCCGCGCTGGTCGTGGTCGACGAGGCGCAGCTCTTCGCCCCCACCACCGGCGGCGAAGTGACCGAGGAAGTCCGTCGCGCCTCGCTGTCCGCGATGACCAATTTGATGTGCCGCGGGCGCAAGCGCGGGCTGGCGGGGGTGATCGCGACCCAGCGACTCGCGAAACTCGCCAAGAACGTCGCGGCGGAGGCGTCCAACTTCCTGATGGGGCGCACCTTCCTCGACATCGACATGGCGCGCGCCGCCGACCTGCTGGGCATGGAGCGGCGGCAGGCCGACTCGATCCGCGATCTGGCGCGCGGCACCTTCCTGGCGCTGGGGCCTGCGGTGTCGCGGCGGCCGATCACGGTGAAGATCGGCGCGGTCGAAACCTCGGCCCGGTCGGGCAGCCCCAAGCTGACCCCCCTGCCCGACGCGCCGCCGCCGGACCTGCAGGAACTGCTCTTCGCGCCCGTCGAGGACGCGCCGACGCTGCCAATGACCTTCGACCCGCGCCCGCGCCGGGTGCCCGCCGAGGAACTGATGGCCGATCTCGGCCGCCCGCCTTTGCCGACGACCGCCGCGCCGCCCGCGCCGGAAATGGATGAGGCGGAGGTTGAGGCGATCTACGAACAGGTGCTTCGCGCGATCGTCGAGGACCCCGAATCGACCTTCCGCCCTGCCTCTGTGCTGTTCCAGGACTTCCAGGTGCGGTGCCGGATGGCGGGACTGGCCCGGCCACCGCTCGACCTGAACGGCTTTGCCCGGCGCCTGTCCTGCGCGCGCGCGGGGATTTTCGACGTCAACGATCCCGACTGGCAGGAAGCACTGGCACTGGCGGCGATGCTGCCCGACGACATGCTGGGCGCATTCCTGCTGGTCGCACGCGCCGCGCGGGAGGGCCTGCCCTGCCCGCCGGATACAAAGATCGCCGAGACATACGGCACCAGTTCGCTGGGCCGGGTGAAGCGGCTGATCGCCTATATCGAGAGTCGGGATTTGTTCGTGTGCCGGACCGATTTGACGGGGAAGCGGTCGATCACGATTCCGCGGCTGGGCTGGACGACCCAGGCGGCGGAGATGGGGTGAGGGTTTGGCTTGGCCTTCGACTTCGCTCAGGCTGAACGGGGGTTGGTGATTAGGGCCAGCGGAGACCATGGTTTGGAGCGATGGCTTAGACCCGCGCCCTACTTGTCCCGACGTTTTGCTGGCCTGTCGTCATCGCGGCGCATTTTCCGTTCCAATAGCATCGTGAGCAACTGATCCGACCAGCTTAGCGCGATGATGGGGGGAATAGCCAAGACAGCCCAGAACCAAGTCATTCTACCTCCGAGGCAGGCCCTTTGCCGTCATAAGCCAGAGATAGGCTAGATTGGAGGAACTATAAACCGGCACACGCTACGCCATCCGAAACGCAAGTCCCCCACCCCGTTCAGCCTGAGCGAAGTCGAAGGCCACGCTCCACCGCCAACCCCATACAAAAAAGGGCGACGGAGCCACAAGCCCCGCCGCCCTTCGCACGTCCGAACCCGAAACCGGGATCAGATCATGCCCAGCGCCTTCATGTAAACCTCGAGGATCGCTTCCTCTTCCTGATATTCCTCGCGCTTCTTCTTGCGGATAGCCATGATCTTCTTGATCGCCTTGGGGTCGTATCCGCGCGCCTTGGCTTCGGCGAAGACGTCCTTGATATCGTCCGAAATGCCCTTCTTCTCTTCTTCCAGCCGCTCGGCCCGCTCGATCAGCAGGCGCAGCTCGTCGGCCGTCACATTGCCGCTGCTGTCGAAATTCTCGTCCGCCATGTCTTGTAACCCTCTGAAATCCTGTGCGCCCCGATCGACCCGCCGCCACGACACAGGCCCTGCCCATGGGCAAGGTCGGTCCGGCGCGGATGTCGGGATCGGCGCCGGGTCTAGGCGGTTCCGGCCCCGGGCTCAAGCCGCCGTTAAGCGTTCTTCTTCACACTTTCGGCCATGCGCGCCAGCTGCTCCGGCGTCGCCTCGCCCTGATGCTCGGCCTTCCACTGATCGTACGGCATACCGTAGATCGCCTCGCGCGCGGTCGCCTTGTCGACCCCCGCCGCCTCGCCGACCCAATCGGACAGGCAGTTGCGGCAAAAGCCCGCCAGCCCCATCAGGTCGACATTTTGCGCATCGGTCCGGTGGCGCAGGTGCAGCACCAGCCGTCGAAAGGCCGCCGCCGCCGCCTTGTCATCGATTGCATTCAACGCATCCAGCGTATCGGCCATATTCGTCGCTCCTAGGTTGATCGTAACGTATTTGGCTTTAGGACACAGGCCGAAAAAAAGCAGGATGTGAACATGACCACTCTCCCCCCGCGTTCGCGTAAAGTTCGCGTCCTCGCCACACTCGGCCCCGCCAGCAGCGATCCCGAGACGATCGCCACCCTGTTTCAGGCAGGTGCCGACGCCTTCCGGATCAATATGAGCCATGGCGACCAGCAGTCGAAGGTCCCGCTGATCCAGGCGATCCGCGCGCTGGAGGAGCGGTTCGACCGCCCGACGACGATCCTGGCCGATCTTCAGGGACCGAAGCTGCGCGTCGGCAAGTTCGCCGAGGGCAAGGTCATGCTGGAGACCGGCAGCACCTTCATCCTCGACCGCGATCCGACGCCGGGCGACGCGACCCGTGTCGAGCTGCCGCACAAGGAAATCTTCGCCGCGATCGAGCCGGGCGCGCGCCTGCTGCTCGACGACGGCAAGCTGGTGCTGCGCGTCGCCTTCCATGACGAGCAGAAGATCACGACCCTGGTCGAGGTCGGCGGCGCGCTGTCGAACAACAAGGGGCTGAACGTCCCGGACGTCGTGCTGCCGATGGCCGCGCTGACCGAGAAGGATCGCTCGGACCTGGCCTTCGCGGTCGAGCAGGGCGTCGACTGGATCGCGCTGTCCTTCGTGCAGCGGCCCGAGGACCTGATGGAGGCGCGCGGCCTGATCAAGGGGCGCGCGGCGCTCCTCGCCAAGATCGAGAAGCCGCAGGCGATCGACCGGCTGGAGGAAATCGTCGAGCAGTGCGACGGCGTGATGGTCGCGCGCGGCGACCTGGGCGTCGAGCTGCCGCCCCAGGCGGTGCCGCCGCTTCAGAAGCGCATCGTCGAGGTGTCGCGCCGTATGGGCCGCCCGGTCGTCGTCGCGACGCAGATGCTCGAATCGATGATCCAGAGCCCCTCGCCCACCCGCGCCGAGGTGTCGGACGTGGCGACCGCCATTTACGACGGCGCCGACGCGATCATGCTGTCGGCCGAGTCGGCGGCGGGCGCCTGGCCGGTCGAATCGGTCGCGATGATGAATGCCATCGGCGTGTCGGTGGAGAACGACCCCGGCCACGGCGAACGCATCCACTTCACCGCGATGACCCCCGACCCGACCACCGCCGACGCACTGGCCGAGGCCGCCGCGCGGATCACCAACACCGTGTCGTCCAAGGCGATCATCTGCTTCACCTCCAGCGGGTCGACCGCGCGTCGCGTGGCGCGCGAGCGTCCCTCGGTGCCGATCCTGGTCCTGACCCCGCAGCTAGAGACGGCGCGCCGTCTCGGCCTGCTCTGGGGCTGTCACGCGGTCCATACCCGCGACGTCGAATCCTTCGAGGAGATGGTCGCCAAGTCCAAGCGCATGGCCCTGCGCCACGGTATCGCCGAGGCGGGCAACCAGGTCGTGCTGATGGCGGGCGTCCCCTTCCGCACGCCGGGATCGACCAACGTGCTGCACGTCACCCGCATCATGGGCGACGAGCTGGCCAATTACGGAGACGGCAACGAGGCGTAAGCGTCGCATCGCTTTCCGACGGCACGTCATGGGGGCGGCGGGGTGAAGACTCCGCCGCCCTTTTTCATGGCAGGGAAGCGGCCGATGGCAGATAAAAAAAAGCCAGCGCCGTAGCGCTGGCCTTATCTGGTGCAGACATGACTGCTTGTTAGCCGCCAGTACCGCAATCTCTGAGGCCTTTAAGATCGCCAGATCACCGCCGAAGGTCAAGCACAATTTACAACCGGAACGGACATGTCTTGATTCCGCGCCCCAGGACTTTCCCGCTTAGACAAAGCGGTCCATCATGACGCCCAAAGCGATGGACGGGGGAGCAAATGGACTGGCGGCTGGGTCTCGATCTCGGGGCGAATTCACTGGGTTGGGCGGCGTTACGGCTGGACGGCGCCGGCAAGCCCGAGGGCATCCTCGCCATGGGCTCGCGTATCTTCAGCGACGGGCGGGATCCCAAATCGGGTGCGTCGCTCGCCGTCGACCGGCGCGCCGCCCGCGCCATGCGGCGGCGGCGGGATCGGTTCAAGCAGCGCCAGGCCGCGCTCATTAAATATCTCATCCGTGACGGCCTGTTCTCCGCCGATCAGGCCCAGCGACAGCAGTTGGCGATCGAGGATCCCTATGCCCTTCGCGCCCGCGCGCTGGACGAAAAGCTGTCGCTGCCCGAACTGGGCCGCGCGCTGTTCCACCTCAACCAGCGGCGTGGGTTCCAGTCCAATCGCAAGGCCGACCGCAAGGCGGGCGACGATGCGGGCAAGATCGCGATCGGCGTCGACCGACTGGTCGAGAAGATGCAGGAACGGGACGCGCGCACGTTGGGCGAATTTCTCCACATGCGGCGGCAGGATGCGGAAAATGCCAATCACATCCCCTCGGTCCGCACCCGGCTGCGCCCCGAAACCGGCGAGGGGGCCAAGGGCGACGGCTATGACTTCTACCCCTCGCGCAAGCTGATCGCCGACGAGTTCGAACAGATTTGGGCGGCGCAGGCCGACTATCACCCCGATGCGCTGACGCCCGAAGTCCATCGGCGGCTGCACGAGATCATCTTCCACCAGCGCCCGCTCAAAGCACCCCCGGTCGGGCAATGCACGCTGGTCCCCGGCGAAACCCGGCTGCCCAAGGCGCATCCGCTGTTCCAGAAACGTCGCCTGCTGGAGGAGATCAACGCGCTCGCCATCGTCCGGGCGGGCGAGGTCGCGCAGCGCCTGACTCCCGAGCAACGCGACACGCTCTACCTCGCGCTCAAGACCCGCGCGAAAATGACCTTTGCGGCCATGCGCAAGCAACTGAAGCTCGACCCCGCCGACCGGTTCAACAAGGAAAGCGAGAACCGCACCGAATTGAAGGGCGACGAGGTCGCAGCCGAAATGGGCGCCAAGACGCGGTTTGGCACGCGCTGGCCGCATCTGTCGGTCGAAGCGCAATGGGGCGTGGTCGAGCGCCTGATGGCGCTGGAGACCGACCGCGACGAAACCGCGTTTCAGGATTGGCTGCGACAGACCCATAATCTGTCGGAGGAGGGGGCCAACGCGGTCCTGGGCGCACGTCTGCCCGATGGCCATGGTCGCTTCGGCCCGACCGCGACGACGACGCTGATCGACTCGCTGCTCCATGACCGGACCGAAGATGGACGGGTGGTGGTCTATAGCGAGGCCGTGCAGCGCTCGGGCCTGGGCCATCACAGCGATTTCCGTCGTGACGATTCCGATGCCGCGACCGATGCGCTTCCCTATTATGGCATCGCGCTGGAACGGCACATCATGCCGGGTACCGCCGAGCCGACGGATCCCGATGAGATGCGGATCGGCCGCCTGACCAATCCCACGGTGCATATCGGCCTCAACCAGTTGCGGCACGTCGTGAACCGCCTGATCCGCGCCTATGGTCCGCCCGCAGAGATCGCGGTCGAACTGGCGCGCGAGCTGAAGCTGAACGACGAAGAGAAAAAGCGGCGCAACCGCGAGAATACCGACAACCGCCTCGCCGCCGAAGGCCGCTCCAGGAAACTATCGGAAATCGGGCAGCGTGACACCGGTGCCAATCGCGCGCTGCTGAAGCTATGGGAAGAGTTGAACCCCGGCAATGTCCTCGACCGGCGCTGCATCTATACCGGCGAGCAGATTTCGATCGACATGCTGTTTTCCGACCGGGTCGAGGTCGACCATATCCTGCCCTTTGCCGAGACGCTGGACGATTCGAACGGCAACAAGCTGCTCTGCCTGCGCGAGGCCAATCGCGAGAAGCGCCGTCGTTCGCCCTATGAAGCCTGGGGTCATACCGATCGCTGGCCGGGCATCGCCGAGCGTGCCTCGCGCCTGCCCAAAGCCAAGCGCTGGCGGTTCGAGCCCGATGCGATGCAGCGCTTTACCCAGGATGGCGGCTTCCTGGCCCGGCATCTGGTCGACACCCAATATCTGGGGCGACTGGCCCGCGAATATCTGACCTGGCTCTATCCGGGCCGCGGCGAGGGAACCGGCCATGTCTGGGTATCGCCAGGCCGGCTGACCGAGATGGTCCGGCGCAAGCTGGGGCTCAACGACCTGCTGCCCGACCACAATTTCGGCGGCGGCGCAGACCAGCCCAAGAACCGCCTCGACCATCGTCATCACGCCATCGACGCCGCGGTGGTCGCCATCGTCGACCGGGGGATGCTGAACGCGATCGCCCGCGCGTCGGGCCAGGACGGTAGCGAGGGACGAGAGCGGATCCATATCCCCGCCCCCTGGGAGAAATTTCGGGACGATCTGCGCGCGGCGGTCAACCGCATCATCGTCTCGCATCGCGCGGATCATGGCACGGTGTCCAAGGCGGGCCTGCGCGCCGGTCGCGATCAGACGGCCGGACGGCTGCACAACGAGACCGCCTATGGCCTGACCGGCGAGACGGACGCCAAGGGCAACAGTATCGTTGTCCGCCGCGTGCCCTTGTCGTCCATCAAGAAACCGGCCGATATCGCGCGGGTCCGCGATCCGATGCTCCGTGACGCCCTGGCCGAATTCACACAGGGGCTGGACGGCAAGGCGTTCGAGGCGCGTATCGCACGCTTCGGCGAGTTGGGCCCCCTTCTCTACCGCGGCATTCACCGGGTACGGGTGACCGAGCCGCTCGCCGTTATCCCGATCCGTGACGGGCAAGGCCGCGCGTATAAGGGATATAAGGGAGGAAGCAATTATCGCTATGATGTCTGGGAGTTGCCCGACGGCAAATGGGTCCCGCAGGTCACCTCGATGTTCGAGGCGCACCAGCCCGGCACAATCGATCGCCCCCATCCCGCCGCGCGAAAGGTCCTGAGCCTTCACCAAAGCGATGTGCTGGCAATCGAGCGGACGCCGAACGAACGGCAGTTGATGGTCGTCACTCAGTTCTGGCAAAATGGTCAGGTCCGACTGATCGCGCATAACGAGGCCGGCAAGCTGGACGATCGTCACAAGAATCCGGACGATCCCTATACCAACTTCTCACCCACCTGTGGTGGCCTGAAGAAACTGCGCGCCCGCCAGGTACGGATCGACCAACTCGGCCGGGTGCTCGACCCCGGCTTCCCGGCGCGCAAATCGGTTCGGCCGACGCGGACCGAAGCGGCCTGACGGAGCGAGCCGCGATGGGGCTGGAACGGATCGTCGATATCGCCACCGACAATCGGCATCTGTCCGCCCATCGCGGCTTCCTGATCGTCTCCGAGGAGCGGGTCGAGGTCGGCCGCGTGCCGCTCGACGATGTCGGGGCGGTCATCGTCCATGCGCACGGCGTCACCTGGTCGACCAATCTGATCGTGGCCCTGGCCGAGCGTGGTGCGGTGATGCTGCTATGCGGGCCCAATCACAGCCCCGCCGCCATCTGCCTGCCGATCGACGGCCATCATGCCCAGAATGGCCGGATGCGGGCGCAGTGGGAGGCCGGGCGGCCGCTCTCCAAGCAGCTCTGGCGCGCCTTGGTCGTCGCCAAGATCCGCTGGCAGGGTGCGGTACTGACCGCCAATGGCCATTCCGCCACCGCCTTCGACCATCTGGCGCGCAAGGTCGGCTCAGGCGACCCCGAGAATATCGAGGCGCAGGCCGCACGCCGATACTGGCCGCTGCTCATGGGCGAGGCGTTCCGGCGCGACCGGGATGCCGATGGCGCCAATGCGCTGCTCAATTACGGTTATGCGGTCCTGCGCGCCGCCTGTGCACGGGCCGTGGTGGCGGCCGGGCTGCATCCCTCGATCGGCGTCCACCATGCCCATCGCGGCAATCCCTTTGCGCTCGCCGATGATGTGATCGAGCCGTTCCGCGCGCTGGTCGATGCCCTGACCCTGAGGCTGATGGCGCAGGGCGTGGAGCGGGTCACGCCCGAGGCCAAGCGTGCCTATGCCGGGCTGATCGCGGTCGACCTGATGCTGGACGACGGGGTCACCACCGTCTGGCTGGCCATCCAGCGCGTCGCCCAGACGCTGGCGCGCAGCTTTCAGTCCGGGCGGGCGAGCGATCTGGTCCTGCCGCTGCCGCCCTCGGCGCTTGAGATCGCCGCGCTGGACGGATTGCTACCGCGATGAGCGCGGGGCCAGCGCAGCTATCGGGATATCGGCTGATGTGGATTTTCGTCATGTTCGACCTGCCCGTCACGAGCAAAGCCGAATCGCGCGCGGCAACCAGGTTCCGGGAGTATCTGCTCGACGAAGGGTTCGAGAAAAGCCAATTCTCAGTCTATGCCCGCTTTTGCAGCGGCAAGGAGCAGATGGAAGCCTATCTCCGCCGGATCGAGGCGAATTTGCCCGACAAGGGCGAAATCCACATATTGAGCTTCACCGACCGCCAATATGAGAATATCATCCGCTTCGCTGGCCAGTCCCGCAGACAGGCTCGGAAAAATCCCGACCAGTTGGCGCTATTCTGATGATTCGCGACGGTTTTGACTATACTGGATGGAGGATTTCGTCGTTGTGGATCAACACGATACCCCTCCATCCAGTATAGCCGCTCAGAGATTGCGGTCTAGCGGCAGCCTGCCGCACCGTCTCGACCAAATCCGACAGAGTATAGCCGCTCAGAGATTGCGGTCTAGCGGCAGCAAGATCGGCGAGCTGACCGGAGCCGCCACGAGTATAGCCGCTCAGAGATTGCGGTCTAGCGGCAGCGCACGCGACGCCTATGACCGCCACGACGGAGTATAGCCGCTCAGAGATTGCGGTCTAGCGGCAGCGCATCTTCGACTATGGCCGGTACCTAACGGAGTATAGCCGCTCAGAGATTGCGGTCTAGCGGCAGCTGGCTGCGCATGGTTCAATCATCGCCAATGAGTATAGCCGCTCAGAGATTGCGGTCTAGCGGCAGCAAGGTTTTGCCGCAGGTGTATGCCAAGGCTAGTATAGCCGCTCAGAGATTGCGGTCTAGCGGCAGCATGAAGATCGTATGGGACGAACCGAAGCGCAGTATAGCCGCTCAGAGATTGCGGTCTAGCGGCAGCTTCGTCGCGCTTGGCGATACCGACGGCCGAAGTATAGCCGCTCAGAGATTGCGGTCTAGCGGCAGCTTCGTCGCGCTTGGCGATACCGACGGCCGAAGTATAGCCGCTCAGAGATTGCGGTCTAGCGGCAGCTAAGAAGGACCCGCATCTGGTCCACAAGATAGTATAGCCGCTCAGAGATTGCGGTCTAGCGGCAGCCATGATGGCCTGCCAATGCCGGTGGCTGGGAGTATAGCCGCTCAGAGATTGCGGTCTAGCGGCAGCCAGATGGGCTATGGCGAGCGGACCGGACAGAGTATAGCCGCTCAGAGATTGCGGTCTAGCGGCAGCTGATGGGCATCCATAGCCGAGAGCTGGATCAGTATAGCCGCTCAGAGATTGCGGTCTAGCGGCAGCGGCGGTTCACCATGTCGATTTGATCGGCCATCAGTATAGCCGCTCAGAGATTGCGGTCTAGCGGCAGCTGAGGGTTTCGATCAGACACACGCCGACCTAGTATAGCCGCTCAGAGATTGCGGTCTAGCGGCAGCAATTCGCCGCGGTCGTTCACCGCGTCCTGCAGTATAGCCGCTCAGAGATTGCGGTCTAGCGGCAGCTACTTCCAGCCGCGCCTGCATTGGCAGGCCAGTATAGCCGCTCAGAGATTGCGGTCTAGCGGCAGCATGCTCTTGCGCGGCAACGGCTATGGGCTGAGTATAGCCGCTCAGAGATTGCGGTCTAGCGGCAGCATATCGGCCTGCGCGTCGTCCTGGTGCAGCAGTATAGCCGCTCAGAGATTGCGGTCTAGCGGCAGCGCGCGGCCTGTCCGGCGCGGGGCGGGGTGGAGTATAGCCGCTCAGAGATTGCGGTCTAGCGGCAGCGCCGGGGCTCTTCGCAGCGATCGAAGCCGTAGTATAGCCGCTCAGAGATTGCGGTCTAGCGGCAGCGCAATGAAGATCAGCGCCAGCGCAGGAGCCAGTATAGCCGCTCAGAGATTGCGGTCTAGCGGCAGCGCGTGACGAAGCTCCCCCTCACCCCGGCCGAGTATAGCCGCTCAGAGATTGCGGTCTAGCGGCAGCGAAAACTCGCCCCGCCTTAATCCGGCGGAGAGTATAGCCGCTCAGAGATTGCGGTCTAGCGGCAGCACCGGCGAGAAGCAGGTCCGCGAGATGCGCAGTATAGCCGCTCAGAGATTGCGGTCTAGCGGCAGCACCGTCGAGCTGCCGCTCATTGGCGTCCCAAGTATAGCCGCTCAGAGATTGCGGTCTAGCGGCAGCGAAGAGCGTATCGTTGACGAAACTGTTGACAGTATAGCCGCTCAGAGATTGCGGTCTAGCGGCAGCGATTCTCCGACAGTTAGACGATTATCAGCAAGTATAGCCGCTCAGAGATTGCGGTCTAGCGGCAGCAACCTGTCGGTCCGCCCGCCGCATGAGGCCAGTATAGCCGCTCAGAGATTGCGGTCTAGCGGCAGCATCATCCCCGCGCGCCCATATCTGGGCTTCAGTATAGCCGCTCAGAGATTGCGGTCTAGCGGCAGCCTGGGGTGGGCTCCGGCATCGTCACAGATTTAGTATAGCCGCTCAGAGATTGCGGTCTAGCGGCAGCATTCCCCGCCGTTAATCCTGGCGTCGGCGCAGTATAGCCGCTCAGAGATTGCGGTCTAGCGGCAGCTCGATGAAGCTGATGTCGCCAGATCCGAAAAGTATAGCCGCTCAGAGATTGCGGTCTAGCGGCAGCGGCTGCAGGCAACGCAGCCTTGCCGATGTCAGTATAGCCGCTCAGAGATTGCGGTCTAGCGGCAGCAAGAGGATCATCGCCACGCTGCTGGATATCAGTATAGCCGCTCAGAGATTGCGGTCTAGAGGCTGTTATGAACCTGCGGCGATCGCAGCAGCCTGCTTCATCATGATGCAGGCGAAAGCGACGACGTGAAGTCCGGCGAGTGTTTGAGCATAGCGTTCATAGTCCTTGACGAGACGGCGGAAG
>Ga0209816_1000078_pt1 | contig 73424 bp, 66 predicted proteins | sample CoawatmetaG01DNA_FD_187509 | JGI IMG/M metagenome (GOLD analysis project Ga0209816, IMG submission 187509) | Marine microbial communities from the West Antarctic Peninsula - Coastal water metaG017-DNA (SPAdes) (version 2) | ecosystem: Environmental > Aquatic > Marine > Coastal ...
TTGTTGACTTGTCCAATTCAGAAATTCGTGAGTTGCTTGAGAGGGACAAGATAGACTCATGATACTTATAATACCTTCAGCACAGATGTTGAATTATGAAATGCAGAGCGAGACAGGTGCTTGCACACATGCATTAATTAACCTTGCTGGAAAGCCCCTCTTTGTGCATATTGTTGAATATTATCAAAAAATACTTGATGATGAAAATTTAAACGTCATTCTAATTGTCAAAACAGGAGTCAAAAAACTTATTATTGACTATAAAAAATATATAGATAAATGTGTAGAAGTTGATAACAGCATTAGCTTTTTAGAAACAATTAATGCTGGACTTAAAGAAGGCTTAATAAATGATAAATCTGATGATGATAACCAGGTGATAATTCATATGGCAGATACCCTTCTTCCAGGAAAAGAGTTAACCTTAAAAAAAGATTGTATTTATGCATCTAGTATAATTGCTGATTCATATCGTTGGACACTCTTTACTGAAATAAATGGAGTGATTAAAGTTGATTCTGATAGAGTATTTTTAAAGCTTCAAGATAATGATAAGTTTGTATTTGTAGGCATTTATTCGCTTTCATCAGTAAATAAATTTAAAAAGTTATCTTCAAAAATCAGCTACTCAACAGATGGTATAGATCCGTTCTTTAAAGTGATTGAGAAGTACTCAGAATATAAACCTTTAAGTTTACGTGTAACAGATAATTGGCTGGATTTTGGTAATCTAGATACTTATTACATTTCTCAGCTTAACTATCAAAATCTCCGTCACTTTAATTCACTAGAGTTTAATGAGAAAAATGGAGTTGTTACTAAAAGGTCTAAAGATTCAAACTTTCTTCATCAGGTTAGGTGGTTTCAATTGCAACCAAATTCAATAGAGTTTTACTTGCCAAGAATATTCGAATATTCTGATGGAGAAAATCCCTACATTACAATGGAGATTCTAACAATACCAACTTTATCGGAGTTATTTATAAACGAACGTTTAGACATTGGTGCATGGTCAATTATATTGAGTAGACTTCAAAACATTTTAGAGATATATAGTAAGTATAAGTATGAATCAGAAACTGCTTATAATATGCAACATTCAATGTACGTTTCTAAGACTGTTCAGAGATTGGAAAAATTTCTTACTGACAATCCAGACAAGAAAGATATAAGATGCAAAGGTTTCCCCGATGGATATTCATTATGTGAGGTTCCAAGCCTTATTAAGGATTATATTGATAAGTATCATATTCTATCATCAAAAGACTTGACACCTATTCATGGTGATTTTTGTTTGACAAACTTGCTATATGACCAACGCTCTCGCATTGTTAAAATGATTGATCCAAGAGGCATATTTTCTTTACCAGGGATATATGGTGATAGTCGGTATGATGTTGCAAAAATTTACCATTCAATTCTTTCTGGTTATGACTATATTATTTCGGATAAATTTTCAGTAAATGTTCATAATAACCTTGTTGAATGCAAAATTCATAAAACTAAACATCATGATGAAATTGCTGAAATGACTCAAGAGTTACTTACTCCAAACTTGGTTGAACGACATCAAATCAGAGTCATAGAATCTCTTTTATTTCTAAGCATGCTTCCACTTCATGAAGACCGGCCTGATAGACAGTTGGCAATGATTTCTATAGGTTTAGAATTATTTAATTTTTATTATTCATTGGATAAGGACGCTTTATGAGTGTAGTTGTTTCCATGGCTGGCCTTGGGAGTCGATTTGCTAGGGTCGGATATAAACAGCCAAAGTATAAGATTGTGGTGAAAAGCAAAACACTGTTTGAATGGTCTATGTTGTCAATGAGGGATTTCTTTGATAACCATTTTGTTTTTGCTTGTTTAGATGATGCAGATTTTGAATGGATACAAAAGATCGCTAATAGCCTAGAGATTATTGACTATTCGTTCCACATAAGAGAGAGTGTGAGCAGGGGTCAGGCTGAAACGGTTTATGATGCTGTGAATTTGTTAAAAAAAGATGATATGCTCTGGGTTTATAATATTGATACGTATGTTGAAAGTGGAATAAAAAAAACAGATATTGGAGGTGCTTCTGGTTGTTTGCATGTGAGTTATTCAACAGAGCCAAATATGAGTTTTGTGGATTATGATGCAAATGGAAAAGTTAATAAAGTAGTTGAAAAAAAACCAATTTCAACTTGGGCATCAGTTGGTTGTTATGGATTTTCATCAGTTGATCTGTATAGGGAGATTTATAAAAAATCCTATTTATCTGGGATGACAAACGAGGTTGGTGGAGAGAGATATATCGCACCTATGTACAGCCTTATGCTGAATCTCGGGATGGAGGTTGTTGCACCTAAATTAGATCAATCATTAGTTCATGTTTTAGGGACACCGGAAGATATAAAAAAGTTTGATACTGCTGAATGAGTTTAAAGATACGAATATAGACTAAGAGTTCTCTATCAAAAAATATTTGGGAGGAAAGTTATTTTTAGACGAGCATTCCAATTAAACATCACACGGTCGTGAAGAGTTTTTTATTTATTATTGCATTTTTCTATGTTGCCTAATTCACATAATCACTTAATTCAAAGAAATTATTATAGATTTGTTATTATCTTTTCTCAGTATAAATCTTATGATTTTATCTACTACGATAGACAAATAATTATTCCCAAAAAAACTGATAACTTTCGGACTCGGGATTATATGCAAATCAAATCTGCACCAATTGAATTCTTTTTTTATTTCATCAAAATTCTTATATATTGAAATGTCACTTTTCCATTTTAAGTGAATGACCAACTTTCCGTGCTCTTTAAGTTGTGATAAAAAGTAATTCAAATAATCTTTATGAGTTTGAAACGAATTTGTTCTTGTAAAAGGGTAAAACTCAAAGCAAAAAATCAAAACGATTTGAAGAAATACATTCACAAATAGATAAACTTCATGAAGAGGGAATGACTAATAAAGAGATTTCGAATTACCTAAACTCGAGGAATATTTAAATATCCCAAATCATGAATGATCTAGACATCAATTATAGCTAGCATTAAACTTATCAACTTGCCACCTTCTTATTTCCATTATTAATTATCGAACTTAGAAGAATTATATGTATTAGATAAAAACTTTTTTGTTAAATAATCTATAAAATAATTAATAAAATAATTTTTTAATTCTACTTCCTAGAAGTTTAGTTTTTGTTATCACAAAGCAAAATTAATTCATCTGTTTACAAGCTAATTAATGTTTAAAAAGTATTAATATGAGCTGATATAATAGTCCTGTAGTTTTTTTTGATTAAATTAATATGGAATAAAAATTATTTTTTTATCTAAACATTTTCACTCCATTTATCTAGCTTCTTCTATAGTCTGGTATAACATAAACTTCATCTTTGATAAAAAAGGTTATAAGAATTGATTTCAAAATGTCTTTTCCCTGCAGCAGGCTATGGTACGCGTTTTTTACCAGCGACTAAAGCTGTCCCAAAAGAAATGCTTCCAATTCTTACGAAACCCTTACTTCAATATGGAGTGGAAGAAGCTATTGCTTCAGGAATTTTAAATATGGCTATCGTAACTGGAAGAGGTAAAAGATCTATTGAAGATCATTTTGATAATTCCTATGAATTAGAATCACAATTACTTGGAACGCCAAAAGAATACCTCCTTAATGAAATTAAGGATATCGTAGACACTGCAACCTTTACTTATGTTCGCCAGCCAAAAATGCTTGGTTTAGGCCACGCAATTTTAGCAGGAAAGCCCCTAATTGGTAATGAGGCTTTTGCAGTTATTCTTGCGGATGACCTTTGTGATAACGAAGAAGAGGGGGTTTTGACTCAATTAATTAAAGTTTACAACCAATATAAATGCTCAATTATAGCCATTGAAGAAGTGCCTATTGATCAGGCTAGTAAATATGGAATAATAAATGGTGAGATGATTGATAATAATATTTATCAAGTTAGTAATATGATTGAAAAACCTAAAAATCCTGATAGTAATTTAGCCATAATAGGGAGATATATCTTAACACCAGATATTTTTGATCTTATTGAAAAAGTTAAGCCTGATAGTCATGGTGAAATACAGATAACTAACGCCCTACTTGAGCAAGCAAAAAAAGGAAATGTTATTGCTTATAAATTTACTGGAAAGCGTTTTGATTGTGGCGATATAAAGGGCTATCTTAAAGCTATTAATTATTTTGCTGACAAAATAAATCTTTAGTCTTCATATAGAATATCAGCAATACTAGATTGAGGTTTAAATTCAGGAACTATTTTAATTAATATTGCTCGTAGTTTTAGATGATTAAATTTTAATGCAGCCACCTCAAGTCTTTTTAATATTAGCTCAAGCTCACTCCAATCAACTGTTTCTTCAACTACCCTCATAATTAAACTATTCTCGGTTTCATATACATCTCCACCAATTAAAAGCTCTTCGTAAAGTTTTTCGCCAGGTCTTAAACCAGTAATTTTAATTTCTATATCACCATTAGGGTTAATCTCACTTAATACTTCTAACCCACTCAGTTTGATCATTTTTATTGCTAAGTCATAAATTCGCACTGGTTCACCCATATTAAGAACAAATATATCACCTCCTTTACCCATAGCTCCAGCTTGAATAACCAACTCCACTGCTTCAGAAATAGTCATAAAATAACGCACAACCTTTTTATCAGTCAATGTAATAGGGCCACCAGCCTTAATTTGTTTCTTAAATAATGGTATTACTGACCCACTCGAATCCAAAACATTTCCAAATCTAACCATCATAAATCTCGTTAATTTTTGATTTTGTGACAAAGATTGTAGAATGATTTCTGAACATCTTTTCGTTGCTCCCATTGTGTTGGTTGGACGCACAGCTTTGTCAGTAGATATAAGTACAAAAGTCTCAACACCACAATTTATAGCAGCATTTGCAACGCCTAGGGTTCCAAAAATATTATTAATAACTCCTTCTGTATTATTAAACTCTACTAGAGGAACATGCTTATAAGCAGCAGCATGATAAATAGTTTGAACACCGAATTTCTTACAGATACTTTCCACCCTATCTTGATTAACTACTGAGCCTAATAATGATATTAGATCTACACTTTTATTTAATTCTAAATCAATGTTGTAAAGTGCTAGTTCACTTTGCTCAAATAATATTAATTTACTTACTCCAAGTAGAGCTATTTGTCTGCAAAGTTCAGACCCTATAGATCCTCCAGCACCTGTAACCATTACAACTTTACCTCTTATATTAACTTCTAGAAGAGATTGATTTGGGGTTACAGATTCTCTACCAAGTAGGTCTTCGATTTTAACTTGGCGGAAATCATCAATACTTAAATTTCCTTTTGCAATATCATTAAAACTTGGCAACGTTTTTACATTAACCGGAAATGGCTGCAAATTTTTAATAATTTGATTACGCTTGACTCTCGATATAGATGGCATTGCTAAAAAAACCTCATTGACACTGTATTTCTTAATCAGATAATCTATATCATGGAAATTATGAACCTTAATATTATTAATAAATTGCCTATTCAAATTACTAGAATCATCAATAAATGCAACTGGTTGATATTCACTTTTCTGAAGTAATGCTTCCATTAGTTGACTTCCAGTTGAACCTGCTCCATAGATTAAAACATTTATAGTTTTGTCATTTTTTATAATATTAGGATTGCTTAAAAGGCTTCTAGCCAAAATCCTTAGTCCAATAATACTTATTAGAGACAAAAGCAAATTAATTAATATAACAGATCTAGGAATCCCATCAAGTGATGACATAAAACCAACTAAACCCCAAATAAGCGAATATAGGCAGACAGCTTTAAATACTCCCCAGAGCCCTGGCATTCCAAAAAATCGAGAAATTCCATGGTACAGTCCAAAATAAAAAAATATTGGCACGGATATAATTGGAGCCCCTAGAATAACCAATAATAAATAAAATTCAGGCCAAAACCAATATCCAAGTCTTAAACTAAAGGAGAGAAATAAGCAGGATATTAGTATTAAAGAGTCTAAAGATATAATAAATATCTGTTTATAAATTCTAGGAATTTTTATTAGTGCATTAATCAACTATTTCTACCTTTATTTAACAAGATCTATTATATTAAAGATTTTTTCATATCTCTATATGAAAATATGAATTAACTAAATATATTAATAAATCCAATTTAAACACTTTGGCATTTCAACTCGCCTTCTACTTAACCTAACATTCTAATTGAAAAAAATCACATACAGCTTAAAGCTTATAAATCAAATAGAGCATTACTTACTATCTTTATTATAATAATTGCAAGCAGCTCTAATATAACTTTATAAAATTAATATAATTTTTATTTTTGTCCTTAAGTTACCGTAAGACAATTTTTTTGATTGTTAATAAGATGATTTTAATATCAAGCCATATGCTTTTTTTATCTATGTACTCAACATAACACTTTAATTTTATAGGCAGAATAACATCAATATATGCCTGTCTAGGATCTTTATGTTCTCCAAGAGTATTATTTTCATCAATCATTAAAATAGATGCTATATCAGTAATTCCTGGCCTTACTGATAAAACTTTTTCTTTAATGACATCAGGGTAGAAATTAATAAACTCTTGAACTTCAGGCCTAGGACCAACTAAACTCATTTTCCCTAACAAAACATCAATTAACTGAGGAAGCTCATCTATTTTATATTTTCGTAAAAATTTACCTAACCTAGTAATACGATTATCAATACCAATTGTTAAGTTTCCTTGATTTATAGAGTTTAAGTACATGGATCTAAACTTGTGAATTTTAAAAACCTTTCCTTCTAGCCCTACTCGATTCTGTCTAAAAAAAACTGGTCCGTGCGAGTCTAATTTAATCAAAATCGCAACTAACAAAAGAATAGGAGATAAGAAAATTAATCCAACTAGAGAAAGAATGAAGTCAAATGTTATTTTGATCATTTAAACGCATTATGTAATTCTGAAATAATATAATCTTGTTGCTCATCAGTCATTAAAGTATATAACGGTATGCTGATCATAGCTTGATAAGCCTTATCTGTCTCGGGAAACATATCACTAGTCAGTTTATATCTATCCCTCCAATATGGCTGAAGATGAAGCGGCTTATAGTGGACACTTGTACCAATATTTTTTTCGCTTAGATAATGTATTAGTTCATCTCGACTAATCTTTGATTTTTGATTAAGCCTAATTACAAATAAATGCCATGCATGCACTCCATTATTATTTTTGTCTGAAGGCAATATTATAGGTAAATTAGATAATTCAGATAAATATCTTGAGGCAATTTTTTTTCTAATTTCCAAAAATTTTGGCAATTTCTGTAACTGATGAATGCCTATTGAAGCTGCGATATCAGTCATATTATATTTAAATCCAGCAGAGATAACTTCGTAGTACCAAGAAGATTTAATAGAGCGAAAGCGATCAAATGCATCTCTATCTATTCCATGCAATCGCATAACTTTTATTCGTTTTGCTATAAAGGGGTCTTGTGTAACAACCATCCCTCCTTCTCCAGTAGTCATAGTTTTATTAGCATAAAAACTAAATACTGTTACATCTGATTCTAATAATCCAATAGCTCTACCTTTATAGGAAGCTGATAAAGCATGCGCTGCATCCTCGATAACTTTAATTCCAAATGATTTAGCAAGCTGTAATATCTCGTCCATATCACATGCTAATCCAGCATAATGAACTACAATTATTGCTTTAGTTTTTTTACTTATAGAAGCTTTTATTGTATTGTAATCCATATTCAGAGTTATAGGATTAATATCAATCAATTTTACTTCTGCACCCATATGTCTTACTACTCCAGCACTTGCAGTAAAAGTTAAGGATGGAACAATAACTTCATCACCCTCCTTAATGCCTAGAGCCTCAAGAGCAAGATGTAAGCCTGCTGTTGCTGAATTTACCGATATTGCATGAGTATTTTGGCCAAGAAAATCGACAAAATTTTCTTCAAATTTTTTGACTTTTGGACCAGTTGTCAACCACCCACTTTTGAGCGTATCAACAACCTCTGCAATTTCCTCTGAGCCAATATCTGGCAATGAAAATGGTATGGGGTTAATGTGTGTGTTTTTCATATGATTAATAAAATTTTCTAATAGAAAATGGCACTCCAAAAATTATTCCAAAGAGGTATGACAATCTCATTGTCCACATAGCTATATATACTGAAATAAACATATACTTATAAAAAATTAAGAATACAAGTAATTCAATTACAATTATGGGAAGGATAAAGTCAAACCCATACTTAAATACAACTAATAAAAATATAAAGGCTATCATTAAATACAACATTAAAGCTTTTCTTGGCAAAGTTCTTGACCTAATAATCACTTCAGGCTTATATCTTCCCCATGAAAAGTACTGTTTTCCTAGCGCGAATAAAGACTCTCTTGCTACCTGAGATGCCTTACAATTACTAGTTAAGAAAACTTTACCACCTTTCTTTCTAAATCGAAAACTATGCAAATCATCTTCATTTTTTTTCATATCTAAATCATACAATTCACCAATTTCAAAAAAAACTGTTTTTGTAAAGAAAAATACAGCTGTTTCAACTTCAGTCAATCCATAATTACTTTCACTTCTCCATGAAAAAGCAGTTACATAAGGATTATTCATTGCCAAAGGTATACCTTTTGAAAAGTAACTATTGCCATTGCTAATATGCTCAACTTGGCCTGAGACATAAATTGGGCTTTTATCTTTATTTTGCAGACTTGAAAAAGTATCTACACACTCTTGAAGGTAGTTTTGCGATAGTATAGTATGGCCATCTAATCTAAATATATATTCAGTATTTACTATTGAATAGCCGAGGTTAAAATTGGAAGATGCGCTATCGTCTCCAGTAATATTTGTTATAACTACTCCAGTAAAAACACTACTTTCTAATTCTTGTAACTTATTAAATGCTATCTCAGAAGTCCTATCATTTGACCTGCCATCAACAATAATTAAATCTAAACTAAAAGAATGAAGGCCTCTTGTTTGAAAAGCAAGAGATTCAATAGCCTTTTCGATAAAAGACTCTTCGTTTCTAATAGGCATTATTACGCTTATTTCAATCATTTCCTTACCATTTAAAAGCTATTTATAAGCAATAATCTTCCTTATTTTCTTATAATTTTTAATACCTAAACTTTTTTTTAATACTGATTTAAGTCTATCCTCTACTCTCCAACTCATAACAGTTTTAAAATTTGGTTCCATTACCTTAAATATTTCATTCTCTCTCATCTTTGAATTAATAGAATTTCTAGGAATTATCTTTTGTGTCGTATTAGCAAGACCGTGTTGAGAAGTAAAAACTTTATCATAATAATTAGATAAAGCAAGATCTATTAATTCTGAGTTATAAAGGCCATATGGAAAAGATAATGCATCTATTGAAGAACTTAGCTTATCCTCAATAATCTTTTTTGAAAGGCTCATTTCTTTTTCAGCTATATTTAAAGATACGCCTGTTAAATCAATATGAGACTTACTATGAGAGCCAATTTTCATTCCATATTTCTTCATTTCAGAAATCTGTGCCCAGTTAAGATAACCCTTACTTCCAACCCTATCTGTAATAATAAAAAAAGTAGCACTAAGCTCATTTTCAATAATACTTGGGAAAACTATATCATAGTCAGAATCATGGCCATCATCAAAAGTAATTAATAAGGGCATTTTATCCAAATTTTCTGAATTAGCAGACTGAGAGGCAAATTGTAATATTTTATTCCATTCATTAATATGCACATCTTCCCATTCAGAACTATACTCTTTAACAATTCTATGAAGAACAATAGGAACAAGCTTTTGGGATGTCATTTCTTTTTTATAATTAGTAGTTAACATCTTTATAGATAGCCTTATTTTAGATATAAATTAATTATATAGCCAAGAAACTTAGAATTAAACCCCTCAAACTCCCCTAGCTGAGACTCTAGACTTGCTCCAGTTCCTTTTTTAAAATTATAGACACCAATATTAACTACTGGATCAACTCCATTTAAATCATAACTTACACATCCACAAGACTTACAGAAAGCTACTAAATGTATAAAGAGATTATATGAAGTATAAATTTTTCTTGATTTTTTGGTTGTTGCAGCAAAAATATCAATAGCCTTATCTTGATAAATTATCGCTCCACGAATTGCTATAAAATTTCCAAACTCATCTTTAGCGCCGAACACAACTAATTGGTCTTTATAAAATTTTACTATATTCCTAATCTGTCTTTTACTAAAACCTACTTTAATATTTTTTATAGATTGAAGCTCTTCATACATACTAACTATAATTTCTGGATCAGTTACTCGGCAAATAATGGATTCAGAGCGCCTAGATCGCATTAAATTTCTTTTCCAATTTTTTGAAGCACCGCTCTCGATTTCTTCTATTGATGGAATTAGACTTAACTCCATATTTAAACTACTACTAAGCTTTTTTGATGGCTGAACCCAGCCTTGAGTTAGTAATAGTATATGCTCATTAGAGTTATAACTATGATTTGACCTAAAACGGAGATATAAGAAATTGAGTTTTAAATTTTGGGATAAAAATTTATCAAAATTTAATCCATATTTATAGTCACCTAAAATCCAGTCAGGAATCCACACGATTCCTACTTTAAATGGATAAACTTTCAAGAATGACTGAATTAAAGCAACAGGGGAGCCTGCTTCCATACAAACCCATCTTTTTATGACCCATTTTTCTTCACTCATAACATTTGACCAGGCACTATCTTGAAGATACGTATTACAACTAAATAAATCTAGTAACTCACTCCATTCCTGATCATTTCCATGGTGCAAACTCCATTCAAAATTCAAAGTCTGCTCCTGGATTTAAAAGTAAACTATTCCTACACATTACATTCACGTAAAGACAATATTATTTTTCTCAAATGTTTTTCTTTTACACCCTGATGAATAGGAATTAAAACAAGGCTTCTATCTAATTCGTTTGCTATAGGGAATTCACTTGAAGAGAGTGCTACTTTTTCAGGTAGCTCATACCAAGGCCATCGAATTGCTCCAATACCTTCTTCTCGCATTAATTTAACAATAATATTTTTTTTATCATAGAGTGGAAAATACTGGGGAACACAGCCTATATCAAGATCACTATAAAGTGGAAGTAGTCCTAAATCTATTACAGCTTGAAGAAGTTGTTTATAATTTTTTCTACTAGAGTTTCTAATATTACTCAGATACTCTTTATCCGTTAAATAATTTACTAATGGACTAGATGGATGAATTGACTTTAGATCAAATTGTTGATTTTTAGATACGAAAGAACCAGCATAAGTCCTCAATTTAATTTTAATATTATTAATAAATGAAGAATATAAGTTTGGCCAGCCAATAAATGCAATAATAGATTCGACTATCCGAGATACTAAATATAATGAAATTTTGAATGATTTACTATTGTATTCTTTTGTTATAGAGATAGTATTACTATAGTTATTAATACATAGTGCACCTCCATCTTCACATGGTAAAGTTTTTCTCAAACTGAAAATTGATATGTCTCCAACAAGCCCAACTCGTTTTTCATTTCTCTCTGACAAAAAACTATGTGAACAATCCTCAATAACTTTCACATTTAAAGGTTTACAGATTTGCACAATGTCTAAAATATTTGAGTAGAACCCAAAATAATGAACAACCAAAACACTCTTGGCATTTTCATATTTAATAGCTTTTTTAAGATTATTAATATCAAACTGTAATTCTTTATTTACATCTAAAAAAACAACCTTGTAGCCAAAATCTTCCAAAAATATAGTTATCGAGCTACAAATATATGCTGGAACTATTATCGCTGAGCCAGGCTCTATTCCTAGAGCATGCAATCCAGATATTAAAGCCTCTCTTCCACGATGATAGAAAAGAAAATTATTGATAGGATTAATTTTTGGCTTTTTTAACGATAGCCTAATATCTAGTGGAGGTCTTGCTGTAACTAACATAATTTAAACCCCTATCGCAATTTAATAGATTCAAAAAACTGCTTTATAAATGATAATAAAATTCGCAAAACTCTAACAAGAAACCATACATAATTAACATTTTTTCTAAATTGTACAGCTATTTTAAGCTCATTTTTCATCCTCTTAAAAATGTTACTTGAAGTAATATTTCCATTGCGCTCAACATATGAACCTAGAACATCAGACATAAAAAAAAGATTAATACTCTTTGACATTCTTATCCACAACTCATAATCCTGTGCTGACATTAATTTTTCACTAAAGCCATTAAATTTTAATAATAAAGATCGAGTACATACTACGGCTGAAGTTGAAAAAATATTTGCTGAATAAAGCTGAGTAACTAACGATTTGCTTGGAGTATATAAATCTGTGTACTTTAGAATCTTAGGCTCCCGATTCTGCCTTTTATACAATTCATTATGACAAATAAAATTTATACTTTGATTATTAATAATAACATCCTCAACTTTTTCTAATTTATCATAGTTCCAAAGATCGTCAGAGTCTATAAAAGCAATCCATTCTGAAGATGCATGATAGATACCCATATTTCTAGCAGCACCAGGACCCTTATGAGGAGATTTGATAATCTCCCAATCAATATTTAAAGCATTCTTTGTTAAAAAATGAGTTACTACTTCAATAGTACTATCTTGAGATCCATCATCAATAATAATTATCTGATCTGGTTTTCTAGACTGAATTAGCAACGTAGAAAGAGTTTTTTCAACAAAATTACTGGAATTAAAAACAGGGCAAATTACACTTATACTAGCCATTATAATGTCCGAAAAAATAATTTAAAAAAAACTGAAAAGTAAGCATTACTCATGAGCTCTAATCCACTTATTTAGAACATATAAAGAATATAAAGATTGGCCAGATTGAGAACGCTTGGTGTTATTTTTTAACCAATCTTCAATAGTTTTTGAATTAAATATTGAATTAAGTGGGCTAGCTAAACCACTAAGCAACTCTTCTTTTATGATACTTTTCTCAATCCCTACCCATGAGTTTATTGGTGAATTAAACCCTTCTTTTTTTCTAGAAAGTATAGAAGATGGTAAAGTATGTTTAAGTGATTCTTTAAGTAATGATTTATCATTAGTTCTACCTATTAATACATTACTTGGTAATGAATATGCGAATTCTACAATATTATGATCTAAAAGTGGAACTCTCCCTTCAACTGAAGCAGCCATTGAAGCTTTGTCTGTTAAAGATAATATATTATTAGGTAAATAGTTCTCTAAATCCAATTTAATTCTTTTAAGCGGAGTGTTATAAATCGAGCCATCAAAAGATAAATCAAAGTTTTTCATTAATAAATCGAATTGAGATTGGTCATTAAATAACTGTTGAAGAAATTCTAAATTTGCCCCTGATATCATTGTTGCAAAATTTCGACCTTGGCTTTTTAATCTTAAAGACCAATCTGGCCTAGAACTCTTGGTAGCTATACAAAATAATTTTTTAATTAATTTTCTTTCTGATAGCCAAGGCGCAGAGCCAATTTTATTAGAAAAATGTCTTGAATAACCTCCAAAAACTTCATCTCCTCCCGCACCTGATAATAAAACTTTAATTCCATTTTTTTGAGCTTCTTTAGATATGGCATATGTTGGAATTATTGAGCTATCTGCAAGTGGCTCATCTAGAAAAGGCATTAACTCATCAAGCAAATCAAGCTGTTTTTGAAAATCAACATTGATAATAGTATGATTAGCTCCTAATTGCTCAGCTAGAAGTTTTGCAAATTCTGCATCTTTACCTCCTTTACCAGTAAAGTCAACAGTAAATGTATTGACAGTGCTAGAAATTTGTGCAGATAAAGCAGCAATAGCACTACTATCCATCCCTCCACTAAGAAAAACTCCTATTGGAACATCACTCCTAGATTGCAGCCTAACTGATTCATGCAATAAACTTCTCAAATGTTCAACAGCCTCATCCCTACTGATAGAGACAGTTTCTATCTGATTAGGCGTCCAATATTTAGTTAGTACTACCCTTTTATTATTAATCAAAACCTGTTCTGCTGGCATCAATTTACTTAAATTTTTATAAATTGTCTTGGGTTCTTGGATATAGGAATAGCCCATATACATAGATATACTATCTATATCAAGTTCACAATTATCAGAAGCAGATTTAAGCGAGTTTAAATCTGATGAAAACATAAAAAAATTTTCAGAATATTGATAAAAAAGGGGCTTAACTCCTAATCTATCTCTTGCCAGCCAAAGGTTATCAGTTTTTTCATCGTACAGAGCTAAGGCAAATATTCCATTTAATTTTTCAATACACTTAATACCCATTTCTTCATATAAATGCAAAATTACTTCAATATCACTATGTGTTTTAAATTTATGGCCTCGTTCAATCAATTCAGACCTTAGTTCAATATAATTATAAATTTCTCCATTTGCTACTATATGAATATCATTTGACTCATTACTTATTGGCTGATGGCCACCTGATAGATCAATAATTGAAAGTCGTCTAATTCCCATAGAAATATGGCCAAATGAGACAATACCTTCATCATCAGGACCTCTATGAACAAGGTTATCAGACATATTCCTAATTCTACCTTTAGAAACAGGCTTGCCATTAAAATTGAAAATTCCAAAAATTCCACACATAATTATTAACTCTTTGATAACCTTAATTTGTAGGAGAAATTCGCTGGTAAAGAAAAATTTCCTATAAAGCACTTTGTTAAAGATGGATCCTTTACCCCATAGGATGGAAATCTCCAGCCACCCATCGGCTCATTTGAGCTTGATAAAAAATACTCTGAGCTATGTCCATCTATACATTCAATTTTAATATCTGAATTTTCATCGGGCAAATGAAATCTGCATTCCATCTGATGTTTTCCAGTACCATTAAAAAAATCCTTAATTTCCAAGCTTTCTTTTGAAAAAATAAAATCTCTACTGCAGTCTGAAATCCCATTCCTTAAACGAGAAAATCCATTATGTTTATAAGAAAAAATATATTCACCATCAATTTTAATAAGTTTACTTGTGGTAAATATAGCCCTTCGATAATAGTCTGGATATAGCCTATCTCTTGAAGATAAGAATGGTGGGTACTTATCAATATGAATACTATTATGAGCAATGCCATAGAAACCATAGCGACTTTGCTTGTCTAAATCATAGCTTATTAGACCTGGATCTATCAGTATTTCTTTTTGGTCTTTAAATAGCACAAATGCTCCAGAATCCCGGTGAGCATGACTAGCAATTGTTTGCCCCATATATGGATCAATATGCCAAATTGCTGTCCAGTCATAAATATCAAGTCGATACCATCCAGTTTTGGTAAATACTTTTAATTTCTCATTAGTATCTAAAGAATTCAAAGTATTAAATACCTCAAGAGCTTCTTCTTCCTCAAATAGTCTAGCCCAACCATAAAGCTCTCTATTATTTTTAGAGCTAGAGATGAGTGGAGAGATTGGTAAATCAATAAGCCAAAAGGGATCACAATCAGGTGAAATATCGCCAAAAGTTGGCATAATAGGCTGAACTCCATCTCTTTCGATTAAGAAAAAGTTACATCCTTTAACTAATGGATTAAGATAAGGCTCTAATAACTCCAGTGTCTGGGTGTCATTTTCTTCTGAAGCTAAGAGAGTTAATTCAGTTAGCCACCTGGTAAATAAGAACTGATAATGAGAAGAACCCTCGCGTAAAAAACCATCTAATACTAGAATTGGCAGCTTATCACTTAATATCTCTCTTCCAATTTTAACTAACTGTGGCTCATCAAAACAATGGCCAGCAAATATTAATGCCCTAGCATTATTTACAACATGGTTTCCTGTCAAATCTGCATGATGATACTCAATATTATTGGCCACATTGTAGGCCATAATTATTAGAGCTTGAGCTATATCATTTGGAGATTTCTTCCAATCTTTTAAAGTGCAACGCATAAATAGACAATAATTACTTATTCTTTCAGATACAGTGTAAGTATTACTGACTCTCCCTGAAGGCAATACTGTCATTTCTATAAGCCAAGAGCGGACTAGAGACTCGCCCCAATCAAAAGTAGGCTTTGCTTCTTTATTACTAGCAGCATGTAATAACCAATTCCATCGATGTAATGATACAAACTGTTCATGCTCTTCGTACTTAAAATTCCAATTTGGAAAATCTTGAAAATAACAATAATCATTAGAAAGCTTGAGTTTGAAGGGGCCAAATAAAATTTTATTAGGTTTTGAAATTTCAATTTCTAATGGTTTTTTATTCAGAGAATTAGCTAATTTTTTTATACTTCTGGGATAGTAAAAAAACTTATTTAAATTTAAATATCTTAAAGTTTTACGTAATAAATTTGAATATACCAAAACTAAAATTGAAATTATCATTCTAGGCTCATATAGCCTTCGAGTTATATTTTTTAACTCAGATAAATCTACCTTACAAACTAATTTTTGACTAGTCATTATTTTTTAATACCTTATTAACTTTTTCAATCCATTCAAGATTACCAACTAAACGATTATGATACTTTTGCGCCATTAACTTAGCATTAAATTTAGATTTAACACGATTAAAGCCTTGTTCTCCAACTTTTATCCTTAAAGACTCACTCTCTAATAATTTAATTATGCATTTAGAATATGCTTCTTCATCATTTCTATCTATGAGATACCCTCCACAATTATCCTTTAAGACTTCGCGTAAACCACCAGTAGAGGTTGAAATAACTGGGACTTTAGAAAGCATTGCCTCTGCAACTACTAATCCAAATGATTCAAATTCTTGAGATCCGACTAAAAGTAGATCGAAAAAAGGAATAAGAAGAGACCCATTTTCAATGAAATTTAAAATATGGATATTTTGGGCAACATTGTATTTTTCAGTCAATTTTGTAACTTTAATTATTTCTTCTTCAGAGCCAGCCCCACAAAAAATAAGATGGACATTTGGAAGCTTATTTAAAACTTTTTTAAATGATTTAATAACAAACTCATGACCTTTACGATCCTCATAATTTGCAAGCATTATGCACATTTGGCTTTTAGAAAGCCCCAGATCTGTAATTTCACTTGGTAATTCTTTCAATGCAGTATTATTCTGATCAATGCCATTATATATATAGCTAGGAAGGTATTGCTTTAGACCATCTCTTTGAGTTAAAGATTGAGCACATACTTTTGAAACTCCAATCATTCCAGAAATAGAGTTTAAGAAAATTTTATCAACAAAGTTTTCATACCATCTTGTTCCATAGAATGGGCTAACTGCAAAATTATGAAAGTTATGAAAATTGGGCCTTGAATACTTGTAAAGACTATTCCAAACTATATTTGCTACCCTGCAAGTTTCACCACCAGGATAACCTCCATTTATTACCATCAGAATATCAGCATCAGCTTTTTTAAAATATTTTTGAATAATTAAAAATTGTATAGGAAAAAAAAATAACTTGAAAATAGGTCGAAAAAATTGTTGTAATCTTTGAGGAAAGAAGCCAAAAATAGCTTTAGAAAATACAAAGCTTAAAGGAATATAAAGTGAATCAATCTTACAATAATGACTTATGCGTTGATAAATTTTTGCACCTGGATGGTTATAGTTGTGAACTAGAATAATTCGATCATTTTTATTTGGCCAATACTTAACAAGTGATAAAATAAAGCTATCAACACCACCAGGACGGTCATTTTCAATAAAAAAAATAATGCTACTTGATTTCTGTTTCTCCATAAGCTAGCCATCCTTCTTGAATAAAATCGTAAAGCCCTCAGACGTAGAATTTGAGTAGCGATTACCAAATATTTTAACTAGAGAAGGAAAAATCTTAATTAATCTTGCAGGCCTGAAAAATAGCCAAGAATGGTCAGATTGCATCTTGAATTCATACTTTAATGCTAATTTAATTAAACTTTCTTTATCAAAAAAACGGATATGAGGAAAGTTCCATCTATCAGAATTTGGAAAGTAGTTAAAAGTATCAATTTTATTTGTAAATAGCATTCGTAGTCTACCAATTATGGGGAAGTGGTTAGGCACATGAAGCAAAAGATAGCCTCCTGGAGAAGTTATGCGATTAATTTCTGAAATCAAATGCTCTGGAAATAAAAGATGTTCAAGAAGATCCTTACAAATTACCAAATCCGAATATTGACTATTGATAGGAAGTATATCTAACGATAAATCTTTAACTAAATGAACCTGATCAAACCCAATTTCTAATGCTTTCTTTAATGCATATTCACTACCATCAATGCCAATAAGACTCGAATCATTTTTTTTCAAAGCAGCTGAAAAAATTCCATTACCACATCCAATATCACATATTATTGATGGAGTTTTAATTGAGGACAAAACTTCATTCAATACTGGGGTAAAGTAATTATCATCTGAATTCCCAATAATATTATCAATATAAGGGTTAGGAAAATTTTTATAATTTGAATCTTTCATAATTAGAGAAAATAATATTAAATAAGTCTATTTATTTTTTGATAATATAGATTTGTAAAGTCTTCTAGTAAAGTAATGTAAATGAATTTTTTTATAATACTTCTTTTGGTGGTAATCATTATTTAAATCTAACAAATGAGCTAGTTTTAAATCTTCGTTTATAAACTCCACTTTATTCTTATTGGGATTTAACTTCAAATGATTTACAATTTTTTTAATAGTAGAAGATCGTTTATCAATTAAATCCTCAAAATTAATCCATATAAAATTAGACTTTTTTGTATTTTGTAGAGTAACTTTATTATAGTAGAACCATATAGCTTCTGCATTAGATGGCTTATTATAAATTTTTAAACTAGTAAGAGCAAACGACTGGACTACTTCACTCGGATCTCTGTAAATGTAGATAATTTTAGCCTTAGGAAAAATTTCTAACATATCATTGATAAATGGAGTTATGTTTGGAGTTTTGCAGCCCCATCGAGCTGATGGGTAACCTATTGTCTTTCCATACATTGAATACCATGTATGTATTATATTTCCTAAAGTTTTTTCATCTGTGTTTAAAAGATCTCTTATAATTATTTGAGAATCACACAATTTCCATCGATTTGACATTTCCTGAGATTCCAAAATTTTAATGACACCACGTACTCTAAATACCCACGATTTATTGATATTTTTAAGGTAATAACTGTAACACCTTAGTAGAGAAAAATTTTCGGGAGGGAAAAATATATCGCCAGTTTCATGTAAGCATTTTGCTAAAAAAGTATTGCCTGATCGCCCACATCCAATAATGAATATAGGCTCAATGTCTTTTTTTTGAATTGAAAGCCTATGATTGTGATTTCTCTTTTTTAAAAATCTACATAATAAAGAATAAATATAATTCCTTATTTGCATTCTATTTATTCTATAAAGATAAGATAGCATCTCTAATAACCTCTCTATAGTTAAATGATTTAAGGTGTTCTTCACACAAGAACATTTCCTTAACTTTACTCATATTCTTTGGTTGATCCATTTCTCTATCTGCTTTACTTAAAATTAAAGAAATATTCTCAGTATTAATATCATCTGTACTAATAAGGACATTCCAATAGTGAATATCAAAAATTTTTACACCCACAAAAGACTTGTCAGTCAATCGAAGTAATGGCTTTTCATCTGCTATCGCCTGAAAAAGTGCAATTGAAGAGTGTCCAATTACTAAATTTGAATTCTTTATTAATGAAAGTGTTTTTTTATAAATAATATCTCTATCTTCAAACTTATTATCAGAATAAAAATACTTACCTGAGGCTCCAATAATAACGGGCATTTTAAATTTATTTTCTAAAGCACTAAACACTTTATTAAGTCTATTGTAATAACCTTTTAAATCATTGCATATTTCCGAATTAAACATCTTGGCATCAGGAGAATACTCAATTGAATCATCAACAAAAACTATGTAATCTCCAGATATTTCTGGTGTAGCGTCTTCCCAAAGAATATTTGGTGACGGAATACTTACAAACTTAGAAGTATTAATTATCTTATTAGCTCTTTGCCTTGAAACTGAACCACAACCTATATATATACTTGGATGGCGATTTAAAAAATTAAATTTTGAAATATTATCTTTTATATTTTGTTTTACAAATCTAAGACCACTAAAAATTGGATTTGTTTGAAATTCTTTAACTACAATAGGAATTTTTTTATGAGTTATTGACTTCAATAACCAATTATCATAAATTCTAACTCTACTCAATGTCCATGAAATTTGCCATACAATATCCCCATCTCCTAAGCTTTCTATCTTATCTAGTACATCATTTTTTTTTGTAAAATACTGATGCTTTGGTCCTAAAAATTTATAACTCTGATTGCCAGAAAAATATAAACTAAGTCTAGAGCGTGAAAAAAAAATCCTGGATAAGTCCCAAAACTCAACATCAAACCCTTGAGATTCAAACCACCAAGGATCTATCTTGTCACCAAAAATTGTTGAGGTTGGGAAATTATTGATAATAATTATTCTCATTATTTAGATGGTTCATCATGCTTATGTGACTTTGAATAAATATTTTCTAGAAACATATTATGGTAATTTAGTGCCATTTTTTCTGCAGAAAAACTATTCACTATTCTTTGCTGTGCATTTATTCCGAAAGTCCTTCTTTTTTTTGGATTTCGAATTAAAAACTCTAGTCCTATTACCCACTCCTTTATATTCATTGGTTCAATAATTAATCCAGAAGTTTGATCTTCTATAATTTCAGAAATTGCACCAACATTAGATGCTATAACTGGGATTTTAGAAAGCATCGCCTCAGCATACGAGTATCCAAAACCTTCAAAATCTTTAGTAGGCATGGCTAAGATATCGAACGACTTAACAACGTCAATTGGGTCACCTTTAATAAAGCCTGTAAATGTAATATTTTTCTCAATATTATAATTCGAAACTAAATATAAAAGCTTATTGATAACAACCGGATTTCCTGAACCAACAATAACATAATGTGCATTTTCTCTTAAAAACTCTGACTCATTAAATGCATGTAATATTGTTTCATGGCCCTTGAAATCATCAAGGCGGCCAATTGTACCAATCAAAGTTTTATTCTGGACTCCAAGTTTACTTTGTAAATTAATAGATTCATTTTTAGTTGAAATGCTTAGGCCATTATAGATAACTTTAAAATTTTTTAATGGCGTAAATTTTTCAAGCATCTTTTTTGATGCTAATGAGACTGTTAATCTTTTAATCTTAAATAAATTAATAATTACTGAGAGAAAATTTGCAACAACAACTGACGGGATGTAGCTCTTAAAAAGTATTGCATGATGAACCATAAGGAAAGAAGGAGCTTTAAAAAATTTAGCTATAATTATTGCGATAAAGGTACTAAGACCACCCGGATAAGATCCGTTACTAACTAAAATTATATCTGGATTTGCTTTACTAAGATATCTAGTAAACTTAAAAAAGAATAGTGAATATGCCCTGGCTATAAAAACCGATTTAACAAATTTTGATCTGTCTGAAGGTGCATACCATTTATTGGGGCTCATTCTATAAATAGTAATTTTAGGATTTTTAATACTACTAAGTAGGTAATCAATCCCTCTGTTATCATTATTAGTGACAATTATAAACTCGTCTTTTTCTTCGGGCCAGAAGTTTATTAAGTGACTTAAAAAAGTATCCACTCCTCCATAATCTCTCTGCTCATAATAAATAATAATTCTCATAATAAAGCATCCTTGTTATTTATTCTCTTTTTGAATAACTCTGTACTATACTTATCTGAAAAAACAACTATTAGGGCAAGATTTGCTAATAAATAAGATTGCCATGCTAAGGTTAAGCTAAACAAAAATAGTATAACCAGCAATAGAAATGCACCTCTAACATAACTCCATATTATATAAGAATAAGCAAAAAAACCAATAATACCAGTAGTATAAATATAATAAATTACTGCCGAAGGATAATAAAATATTTCATTATCGAACCATACTAAGCCAAAAAACAGTCCTATTTTATACTCTGATATAATTTCAAAAAAATCAAATAATCTATCCTCTCTGTTAAAATATGAAGTGTGGGTCACCAGAGCACTTTCAACCACTGAGGGATCTGCCTGCAAAATGCTCTCAACATATATAAATAAAAATAAGAAAAGCGGGATTGATAGTGTAAAAAATATAACCTTGCTGCGTTTAAATAATAAAATTATCGAAACAACAACACAAATAACAAAGTAAGAAGTTGAAAAGGTAGTGAGGCCAGCTAATAGATTTAGCCAACCAAAAGTCTTGCTAAAGAAATTATTTTTTGTTAAAAGTCCTAAATAAGCATTTATTGCAAAAATAATGGCCATCTTGGATGGTTCTGCCATAATCCCCACCATTCTATTTTTTGTAAATTCACCCATACTTTCGGGAACATATAGACCTGTAATAAATATTTTATATAGCCTATTATTTCCTGGAAATATTTCTTTAAAATTTACATCAATAAAAATATCAGGAGCTATGTAAGATAAAAAGAATGTCAATATTGTCAGAATTGAAAGAATAGTAAAAATCAAACTCCAATATCTTAATAAAGTATCTCTAAATAGTTTATTACGAATATATGGATAAGATATTAGAAGCATATAAAGGGAAATAATTCCTATTAATGCAGAGTTCGTTGCTTCCCCTGAAGATACTCTATGGACAGCAAAAACAGAAATCAATGAGAGTAGAATCAAAAAAATTATAGTAAACGATAACCTATCTAATATTATTCGAGAATATAAAATAGTAGTAACAATAAAAATTATTGCAGTAACTTCAGGAAGGACCCAGGAAAAAGCTCTAAGAATCGATGGCGAAGATGTAAATCCTAAAATATACAGCATAAAAACTATAAGCTTAGATACTGGAAAAGTTCCACGTTGCATCATTTAATACAAAGCTTGTATTGAATCTTTAATAATCTCATTACTATCTCCCTCTAAACCATATTCCTTATAATATAGATCAACTTGAGTATTATCATGAACCATATTTTTTGATAGATTTTTAGATATTTCTTCCAAATTATCACTATAAACAGGCTGTAAAAAAATTGTGCTAGCCATTTCTTCTACATCATTTTTTTTTAAGGAGGTAAATGATTTATCATTAAGCACTATTATTGGAATATTGCAAATAATCCCTTGTTCAAGAGCACTTGAGCTGTGCCCCAATATATAATGTGCAGTACTAATTAAATTAAGAGTTTTTTTATAAATTATCTTTCTATCATTAAAAGGATTACTAGGATAAATATATTTACCAGAGGCGGCAACTAAAACATCTAGATTTAAGTGTTTTTCAATAAAATCAAATAGGTTATTAAGTCTATTGTAATAACCTTTTAAATCTCTACATATTTCTTTATTAAACATCCTTGCATCAGGAGCATACTCGATTGATTCATCAACAAAGACAATGCAATCCTTTTCTATATTATCTTGAAAATCCCAAAAAACTCTTGGCGAGGGAACGCTGATAAATCTAGTATTAGGGAAAACATATTTAGAAAATTTTCTCGCATAACTTCCACAGCCAAAAAAAATTGATGGTGGATGAATCAAGAATATTAATTTTGCCATAATAAAATTAAATAATCTCTTTAATGTTCCAACTATCTCTCGAGACTTCCTTAAGTCATATTGCTTCATAATCAGTTGAACTTTATTTTTCTTTAGAGCAAATAAAATCCAAAATTCATTAAATCTTATTCTTGTCATCTCCCAATTTAGATTCCAAATTATTGTACCTTTAGGAAGGCTAGATAGACTCTTTTTGAATTCAGATTTACTCATAAAAGATTTATGCTCAGGCCCAATAAATTTCAAGTCTTTAGAGCCTTTAAAGTATGCATCTAATTGATCAGAAGACCAGAAAAGTTTGGATAAATCCCAAAATTCAACATTAAATCCATTATTACTAAACCACCATGGATCAATTTTCTTTGCAAAGATTTTAGTAGTAGGTAAAGTAGTTAAAAAAATGATTTTCTTTGTGTGCATTTAATTACAGTAACAACTTTTTTTTAAAAGATATAAAATTTTATATGATTTTAACCTAGTCAATGCAGACTACTACCTTTATAAATAAACTTAACAAATATTAATTAAAATTGATTATTTAATTAAATTAAGAAATATTGTTTTTTAATTACACAGTTTTAAATAAGTAAGACTCTAATAAAACATCTTTTTTTCAATAAAATAATTATTTATTAATTTTAAAGATACTTCTATTTTTTGGTTTTTTGTCATAATAACTGTTAATTCAGGATTTAATGGATTTTCATATGGATTTTCACTAGAATAACCTATAAGATTCTTTATTTGACCTCTATCAGCAGCAGCATAAAGGCCTTTTGGATCTCTTTCTTTTAGAATATCAATATCTACTTTAAGATAAATTAAATGAAAATTTGGTTCTAAGATTTTTCTTATTTTTTGTCTAATTTCCTCATATGGGCTAATTACAGGAATTAATACAAGATCACACTCTTTTCTTTTTTGCATAGCAAGATTTGCAATTCTTTGATTGTTAATCAAAACATCATTGATGCCAAAACCTAATTTTTTTTTATCACGCTCTCTTACAGAATCACCATCTATTACTTCTATCTTATAACCTTTTTTTGATAATGAATTATATGCATATGTAGCCAATGTGGTTTTCCCAGAACCAGACATCCCTGTTAACCAGATTACTGGAGTTTTATTCATTTTTGGATACACTTCTTTAATCAAAAATAATATCTTTAGAGGATGATTCTGGGGTCCATCTATTATATTGCTTAATAACTTTGTTTATCATTTGAACAGTTTCTACAGGATATTTTCCAATAGCTGTCTCAGCAGCCAGAACAAGCCCTTCAGATCCCATTAATAATGTACTTGCAATATCATTCATCTCAGCTCTGGTTGGTTGATGATGATCTATCATTGATTCTAATAGATTTGTAGCAACATACACTGGTGTATTTTTAGATCTAGCGTGGGCAATAATTCTTCTCTGAATAAATGGAATTTTTTCAATATCAACCTCTCTTGATAAATCACCTCGATCTATCAAAATTTGATTTACTAAAGGTAAAATTTCTGATAAATTTAAAACCCCCTTAATACTCTCAATTTTAGATATTAAATTGGAGTCTCCAATAATTTTTCTAACTTCAGCTATATCGTTAGCACAATTCGTAAATGAAAGAGAGAAGTTCTCAATTCCTATTTCTTTACCAAGTTTAAATGCTAGAATATCTTTTTCTGTTAGTGGATTTAATATTAAATCTCTTGTGATATTAACCGCTTTATTGCTTCCAACCCTACCTGAGCTAAGAACTTCAGCAATATGAATATCCTTTCCTAGTTCAAACACCTTCAGTGCAACAGAATTAAAGTCTACATAAATTATATCTCCAACTATTAACTGCTCATAAACATTACTAGGTGTTAACGATATGTTATTACTATCACCTTGTAAAAAATGTTTATGTATTCTTACCTTCTCCCCTTTATTAAACATAACGGATTCAGAATTCATATCTTGATTTCTAATTTGTGCACCTTCACTATCTAGACATAATGGGACGGTTGACCAGGTTTGAATTTTTTCAATAATTCCCCTTAAATCTTTTATTTTTGTGTGTGATAAATTAATTCGAAAAAGATTGACTCCATTTTTTTCTAACTCAGAAATTGTTCCTTGATTAAAACTTGAGGGCCCTATTGTTGCTAATATTTTAGTACTCATTTTTACTCTCTTTATTTATTAATATTTTCTTCATATATCTTTCCTAGATTTACCAATTTTTCAAAGGATATTTTATCCTGAATACCTGAACTTATATAATTTAACCTCATCTCTCTTTGGGACAAAAAGTCAATATCTCTTGTTTCAATTTCTATTGTTTTATATATACTTTCATGCGGTAGGCGATTAAGAAAAGTGCAAATTTTGTTTACCTCATTAATTGGTTGCTCTATCAAGTTATCATAATAAACACAACATATATCATATTGATTACTATTAATTACTGTACTTTCCTGCTCCGTCAGATCAACAATACTTTTAACAACTTTATCATACTCATTGCTAGAAAGATAATCTTCAGCCCATTCTTTAGCAAAATATGGAACTAAGCCGTTTTTATGCTCATATACAGCTTCAAACGAAAGATTATCTTTGCCGTAACGAGTCCCCCAACCTCGTTTAATCCAAGAATATGCTAGATCAATTGGATTTCTCCTTAAATTTATTATCTTACATTTAGGCATGGATCTTTTTATCATGTTAATTGCACTTAACGATTGATGAAACATAATTACAGAAGATCTTTTATTATCAGTTACAGTTTTTAACCCAATGTCTCCTGAAGAGCCCTTTTTTTGCCTGCTAATATATAGATCTTTTTCAAATGAATTGAGTACTGAGCTTCCATCATCAAATCTCATATTAATATTTCGCCCAATTGCCATAGAATATATAGCTTCATTTATTGTTAAAGTTAAAAGTGAGGCTGCATCGACATCTGTTAAGGTGCCTGCTATATTAATCATAATAATTCTTTCTGCTTCAGAATTAGAAATAAAGTATTCTAGACCTTGAATTCCAGAAATAATTTTTCCAAGATAAAATTTACCTGTTCTTGTCAGTCCATCAATAATTACAATATCATCATTTATTATTTCATAATTAAAGATATTCATAACAGCTCTTCATTAATATCTTGTTTTATCATATCAAGTTCCAATTGCTAAGACTCCATAAAAAAGAATTAAATAAGTTATAAATACCTGGAATTTGTTGTCATTTATTAGTAATACAATATACCTATTTACTAAAAAATAAGTAGTTCCTGATGTGACAATTAAAAGCAAATCTTGAACTGAAAAAATATGAGGGCTTACAAAATACAATGTAATTATTTGTATTGATGCAAATAATAAGTAAACAAAAGCAATATTTACCCGAATAACCTCTTTCTTATCATGCAGTGATGACATTAAAACAGTTAATGCACCACCACCCATATTTGAAATACCATGGACTAAACCCATTAAGATGCAATAAATATTAATATGTTTAACAATAAAGTGTCTAAGAACTTTCTGAGTCCATTTAGAGAGTCTTATTCCTGACACTACCAACAAAAACAACCCTACTACCTTCTTTATATCTACTAATTCACTATTACTTAGAACTAAAATTAGGCCTATTACAATAGGAGGAAGTGTAAATAAATACATCTTGTTTTTTGAATTAATTAAAGAATATTTACCTACAATTTGATAAATAGATATAAATATAGAAGATGGTAGAAGAGTCCAAAGCGTTTCATTGAAACTTACGCCTAGTAATAAAAGTGTTGGAGTACCAAAAAGAAGAAGCCCAACTCCAAATATTGATTGCACAATGCTAAAAATTAAAACTACAAAAAATATTACCATTGAGCTATATTTTCACATTGTAAAATTATCATTTTTCTAGCATTTTGCAAACCATCGCCTATAAAATTAAATAAATTTGCAGTTGCTACAGCGTCAACTGAGGAACCACCCAACCCAACAAGCAAATGTTTTTCATTTCCAGCGCCACCGGAAATAATCAATGGAATTGTAATATTTTTAGAAACTTTCTCAATTGTATCCAAATCATAGCCAAATCCAGTGCCATCCCTATCAATAGAGTTTAAGAAAATTTCCCCTACACCAAGAGATTGTATATCCTCAAGGTACTCTCTTAATTCTATGTTAATTTTCTCAGTTCCATTATTAATATACACCCCATCATTTCGATAATCAACAGATGCAATAACACTCTGACTTCCAAATCTTCTAATTAATAGAGTAACAAGATCTTTATCATTAACAAGAATAGAGTTAATAACAATTTTATCAGCTCCACTATTAAATAATAGTTTGGCATCTTCTATAGACCTTATCCCTCCACCTGCAGATATAGGAATAAAAACATCATCAACTATTTTTTCAAGAGTCTTTGCAAATTCTGATATATTTTTATCTAACTTAGAGGCATTTAAAATCACAAGCTCATCTAAAGAAAAAGAGAGTTCCTTAAATTTATAATTTTCTTCTAGCCAGCTTATATCTCCAACTCTTTGTAATCTGAAATTACGACTTTGATTAAAAAATCCATTTTCATATATTAAGGTAAAAATTATTCTTTTTCTAAGCATCTAAAAAAAGTTTAAAAAATTATCAATTAATTTTAATCCATTTTTTTGGCTTAGTTCTGGATGAAACTGAACTCCTGCAATATTACCTACCTCATAACTAGCAATAAAATTATCACCGTATTCACATAAAGATTGCTTCATATTATTTTCACTTTTCATTTGATAACTATGGACAAAGTAAAAGTCACTTAAATCTTTTATTCCGTCAAACAATATAGAGTCTTTATTTATATGCACTTGATTGAAACCAATATGTGGAATTTTGTTACTCATATTTGAAAATTTTTCAACCTTTGAATTAACGAATGCAAGTCCAGACGTTAGGCCATCCTCGGTACTACTTTGTCCCATAAGTTGCATTCCTAAACATATACCTAGTACTGGTTTTTTTTTATCTAAAATTTCATACTTTAAAGATTGGTCCATCTTCAATAATTTTATATTTGTCATGGCCATTGAAAAAGAGCCTACACCTGGCAATATAATCTTATCTGCTTCTTTTAAATCTCGTGAATTATTTGAAACCTTAATTTTAGTAACACCTAGGTATTTTAAAGCTCCAATTATCGACTTAATATTACCCATACCATAATCAATAATTATTACTTTCATACTGAGAACTTCACTCCAGTCTCAAATTTAGGCTCCCAAATTCCATCTATTTTTTTAAATAAGTTTCTATTAACATGCTTATCTAAAACATCATCAAATTCTTGTTTTGACATTTCATAGTATTCGAGATAGGTTTCTATCAGCTTCTTAGGATATGCATTGTCATAAATCTTTACTAAATTTATTGCCTGATCTCTAGTCATTGAACCTCTTCTAATTTCAATACCAGCATCTTGGGTTGCCCTTCCAAATCCAAACTTCAAGTACATAAGATAAGCATGCAAGGAATACAAGGCTTGATCATTTTGTGAAAAATTTGTAAAAGTATCATTATTACCATCATCATTCTCTATTAAGCCACAATGCTCTTTAGCAACAACATAGTTTCTATATGAATCCCATGGTTCAAAATATGACCAGTGAGCAACAGATAAGCCAGGACTTGATATTTCATCTTTAGTTGGAAACTGAAAAAAAACTAAATCAGAATCCTTAATACCTGCATCTGCTTTAACTCTATCAAATACTTTTTGATGCCCACCCTCAAGATAAATTCTTTTCATGTAATCTATATCATATGTCGCTTTATATTTACTTTCACTCGATCCACCATACTCAACCTCACCGTCTTCTCCATAAAATATAAGAGGTATTTTAAAATTAGCTGCAGTTTTCAATACAGCGGTCATAATGGCCAACAACCAACCAAAATATGGTAATCCTGTTTCTATGAAGCCATACTTATTGAGTTTATCAAGCACATCAGGTTTAATTGAAATATGCAAATGATTAAAACCAGAATTAATAAAGTTTTCTAAGTTTTGATTACCAACACTTAAAGACAATGAGGGCTTAATAGTTACGGTTAAAGGATTAATATTATATTTTGTCTTTAGCATATGCGCCACATAAGAACCATCTTTTCCTCCACTTACAGGAACAATACAATCAAAATTTCCAGAATTAGATTTATTTTTATCAAATAATTCAATTAATTCTTTTTCACGTGAAGACCAATCTAACTCTTTCTTTTCCTCCATCCACTGACAAGCGTTGCACCAACCCCTACTGTCAAATGTAATTCTATTTCTAGTAGACATATTTAAACAATTGTTACACCAAAATATAACTTTATTCTCCATTTAACGAGTCCCCTCTATAATATGAATGTGAATTTGTCATATACTGAAACCATCGTCTACAACAATATTTCTGCCATTAATATATAAACTCATATCACTGAGTAGAAATATTAACACGCCATTTAAATCTTCTTTATCAAGCATTCCCTTCACGGAACATTCCCGATTATATCCTATTACAAATTCATCCGGCTGCCCATCAAAAACCCCACCAGGACTTATTGCATTAACCCTTATATTCATTCCTTTAAAATATTTAGACATGTATTTTGTCAAATGAATTAATCCAGATTTAATAGCTACATATTCCACAGGAACTGACATTTTTGTACTCTTATAAATCTCAAATTTTGGAGCTATTAACCCATATATCGAAGCTATATTAATGATGTTTCCCTGACCCTGTTTTTTAAAGTATAGGGCGAATAACTGGGATGTAATAAAATAACCGCCCAAATTCATCCCTAGATTTTCGACAAAATCATTATATTCCACATCAAAAAAATGCCTTCCATAGTTCTGATTTTTTGGGTAGGCATTATTAACTAAGGCGTCTATTTTCCCATATTTTTCACTGACATAATTAATGCACTTTTGAATAGAAATTTTAGATGTGATATCAATTTTTATAAAATAAACATTTTTAGAATCTTGCCCCAGCTTAATTTCATTAACTGCACTTTCTCCAGTTTTATAATCAATATCCGCAATAATTGCAATACCTCCTTGATTAACAACTGCCCTACCAAACTCTTTACCAATTAAACCAGCACCACCGGTTATTACAACAACTTTTCCTTCTAACAACATTCTCTACTCCTTCTATGAATTAGCCTTTTAGCATTAATTCAGCAATTCTAAAGTCCATCAAGTCATCGATATCAACTGCTCTTTCTCGAGGAATAATAATGCTCTTTACTTTGCCTTCAAAAATTCCATTATTATTCTTCACAAAATTTGGATTAACAATATAGGCTACTGTAGTCATATCATATACTTTAGGTGCATCTTGTCGTCTTATAATGGGTTTTTTTGGTGGAATCACTAAAGAAGCATAACCATTTTTATCATTAACTGTCATATTAAAATATGGACTTCTATAAGACTCACTAACAGTTATTACAGAATCCACATCTGATTTCTCAAAAAGATTAACACAAGCATTAACATCAGCTACTGATCTAAGAGGTGAAGTTACTGGAAGAACAATTAAATTGTAAACATCTTCTCCATAATTTTCTTCAATGAAATTAATAGCATGTTGCCAGACTGGCCATTCAGGACTAGTATTATCAGACAAATGTGCTGGTCTGATAAATGGCACCTCTGCTCCAAATTTTTCTGCAACCTTTGCTATAGCTGGTGAATCTGTTGATACAATAATGTGAGAAACATTATTTAATTTTTTTGCAGTATTAATTGACCATCCAATTAATGGAATCCCTTTTAAGGGCATAATATTTTTTCCTGGAAGTCCTTGCGAACCCCCTCTTGCACAAATTAAAACTAGATTTTTCATTTTATATGTAAACCTTTGAACCAGAAAAACTAGATTCTTCAATAGCTTCAATTGCTAAAACTGAATTCACTCCATCTTCGCCAGAAACAACTGGTAAATCCTGTGATTCAATAGCATTAAAAAAAGAGATGATTTCTTGCTCATAAGTATAATTCTTGTCTGGACATGATTGAAATAATTCTTTCCAGTAGTTGTCATTCTTTAAAAATAACTTTACCTTTCCAGAAACACCGTCCCAAAGTAGAGTTCCTTTTTCACCAATCAAATAGCATCTTCGTGTTAAATCATGACGAATGAAATCTAGATTCAAAGATGCAACCAATTCTTTGTCATTTTTAGATTTAAAACCTAAAATAATACTGGCATTATCATCGACATCAATTTCTAAATTACTCTGTCTTGAAGTATTTGCTTGAACCCAACTAATAGATCCAAAAATCCACTGAAGATAGTCAATTTCGTGACTTAATTCTAGAAGAACCCCTCCACCTAGAGATTTTTGGGCGGATACCCCATCCCTATAATCAGATTCTGGTCTCCAGCTGGGTAGGTATTGCCCAGCTTCAGATCTTATTGAAAAAAAATTTCCAACTATTCTTGACTGTACACACTTTTGAAAATGCAACAATGATGGTAAAAACCTTAAATTATATGCAATTGTCAACATTACATTTTTTTGATTACAAATATCAATTAATTCTAATGATTCTTTAGAATTGTCTGCAATAGGCTTTTCAAGCATCAAATTAATACCATGATTAGCTAATTTTTTAGCAATAGTAATATGTTTTGAAGCAGGATTAGAAATAATTGCCACTTGCGGTTTGGCTTTAATCGCTTTATCCAAGGAAGTAAAGCATTGACTAATTTTAAGAGAATCATTTTGGTCTATATTACATTTTTTATGCCTCAATACATCTACACTTACCTCTGGAAAGATTTTATTAATAATCCTAATACGTCTTTTACCTATGCTACCAAGGCCTACAACTAATACTTTGTTGATAGAATGACTCTTTATCATATATTAAAAATTGAATGTATATCTTGATTAGCTTTCTTATATTCTTCTATTTGACCAATATCTAACCAGTAATCTTTAATAGGAAAAGAAATCGTTTTTTGCTTTTGATTAATAAGTTTTTCAAAGAGGGAAGGCATATCATAGAACTCGTTTTTTGGAATTAAATCGATACATTTTGGCTGCAATACATAAATTCCAGAATTAACAAAAAATCTATGCAAAGGCTTCTCCTCAATTGAAGTAATATTTTCATCATGAGTATAAACTACTCCATATGGTACTTGCATATCATATTCACGAACACACATAGTTGCCTGTGCTTTATTTTGATTATGAAAATTAAGCAAATTTAGATAATTAATATTGGTTAAAATATCTCCATTCATTACAAAAAAAGGTTTTTCAAAAATTTTTCGCAATAATGTCAAAGCTCCTGCAGTTCCCATTTGTTGATCTTCATCAACGTAATCTATGTTTGCCCCAAACTTACTCCCATCTTGAAAAAAATCTTTTATTACATTTGATTTATATCCTAAACACATCGTAATATTAGTAAAGCCTTGACTAACAAAACCTTCTACAATAGTTTGCAAAATTGGCTTACTACCAACTTTTAACATCGGTTTTGGTATGTTTTCAGTTAAGGGCCTCAATCGTGATCCAAGGCCACCACCCATTAAAACTACGGAATTTTCATAACTCTTTTTAGAAAAATCATCATCCATTATGAAAAGTTTGACAACTTTTTTATCATTACCAATTATAGGAATTTGAGAAATGTTATTTGTGTTGCATAAGTTTAATAAGGTTTCTTCTGAGTCATTTTCATTTGCAACTATTGGTTTCTTGGAATATATTCCTCTAACCTCATCATCTAAGGATTTTTTATTCAATAATGCTCTTCGAATATCACCATCAACTAAGGTGCCTATAAGATGTTGTTTTTGATCAACAATTAATAATATCTTTACCGGACTAATATTCAATATTTTTAAAGCCTCTTCAATAGTTGTTGATGGGCTAATTGCAACCTCTAGAGTGTTATTCATAAAGCGTCCTTTATATGCAAATCTTTTAGGTCATAAAAAGATTTTTTAATAATATTATTTAAACTAGTATCTTTTATTATATTTATAATTTTTTCACTTGCCCCACCATTTCCATAAGGATTAATAGTAAGCTTTAAAGCATTTTGAAACCTATTTGAATATAATTCCTTGAATGCTCCATTAATACTTTTTTTATTTGGTAAACAAGAGAGTACGCTGCTGGCTTTAATGCGCCCTTTTTGTCTATCACCTATGTTAATAGTACCAATATTAAAGCTTGGCGCCTCAAGAAGCCCACTAGAGCTATTACCCACAACAGCATCCACAAATTTTAGAGAACTAAGATAATTTAACTGCCCCATTGTCACAAAGGAAATACTATTTTCATGTTTTGCTACATATTCATCTATCATAGTATTAATGACTCTACCACCTGTATCACTATTAGTTTTTGTAAATATTATTTTAATATTTACTAACTCACTAATACAATTTAATAACTCTTGAAACTGGTCTTTTGCAGTAGCATCTTCTAATGTAACAGGATGAAATGTTACTACAATATTTCTTTCACCTAACTTAAATCCAATTGATTTTTCAAAATCTTTTTTTACTAATAGATTTGATTTTTTTAAATTATCAACTCCTAAACCACCAACATTAAATACTCTATTTGGCTGCTCTCCTAACTGGATAATTCTATTTCTATATTCATCAGTAGCTGCAAAATGTAAGTGACTCATTTTGGTTATTGCATGTCTAATATACTCATCAAATACTCCCTCTGTCCTCTCACCACCATGCAGATGTGCAACAGGTATTTTTGCAATCATTGCTGAAGTAACTGCAGAAAAAATTTCATAACGATCACCTAAAACTACTATTAGATCTGGTTCTAAATCATAAAAAACCTCGGCAAAGCCATTAATCCCAATACCAATTGACTTACTTATTGCTAATTCAGTATCAGATAAAAGTGATATATCAACTTTTCTGGAAATAATAAACCCATCTTTAACAATTCTTTTATAAGTATTACCAAATTCTTTTGATAAGTGCATACCAGTTACAACGATTTGTAAGTCCATAGAAGTATCAATTTCTATTTCATTTATCACATGATAAAGAAGTCCATAATCTGCTCTCGATCCAGTAATGACACAAATTTTTCTTCTACTCATATTTGATCATCAATATTATAATTTTTAGAAGCTAATGAACCTATAACTTTATCCATCTGCATCGGACTTATGCCATTTCCAGGTCGTTTAGTAGTAAGATTTTTATTGGTTAGAACTTCACCTTTACAAATAGTCTTACTCGCAACAATAGATTTTCTGACTACATTAAGATTATTAATTTCACTAGGTGATGGTTTCTTAGTTTTATCACCAAGTGCTTTTTCAATATTCCTAATACTTCGAACCATTTCTTTTAGCTCTTTAGGTTCTAATGAGGCTTTATGATCTGGACCATCCATAGTTTTGTCTAATGTAAAATGTTTCTCAATAATAGTTGCACCCATTGCTACAGCAGCAATACTCACTTCAATACCTAAAGTATGGTCGCTATATCCAACTTCAATATTCAATTCTTGCTTTATTTCTAGCATTGCATTTAGATTTACATCATTCATTGGAGATGGATACATAGTATTTGTATGCAAAACAGTTATATTATCTTTTAAAGTACCCGAACTAATTAACTCTCGGAGAGCATCTTCAATTTCACTAAGATTTGACATACCAGTTGATAGAATTACTTGTTTATTTAAAGAACCAACATGTCTTAAATAAAGTAGATTAGTGATTTCACCACTGGGTATTTTAAAAATTTTCAATCCCAACTCATTAAGTAAATTTATACTATCATGATCAAATGGTGAGGATAAAAAATTTATTTTTTTCTTTTGGCAATAAGCTAATAACTCTTGATGAGCATTTAAATCTAGCTCTAGTTTTTTAATCATATCAAAATGAGACTCTGATTCATCAGTAGTTTCTTTTTGATAATCAGCCTTTGAAGCATTTTTGGATACTAAATTTTCCGCCTTAAAAGTCTGAAATTTAACTGCATCGGCTCCAGAGTCAGAAGCTATATCAATAAGATTTTTTGCCAATTTAATGGAGCCATTATGGTTAACACCAGCTTCTGCAATAATAAAAACACTCATTTCACTAGACTGCCAGACTTAATAAAACTATTTTGAGGTATTATGATTGATTCTTTAGTTGTAGCTCTACTACCAATAAAACTCCCTCTTTCTACTCTAACATTTCCATTAATAGCAGCATAAGTAGATATGTGACAATGACTTTCAATAACTGTATCATGCTCAATAAGTGCTTTGGAGTTTATAATACAATTATCATTTATAATAACATTTGCATTTATTAGTGCATGATGCATTACAATATTGCCTCTTCCAATCGAGGCATGTTTAGAAACATATGCCATGGGAGAGACAATACTAGGTATTTCAAATCCAGCTTCTGTTGCTAAATAAAATAATTTTATCCTAAGTTCTGCTGATTTAATCTGGCCAGCAGTTACTAAGCCATATTTGTATTTCTTTGCAAGGCCTTCTAAATCAGAATCTTTTCCAATAACGGGATATCCAAGAACGCTAGAACCAAGTAATTCCTTTTTATCAACAATTCCAGCAATTATAAATCTGCCTTCTTTCTCAATAACATCAATAGTTGATTTACAATGACCTCCTCCTCCAATTAATACTATATGCTCCATTAGATTATCACGCTACTCGGGAGACATACAACCCTTTGGGCCAGCCATTCAGAATTAGTTAAAGTTCCACATTGTGAATCCTTAAACATACTTAGTTTATGCATTAGAGTCCAAATTGGGCGTGTCATTACACCATTAATATTAGTTTTATTTAAAAATAAATCTCGCTGTGACTTACTTCCAAGAATAATTAAATTAAGCCAGTAATTTGATTTACTATTTTCAGGCTCATTCATGAAGGCATATGGTGTATTAATAAAAAAATCAGAGTAAGCTAAAGCTAGTTTCCTCTTTTTAAGTACAAAATTATCTAGGTTTTCTAATTGAGCAACTAATAAAGCTGCATTTAGATTAGGCATTCGATAATTAAATCCAGTTTCATCGTGAACAAAATCCCATTGATGTGGAACTTTAGCAGTAGTAGTTAAATGTTTAGCTTTTTTTGCAAGTGCTTCATCCTCAATAACTAGGCACCCTCCACCTCCAGCAGTAATAATTTTATTACCATTAAAACTCATAACACCTATTTGACCAAATGTACCAGTATGCTTTCCCTTATAAAAACTACCCACACTCTCTGCTGCATCCTCAATTAAGAAAATATGTGAGTTATTACAAATATCTCTAATCTCATCAATTCTACAAGGATGGCCAAAGGCATGCATTGCAATACAAGCTTTGATTACCTTCCCTGTTAATTTATTAATACATTTCTGATTTTCAATAGTAGTATTAAGATCCAAAAACTCCTGCAAAGCATTTGGTGAAAGCCCCATAGTATCTCTATCAACATCTACAAATACAGGGCTAGCCCTGCAATAGCTTATTGCATTACATGTAGCAACAAATGTGAGTGGCTGAGTAATAACTTCATCATTTTCTTTAACGTTTGCTAAAATTAATGAGATATGAAGAGCAGAAGTTCCATTCATTGTAGCTACAGCATATTTACTACCAGTATATTTTGTAATCTTTTCCTCAAATTCATCGACAAACTTCCCGATGGAAGAAACAAATGTAGAGTCAATACATTGATTTAGATATTTCTTTTCATTCCCAATAAAAGTTGGCTCATGCAAAGGCAAAAATTCTGAAGTTTGATGAACACTCTTAATAAAATTAATTACATCTTCAAACATTATATATTTTTGCTTTATAGTTCTTTAGATTTTCAGGATCAATAATCCACTCTATTGTTTTTTTTAATCCCAATTCAATATCAACTTGTGGCTCATAATTTGTGAGTTTTTTAATCTTAGAATTATCACACCATAGACGGAACACCTCTGATTTAGGTGGCCTAAGCCTAACATTATCAACAATAAATTCAACATTACTTGACATTAGTTCTTTAATTAAATCTAATGTATCACCAATACTGATTTCAAAATTAGAGCCAATATTGATAGTCTGCCCAACTGCATCGTCACAATTTCCAAGTGCAACTAAACCTCGACATGTATCTTCCACATAATTGAAATCTCTAGTAGGAGATAAATCTCCCAACATTATTGCCTTTTCTCCATAAGCAATTTGAGTAATAATTGAAGGAATTACCGCTCTTGAAGATTGACGAGGACCATAAGTATTAAATGGCCGAGCAATGACAATAGGAAGATCAAATGAATTATAAAAGCTCATTACTAAAGCGTCAGCTGCAATTTTGGAGGCACTATATGGAGATTGAGGTTGAATAGGATGCTCTTCGTCAATAGGAACATATTGTGCAGATCCATAGACCTCACTAGTAGATGTATGAATAACTTTTATATTACCATTGTCTCTCGCAGCCTGGCAAATATTTAACGTACCCTTAACATTAGTATCTATATAGCTTTCTGGAGCAACATATGAAAATGGAATAGCAATTAAAGCAGCTAAATGGAAAATTAAGTCAATATCTCGAGTGATTTTGCTACAAAAATACGAATCTCGGATATCGCCTGAAATAATATTAATTTTTTTCTTACAACTAACCTTTTCTAACCAACCCCAACTATTAAAGGAGTTATACTGACAGAGAGCTGTTACTGTATATCCATCAGAAACTAACTTTTCTACTAAGTGTGAGCCAATAAAACCATCAGCGCCAGTTACTAAAACCTTCTTATTTAAAGTCAAAATAAATCTCTTTTTTAAAATTAATAAATATTATTATCAACTAAATTTTACTCCAGGCAGAAATCTTTTTATTCAACTTCTCTATTTGACTGTTCTTTGAACTCATAAACATATTATATGACTCTCTATCATTAGATTTTAATATACGAATAATAGTTATAGCCCATCTTGCAAAAGAATAAAGAATAGGATGCAAATTATATCTTAACGGAACTTGTTTTTTCCATGCTGCAGATTTTGAACCATTATAACCCTCCATATCTTTTTGGATATCCATAGCAATAATATCAACAGTTGGTGTAACACTAGGCCAGTTATAATTTGCTTTTAATAGTTTATTGACTTCAATTGTATTTTTTGGTGAAGGCTTTAATTTGCCAGTTTTAGCAGTAGCAAGGAGGTTTTGAACTTCATCATAGGTTGATGGCAAATGATAAAAAGGAACGAATGTATTAAATCCACAAGCTTCAGCTGATATGTGCTCATAAAGGCGCTCTTTATTTATTATCCCTGTAATAGATATAGCAGGAATGCCCAACAATAAGGCCTCCATGCCAGTTGTAGAATAGCAAGTTAGTAACACATCAATATTAGATAAAAATTCCGGTAAGGTTTGATTCTTTTTAATAGAGACTCTTCCAGGATATATTTTTTCAAGAAACTTATACGCACCAATACTTTCAAGAGGGTTTGGTCTGATCCAAAACTCTCCTACATTTGAGTTCATAGAGTCCTTAATAACGTTCATCATTATTCTAAGTATTGAATGATCTCTCCAGAGAATATCTTCCTGATTTCTGCCTGGGCCAGCAACTGGAAATTCTAAATCTTTTGGCATTTTATGATAGCCTTCAGCATAATTAAGATCACCATAATAAGCACTTGTTCCAGTTGCAGAGAAAGCTACTCCAACTCTAAATTTTTTCTTTAACTTTGACTGTTGATATCGAATTTGTTCTGAGTATCTATAAATATCTAGTCGAGGATGTCCAGCAACTAGCAACTGATTTTTATTAAATAGACCAGTTTCTAAGAGCCATTTTTCAGTATTTTTATTCCATAAGTAACAACGACTAACCCAACTAACATCATCAAGCTTTGTACTTGCCCTGCCCATAAAAACTGACAACATAGTCTCTTTAGTTTGACGCCCCCCCTCACCAGGGACAATATATATTTTGCATAACCCCGCACATTTTTTTATCATCGAATTATCACCTCTGGCAACAATAATTGCATGTGGAATATATGTTCTAACTTTTGAATCCATATTGCCATGATTACAAAACTTTACATCAAAGCCAAGGCTAATCAAAGAGCGTTCAAGAAATTTTAGTCCCAATAAATCTCTTCTTCCATTATCGTTATGTATAAGTATTCTTTTTTTCATAATGGTATTATTTTTTTTGGTCTTCTTCCTGTTAAAAGTAAAGACTTAACTCTTCTTGCCTTATTATAATTATAAGTCTGATGGAGGCCTTTATTACTAATCTTATATTTTAAAATATTATACTTTTTATATTTTAGACTTAACAAAACATCTCGAAGTAAGTCATACAATATGAATGGAGGATAGATCTTAAATTTTTCAATCCACGTAAGCTTGAATACTGGCATCTGATTCTTGATGACAAACTCATTATTATTACATGAGTATTTCATACAATATTTTTTGACTTCTGGATATTTATCTAAATGTAAATGTTCTAAAGTTTTAACCCTTAAATAATGCAATACTGGCTCTTGAAAACAATTTGCATGAAGAAAACCAAAAGATGGTTGATATTGCCATGGAAGCAAATTATAACCTGAGTTCTCACCATAATGGTTTGAGCAATCAGTCATATCTGTGTACACATTGAATAAACCCTCAGGGACTAGCTCATCCATCATTGCATATAAAAAATAATGAATCCCCCCATACTCGCCGAATAATGGCTCATGGTATTTCATTAGATCTTTTTCAAAAATTCGATTTTCACGACATACTGAAATATTTAAAATTAGAAAATGATCATCAAAACTAGGAACATAGTCTCCCCAGTTAATTTCTAGTCCTGAAATTCTACCAACCCTTGCAGAGATTGCACTTTCAATAACACTATCTTTATTAAGTAGTTTTTTTAGCTTTGTAAGATCAAGACACCAAGCATCTGCGTTTGTGACTAGAGCATAATCAGCTCCAATTGATAGTGCATGTTTATAGGCATTAGAAATCCCATTTAAAACTCTAAGCGATCCCTTAAACTTTATATGTAAATCAATATATCTATTTTTTTCATTTATTTCAATATTAAAGTGTTTATCTATATATTTAGAGTCCACTTTACTTGGTGGATTTATATAGCCACCCTGAGAGACTATGTTAAGTCTTTCAAAAATATGTAGTTCAGAATTTTGTTTAAAAGCTATTTCTGACCCCAGCCTTAAATCATAATAATTATCCCATACTTGCCATGCAATAAGAAGTTTCACGTGTCCTTCTCATATGATTTCTTGAAATCAAAATGCTTTGGCCTAAAATAATTCTTTACAAATTGAAAAATGATAGAGGTATCAAATATCTTAGTTAAATAATAAAGATTTTCTTTAATTGATATCTTGCCCAAGTGATTAATACTTTTCGATGATAATATATCTAAGTTTGTTAATAATAACTTTTTAAATCTAGGACTGTATTGAGGATAGCATGTCATATACAAATATTTTTCGCATAAAAAAAATGGGTATGAAGTTAATTTAGAAGATTTTCCATACTGATCTTTCCCAGAGCCCTCAAAATAATGATTTGAATGTTCTTCGTATTTAAGTGAGTATTCAAACATTGACTGCAATACTGAACTTATTCCAGCAGTATCATAAAAATGAATTGAATTAATGAGCTTTCTATCGAAAAAAGCTTTCTTTTTTGCTTCATTAACATTGAGTATTATGAAATTTTCATCAATATATGGAAGTCTAGGAGAGTGCCTTAGCCATTCGCCTGAAATATTGGAAAGTCTAAAAGACCATATAGCCTTTTTTTTCTCAATTTCAGATAAAAGATCAATAATAGCAGGAGGGTATATTGGAAAACTGCTACCATAATTTATCAGAACAAAATCTAAATCTGCTGATAATGCAGAATCATAAACATTACACAATTCATTAATTTCATTGTATTTATAAGAGGTTTCATTTTTCTTAATAGGGTTACAAAAATTATCTACCTTATTAGCAAAAAATGAGAACGAAAAGTCCTGATTTTTTTTGAATATCGTACTACAAAATTCAGTAATACTTGAATCTATATCTCCCAACCAAAAAATACCGACTTTCATATAAATTCCATATTTTCAATAAACTTTCTATAACATTATACTTTAATAGAAAAATTCATACCAATTTGAATACTAAAAATAAAAAAATCTATTAATTATTTATTATTTATTATTTATCTATTCAAGATGATTTTAGTTGCCTGTTTAGCTCCATCTAAGTCTATAAAAATTTTTTGTTTTGAATAGTTGAGCCATAAATTATTTTTTACAAAATCTACTGAATCATCCCAAGCAGAATCTATTGAATAAAAAAATTCTCCCATTTTTTTTTCTAATATTTTATTAACATTTGATTGCATTTCTAGGTTTTCACGCTCATAAACCATAAACATTCTTATTCGATGTATTATGCAGTCAGAGACTGTCCCAACCCCAGGGCGAATTATAGCAGCACCTATTGTTGAAAACATTGACGAAGAAAAGTCTGCAGGCTTTATCCAGTATGGCATATTTGATTTATAAATCTTTGGCTCCAGATAAACTAATCCGTTGAATGCCCTTGCTTCATTAGAGATTTTTTCTATGAATTGCTTCAAAATATAGTCTAATTTCCCACCTTTTCCACATGCAATTAATATATTATTTCGATTTAACTCATTATTAAAAACAGGAATAGTATGACTATAAATCCCCACATAACTTATGTGAGTATATTCCTCCAAATAATCTGAAGCAAATAATTTAGTTGCAATCATTTTAGGCCTATATTTTTTAATTAACCTAATTGCTTTATTTTTTTTATATAAAGGAATTGAAGGAAGTGCTTCATGCCAAAAAAATGATCCTGAAAGTATTGTATCACTTCTAAATTCTAGAACTTCAATTAAGTTATCACTAACAACAATATCATATGAATCTAGATTAGGAGAGCTCTTTGTCCAAGCATTTTTTTTAGAATCAATCCAATCCATGTAACTAGAATTACTCTTATAGTTTATATATTCTGGCAACTCATAATCATGGATTTTACAAAGGTGCCTTAAGGAATCAATTGGAGCAATAATTGTTGGAACAGCTCCCCTAGCAACTAAGGACTGGCAAAGAGACAACATTCGATTAACATGGCCTAATCCATTCGAGCATGCTATTAGGGCAACTTTCATAGCAATCACTCCTTAGTCATATATCCCATTGTTGCATAAACATTATCTGGTAGATTTTCTATTGCCAAACGATCTAGCTGGCTCCATCCATCAAATATCAACTTTCTACCCTTATTAGAGTTATAGAAATAGGGACTTGTATTTTCAAGGTGATTATTAATTATAAGAACTACATCAGACTGTTTTATACCTTCATCTAAGGTTTCAGGGGTATTAAATCCAAGGACTTCAAGGTCAGCCCTTGATAATACTGCATCCCAAGCTAAAACCTGCAATACGTCTTTTTTAATTTTATTAAATAAGTCTATTGCAACAGAACCACGAATATCATTCGTTTCTGGATTACCCTTAAATGCAATTCCAATGATCAAAATAGATAAGGAATTAATAGGTTTTTTAATTCTTTTTGAATATCTCTTTATTAACGTATGAGGATATTGTGCGGCCTTCTCATTAATTTTTCTGCTTGCGATTCCTAAAACTGCATCATCTCTATAACCCTTTGATGTACTACTAAATAATACTGGATCTTTTGTTAGACAATAACCTCCAACACCAGGGCTTGGCAAAGGTATTTTATTTCTTGTATAGCCTTCATTTGCACAGTTTATCAAGTCAAATGCGTCCACATTATATCTATCTGCAAGTAGTGCAAGTTCATTAGCAAAAGCAAAAGAGACATCTCTAAAAGTATTATTTGCCAGCTTTACTAGCTCTGCAGATTCTAATGATGGCATCTTTACAACATGAGGAGTTAGTGTTGACCAAAAATTAAGGCTTCTTTTTGTACAATTTGCCCCATAACCCCCTACAATTTGAGGTAGATTTTTTAATTCATACATTGCATTCCCTTCAATAGTTCTTTCTGGTGCAAACGTTACACAAAAATCTTCCCCTGCAATTAAACCACTGTGTTTTTCAAGAAAAGGGATTACGATATCACGAGTCGTTCCGACCGGAACAGTTGAACGCAACATTACTTGATCACCATGCTTTAATTTAGAAGATAGTGATTCCAAAACTTGATTCAATGAATCCATAACAGGCTTACCATTTTCATCTAATGGAGTACCAACTGCAATAATATACACACTACAAGAATTATCTTGAAGTTGCAGTTTAAACTCAATTTTCTTGCTAGATATATTTTTGCCTAATAACTCTTCCAGATTTGGCTCATGAACATGAGACTTCCCATTATTAAGCATATCAACCAGGGATTGATCTATATCTATACCTCTAACTTGGTACCCAATATTGGCTAGTGAAACAGCCAATGTAACTCCTACATAGCCCATACCATATATCGCAACACTAGCTACAGAACTTCCAAGACTATCTAAAATTTTATAATATTCTAAAATGTTAACAAAACGATTACTTTTATCAACAATAATAATATGTCTAATAAAGTCAGCATTAAATCTTTCATCAAGACGCACCAACCTCATTATCTCAGATGTAATTTCAGACTCTGGAACCGAATCTTGCAAAGTCACTGGACTTGAAGTCATAATTTCTGAAACATCTCTAGAAAAGTCAATATTACTAACATATGCCCTTCTAATATCGCCATCTGTTAAAATTCCTTGCAAGAAAAAATTATCATCAAGAACTATAGATATTCCTGGATTTAGAACAAGTTTAGATTCCATTGACATCTTTCTAATGACAAAATCAATCGAATCAGTTTGCGATACTATAGTTACTATATTATTATTCTTTTCCATTTATAAACCTTCTTCCCAATTATAAATCATACGCTCTCCATTTATAGTTTCAGATCTAGGATTAGCAAAACGACCTCGATAATAATCACGGTTTAGTAATTCTTCGTCTAATAATTTTCTGTTGATTTTTCCAACTACAACTTGCCACTCAGGATAATTAGAGTCCATATGATGAACTCTTTCCTCAATAGATAACTTTGAAAAGTTAACAATTTCACATAATTGCTCTTTATTAATAGACACAGGACCATCTCTTGTTTCCTTTGATGAAAGCAATGTAAAGTGTCTTTCAATTAGGTCTGCACCTAATGCAAGAGCTGCTTTAGAGGCTAATAAACCAGTTTTAGCAACTAGTGAATGATCAGAATAACCAACCTTATCAGAAAGTGTTCTTAACCACCCCATTCTGGCCATATGCATTTGGTCCAAGGGAGTTGGATAAAGCGTCACGCAGTGTAAAAAAGAAAAGTTTGATCCTGAAAGAATCTTACTAGCATTAAAAACTTCATCATCATACGTGGCTCCAGTTGAAACAACAATTTCACTAAACTTTTCCTTTAAATCCCTTAATAGAGGAAAAGAAGCGCAATCATAACTAGCAACTTTAATTGAATTAAACCCCAATTCTGATAATATATCTACATGTGAACGAACAAAACAGGTAGTCATAGGAATCAGGCCATTATCTTCACAAGCTTTAATAAATTTTAAAGTATTCTCTTCAGAAATCTCAAGCCCACTTAACCTATCTACTTCATCTTTATAAGGTCGTTTAATCGACATAACTCTTCCATTTTGTACCAAGCCTTCTTCAAATTGGGGCCTATATGCTATTGTATCTGCATAAATTGTTTGCATTTTCCCATGAGTTGCACCGGCTTTGGCTGCAGCCTCAACCATTTTTAATAGTAATTCAGTATCCCCATTATGGTTTTGACAAAATTCTGCAATAATTCTAGCCATTTATGATCTCCTCAAAGTTAGATAAAAAAGTGACTCACATTTTAATATTATTTACTCTTTTATGCTTTTAAAAAATTTTTTCAAAATAAAGAGATCCGTTTTCTCAACAGATTCATAAGTCGCCCCACCAATATGGGGCGTAATAAGTAAATTATCATAATTATTCGCATAATCTATTAGCTCATGGCTTGAGGTTAATATGCTATGCTCATTTTCTAAAACATCTAAGGCTGCTGCTTTAATTTTTTCAGACTTTAAACCTAATAATAATGCCTTTGAAGAAAGAATCGCACCACGAGATGTGTTAATAATAAAAACACCATCTTTCATCTGATGAACCTCTTTTAACCCTATTAAATGTCTTGTTTCAGAAACTAACGGAACATGTAAAGTAATCACATCAGATTTTCTTAATAACTCTGAAAGTTCATTTATTTTAGAAACTTTAGAAGGAAAGCGATTAAGAAATGGATCGTAAGCAAGGACTTTCATCCCTAAGGCAACAGCTGTCCGCGCAACTTTTGATCCCAAACGTCCACAACCAATAACACCCATTACTTTTCCAGAAATTTCATTACCTCTGTAAGGACCAGGATCCCACCTTTCATCCTTAACAGACTCAAAACTTTGTGGTATTTTGCGAACAAGAGCAAGCATAAGCCCTATAGTTAGTTCGGCTGTTCCACTAATCCCCTTTAAAAATCTCTTCTGTCCACGCAAGTGAAAAACCTTAACATTATGAGATCTTGCTGCATCAAGATCAATATGATCTAAGCCAGTAGTTGGAGAAATTATTGCTTTGACCTTAGAGCTATTTCCAAAAAACTCTTCACCAATCTTATTGTTAAAACGAATAAGCAGCGCATCATACTCACCTGAACAGCGATAAAATTCCTTTTGGGATAGTTTTTTTGCTACTAATTCTGAGTATTGATGTGCGAAATTAAGTCCAGCATTACTGAAACTTTTAGGATCGGGGCAAAGAATTTTAATCATAATTCACAATATAAATTTGCAATATTTAAATCAAACTTCACAATTAAGTTAAAGCTTCCGTGAATTATTTTCATAATTCTTAATAATTAGGTCTGCCATTTTAAGGTCAAGAGGTGTATCAATATTTATAGAATCTTCATCACTCATAACCATGCCTAAGCAGTGATCCCCTATTAACTCTTTATTTTTAATTATCTTATCTCTATCGATAAGATAAATCGCTCCATTACGTATATATACTTCTGGCAAAACTTGTCTGGGCCTCATATCCCAATAACCTTGATCAATAAAATTAACTAGTCTTTTTCCAATTAATCTCTTCATACGAAATGGATGATTGCCACTAACAGAGACTACTGATACTACTGAATCACATTCTTTTGATTCAGAAAATAATTTAATAGCCTGATTAATATGTTCTGAATTTCGCAATGGACTTGTTGGCTGAAGCATCAACACAACATCATATTTAATCCCTTTCTTTTTTTCCATAAAGTTCAAAGCATGTAATATGACTGGAGCTGATTGAGCTTCGTCTGAAGATAACTCCTGTGGCCTTAAAAAAGGGACATTTGCTCCAATTTCTCTTGATATTTCTGCAATATCATTAGAATCAGTACTTACAATAATATCTGTTAAATATGCTGAATTTAAGGCACAGTTAATTGTATATTCGATAAGTGGCTTACCTGCAAGATTAATAATATTTTTTGAAGGTATGCCCTTTGATCCAGACCTAGCAGGAATTATAGTTAAAATTTTCATTAAGTTAGAAAGATAGAATTATTGTATTTTTCATCAATTAGGTTTATTAAAATTTATATACTTCTTATAAATACATAAACTCATTTTAAGTTAAGTCTTTAATCATTTCAGAATAACTTCCAATATCTCTAACACCTTTATTTGATATCTCAAATATCTTATCACACCTTTTTAATGTAGAAACTCTATGCGCAACAATAATTGTTGTAATTTCTGAGCCTAGACTATCAATCGCATTTGTTATCTCTTTTTCAGTAGCACCATCAAGAGAGCTAGTTGCTTCATCAAAAACTATAACATCCGAGGCCTTGTAGAGTGCACGAGCAATACCAATTCTCTGTCTTTCTCCACCTGATAATCTAACCCCCCTTTCACCTACAAGAGTCTCATAGCCATCTTTGAAAGAATTTACCGTATCTGAAATTTGTGATTGTTGAGCAACATATTTAACTTTTTTATAGTCCAAATTTTCAGAATTTACACCAAATGCTATATTTTTTGCAATACTGGTATCAGCAAGGAATATTGCCTGTGGAACATGAGCAATATGTGACTGCCACCCTCTTACATTTGTATTTGTTACTGTCACATCATCAACCACTAGACTTCCAGAGTCCAGAGGCAAGAGGCCCATTATTATGTCTATCAGAGTACTTTTTCCACCCCCAGTCTCTCCAATAATTCCAATCCTTTCTCCCTTAAAAATAGAAAGATTTATATTTTTTAAGACACATTCATTATTATCACCATAGTAAAAATTTACATCTTTAAGTTGAATTTTTTTTCTAAAATTGATTTTTTGAATATCATCATCATCATTTATAATTTTTTGATTCAATAATACTAAACTATCTTTTAAGATCGCTTGGGCTCCTTTTGCTGAAGCCCAGGCCCCATAAGCTTGCTGCATGATTGGAAGAAGACGCTGTGCGCCTAGAGCCATAACCCCTAGAATAGGTACAAAACTGTTAAAATCATTTGACTTGAGTGATAAGCTATATGCAACAACAGCAATCAAAGTTACGCCTATTGCTTCTATCGCATATCTAGGTATTTGAGCAAGAATTTGATTGGTAGCCATTGCTTGTCTCATTGGAATGTCTGCTGAACGATAAAGACTACAGTACATACCCTGCATGTTATTAATAATTACTTCACGAATACCGCCCAACCCTTCTTGCAATATTTTAATCACATTAGTATGCTCTTGATTAATTCTTGCTCCATTCTTAGCGATTTGTTTTTTTGCTAATATGGCAATAATTGTATAAATAGAAGCGAAAATTGTAATTGAAATTATCATTAATAAGGGATTTAAAAAAACCAGGAGTGAGATAATAGCAAAAAACATAAAAATTGAGCTTGTTAGGATTAAAGCCGGCATTACTATACCACCTACCACATAGTTGGTTTTAGATGATATGGCAGTAATTAGTTCTGCACTGTTTCTATTAACATGAGTTAAATATGGCTGATAAAGGGAGTTTCTAAAGATTTTGAAACTTAAATCAGCACCAATAGCATATCCTAGTTTAGTCTGGTACCAGATTAAAAAAATTCTCATAGCTCCTGCAAATACTGAAGCAAAAATAAACATTATAGTTATAGGAAATAAAAGTTGATCTGGCTTATTTATGTTTAATATTATCGCAAAATCTTTAACAATATCATAGCTAAAAACTTTTTCAGGATTACTAAGTACCTCTAGAAATGGTAATAATGCACCTATACTAACAACTTCAGCAAAAGATGAAATTATCATCAAGATTACTAGAACTATTGCTTGTTTACGCCTACTTGAATTAATATGTAGCCACAAATTTTTAATAAGAGGCACTAAATCTTTTTCCCAAGTTGTAGATATTTTGCCAATTGCCATATTAAACTACCTTTATCCAAAGCCTCATTACTATTACACTGATTAATTAGATGTAATTGAAAGTGAAGATATTATATTCTTAAAGCAATTAGAAGATAATACATTTATTATTTAGCTCATTATAGTGATTGGCCACTTTAAAGATGCATCTTTAGAATAAACAAGCAAATTAATCTATTATTTAAGAGTTATATTCTTAAGAGTAAAAGAATATAACAATATTCTTAAGAGTAAAAGAATATAACAATATTCTAAAAGGATCGCTAATGGATTGAAGTGTCAGACTTGAAGAGATTTAACTGGCAAATTACATATCATATAAAGAGAAATATAAAATAACAGGAATGGGTTTATAAAAAAATACTTTAAAGTTTTTTATAAAAAACTAGTGATTCGCTAATCAGAGTTAAATAAATCTCTTGTATATACTTTATCTTTTACATCTTCAAGCTCCTTAGACATTCTGTTAGCCACAATAATATCACTCATTTCTTTAAAAGTATTTAAGTCTTTAATCACCTTAGAGTGCAAGAATTCTTTTTCATCAAGTGCTGGCTCATAAACTATTACTTCGACGCCTCTTGTATTTAGACGCTGCATAATACCCAGAATAGAAGACGATCTAAAATTGTCAGAGCTAGATTTCATAATAAGACGATGAACACCCACTACACTATTTGCTGATTTAGTTTCAACCATTAATAACCTTTTAAAAATCTGATCTGCAATAAAATCCTTTCTAATACTATTGGCATTAACAATCGCACTAATAAGACTGTTAGGCACATCTTTATAATTAGCTTTTAGTTGTTTAGTATCTTTTGGAAGGCAATATCCACCATAGCCAAATGAAGGATTATTATAGTGAAGGCCAATTCTTGGATCTAGACCAACACCTTTAATAATTTGCTCCGAATCAAAGTTATGTATTTCAGCATAAGAATCTAACTCATTGAAATATGAAACTCTCATTGCAAGATAAGTATTACTAAATAGTTTAACTGCTTCAGCCTCTGTAGAGCCTATAAATAAAACATCAATATCTTTTTTTATTGCGCCTTCAACTAATAGATCTGCAAACTGTTTGGCCCTTTGAGATTGCTCACCCACAATAATTCGTGATGGATAAAGATTATCATATAAAGCCATGCCTTCTCTTAGAAACTCTGGTGAAAAGATAATTTTGTCAAAGTTAAATTGCCTCTTCATATCTTCAGTAAAGCCTACTGGCACCGTAGATTTTATTACAATTAATGCATTAGGATTTAAACTAATAACGTCTTTAATAACTCCTTCAACTGAAGAAGTATCAAAAGAATTAGAATTTTCATCATAATTTGTTGGGGTTGCAATTATGACAAAATCAGCATCTTTATAGGCCATCTTTTTGTCTAAAGTTGCCATTAGATTTAAAGATAATTGTGAACTTTTAGTGCCTGATAATAAATTAATTTTTGCTCCTGACAGATATTCTTGTAACTCTCTATCTTTTATTGGAGAAATATTTTGATTTAAATTATCAACTTTTTTTAAGTCAATATCTAAAGCAACCACTTGATGATTTTGAGCCAACAGAACAGCGTTAGATAAACCGACAAAGCCAATACCAACTATGGTTATTTTCACTTATTTCTCCCATAGATATCTTCGAACCTTTCTATGTCATCTTCACCCAAATAATGTCCGCTTTGTACTTCTATAATTTCTAATTTTTTTGTAGTTTTATTTTCTAAACAATGTAATACTCCAATTGGTATGAAAGTTGAACCACCTTTAGATAATGTCAATTTTTGGTCGCCATTAATTACTGATGCTATACCATCTACAACTACCCAATGCTCTGCACGCTTAAAATGTTTTTGAAGCGATAACTTTCCACCAGGATTAACATGTAATTTTTTAACCTGGAAATTCATGCCACTTTCAATAGTATCGTACCATCCCCATGGGCGATAAACCTTTCGGTTATGAATCTCCTCAACCCTAGCTTCTTTTCGAATTTGCTCTATAATTTTATTAACTTCATGTGCTTTTTCTTTAGTCGATACGAGAATAACATTTTGAGTTTCAACAATAACTAAATTCTCTAATCCAATAGTTGCAACCATATGATTAGAAGCATTGATATAAGTATTTTTTGTAGACTCAGTATATACATCTCCCAAAATTACATTACCATTGTTATCTTTTTTACTTACACTATCTAATGCAGTAAAAGAACCTATATCACTCCAATTAGCATCAAGCGGAACGACCATAATGTTAGAAGATTTTTCCATAAGAGCATAGTCAATAGACTCACTTGGACATGAATCAAAAGCATTATTCTCTAGACAAATAAAACTAAGATCATTCTTAGAATTTTCAAATGATTTAGTAACAGCTTTGACAATCTTAGGAGCATATATGATTAATTCGCTAATCAAAGTATTTACTCTGAATATAAACATTCCAGAATTCCAAAGATAGCTACCAGAACTTATATAATTCTTTGCATTTTCAAGATTAGGTTTTTCAATGAATTCTTCAACATTGTATGCACCATAATCACTATCTTTGGATAATTTTATATAGCCATATCCAATATTTGGATCTTTTGGCACAACACCAAATGTGACTAACTTTCCATCTTGAGCTTGTTTAATTGCAACATCTATTGCCTTATGAAAGGCATTAATATTTTGGATTAGATGGTCTGCAGGTAAAACTAGCAGCAATGCATCATCTAAAATTTTATTTGCCTGCAAAGCAGCTGCAGTAATTGCTGGTGCCGAGTTTCTTCCTATTGGCTCGAGGAGTATTATAGGCATTTTAATTTCTAGCTTTTTACATTGCTCTAAAACTATGAAACGGTGATCAGAATTACAAATAATAATTATATCTTCTATACTATCAAGTCCACTTAAGCGCAAAATTGTTTCTTGCATCAAGGAATTATTTCCAGATAAAGGCAAGAATTGCTTTGGGTACTTTGCACGTGATAAAGGCCAAAGCCTTGTACCTGAACCACCTGCAAGAATGACGGGGATTATTTTAGACAAAATTATTTTATTCTGATTTTAAAATTATTAGATTCAAATCTCATTAATAACAGTTTATTATGAACTAAATTTAAATTCTATATTTATGTTCTTATTTTAAACTTATTAATGCTTCAATAAAACCTTAAAAATTTAAGTTGGAAAAAATTAATTTTTTTATTAGTTTGTATGATTTTTACTGATAATTTATAATGACAAAAAATTAAATATTTAATTACTATGCACAGTGATATAGACTTCAATAACAAGAATATTTTGATTACTGGTGGAGCAGGCTTCATTGGTAGTAATTTAGCTTTCTATTTTCAAGAAAACTACCCTAGTGCAAATATTATTATATTTGATTGCTTTAGAAGTGAAAAGTATTTTGATAATGGAAATCTTCTAAGTTTTGGTCATTATAAAAATTTGATTGGTTTTACTGGAAATATTATTTGTGGCAATATTAATAACAAAGAAGACTTTGATCGCCTCAAAGAGTTTAAATTTGACTATATTTTTCATCATGCTGCAATTTCTGATACACGAGTATACGACCAAGAAATTATTATGCAGACAAATATAAACTCCTTTCATGATATACTTTTTAAGGCCAAAAATGATAACGCTGTATTAGTTTATGCAAGTTCTGCTGCTACTTATGGAAGTGAACCATCTCCCCAAACTATTGGTAAAGAAAGTCCAGAAAACCCTTATGGATTTAGCAAATATATGATGGATATAATTGCAACTCGATTTGCGAATGAGAACCCTGATATGATAATAGTTGGTTTAAAATTCTTTAATGTATATGGTCCACGTGAATACTTTAAAGCTAAAACCTCTTCTATGGTAATTCAACTTGGGCATCAAATTTTAAATGGCTCGCCGCCAAGATTATTTGAAAATTCATCTAAAATATCCAGGGACTTTATTTATATTGAAGATGTAATTCAAGCTAACTTAAAGGCCTGCTCGCCGAGAACAAACGGAACATTCAATATAGGTACTGGTATTCCAAGAAGCTTTCAAGAAATTGTAGATATTTTGCAAAAAGAACTTGGGACTGAACTTGATACAGAGTATTTCACTAATCCTTTCAATGGCTATCAGCTTCACACTCAAGCAGATATTTCATTAACTAAGACAAACCTAGGCTTTAAACCTAAATTCTCATTAGAACAGGGTATTAAAGCCTATATTCCTGAAATTTTACGTATGCATGATAATTATATTTCATGATTGATTTTGAAAAAAAGACTCCTAAAATTTTAGTAGTTGGTGATCTAATGATTGATCACTACCTTTGGGGCTCATGCGAACGAATATCTCCAGAAGCTCCAGTACAAATTGTTAATATTGAAAAAGAAAGTATGGTTTTAGGTGGTGCTGGAAATGTTACACATAATCTTTATGCACTTGGTGCAAAGGTAGACATTATAAGTGTTACAGGTGTTGATGAAACATCACAAAAGTTAAAAAAATTATTATCTGACATTAAGGTAGACACTCAATACTTAGTCATTCAAAAAGATCGTATTACTAGTAAAAAAACTAGAGTAATAGCCATACAACAACAAGTTATTCGATATGATATTGAAAGCACTAATGATATTGATGATAAATCACAAACAGCTATCCTAGAATCCTATAAGGCAATTGTTAAAAACTATGATGTAATACTTTTGTCTGATTATGGAAAAGGAGTATTAACTTTTGATTTAACACAGAAATTAATAACTATTGCAAATGAAAATGAAAAGAAAATCTTAGTTGATCCAAAAGGTTTAGATTATTTAAAATACAAAGGTGCCTACCTATTAACTCCTAACAAAAAAGAAGCTAGTGAGGCAACAAATATTAAAATCAATAATAATGATGATCTGAATAAATCAATTCAAAGCCTTAAAGAGCAATGTAATTTGGTTGTTTCATTAATAACTCTTAGTGAGCAAGGTGTGGCAATTTTTGATAATGAATTAAGAGTCCACCCGACTTTTGCTAGAGAAGTGTTTGATGTTACTGGTGCTGGGGACACTATCCTAGCATCACTTGGCTTTGCATTATCATGTAACAAAAATATTGATGAAGCTATCAAATTTGCCAATCTAGCTTCAGGAGTAGTTGTTGGCAAAATAGGTTCTGCAACAGCCACGCTTAATGAAATAAATGAATATGAATCAAGTTTAAATAGATCTTCAAGTATAGAACATATTAAGACATTTAATGAAATATCATCGATTTTAATAGGTCTAAAAAATAAACAAAAGAAGATAGTATTTACAAATGGATGTTTTGATATTCTCCATATTGGTCATATTAAATATCTAGAGGCAGCAAAAAAATTTGGTGATATTTTAATATTAGGCCTTAACTCAGATACCTCTACTCGGAGACTTAAAGGAAAAAATCGCCCAATCAATCATCAAGATGATCGAGCATACTTACTTGCTTCGCTAGAAGTGATAGATTATGTAGTAATATTTGATGAAGACACGCCTATCAATTTAATTAATCTAATACAGCCAGATACTCTTGTCAAAGGTGGTGATTATGAAGGGAAAGAAGTAATTGGACAAGATGTCGCCAAAGAATTAAAACTTATAAACTTTGTTGATGGAAAAAGTACTTCAAAAACCATTGAAAGGATAAAAATGCATGAATGATATAATTTTAAATGAATTTAATGAGCATATAAAGACTTCAAATTTACTTTATAGTCTAACTAATGCTGTTGCAAGTTCAGCACAAATTTGCATTGAGTGCCTTAAAAGTGGAGGTAAGATTTTAATATTTGGCAATGGTGGAAGTGCTGCAGATGCTCAACATATTGCAGCTGAATTAGTTGGCAGGTATAAGGTTGATCGCAAAGGTTTGCCAGCAATTGCTTTGACAACTGATAGTTCAGCAATTACATCAATTTCTAATGACTTTGGGTTCAATAATGTTTTTAACCGTCAAGTTGAAGCATTTGCAAATAAGAATGATGTGGCAATTGGTATAAGCACAAGTGGTCATAGCGAAAACGTAGTTAGTGCTCTAAAGCTTGCGTCAAAATTAAAATGCAAGACAATTGGCTTGAGCGGTAAATATGATGAAATTTTGACAAAAGTTTGTGATGTAACAATTGCTGTACCTTCAGATAATACTCCTCGTATTCAAGAAATGCACATCTTAATTGGTCATACGATATGTCACTTAATTGATCAAAAATTCGATATTTAATTTAGGCTTAAAGCTGCCTTTAAAACGTCTGAAACTTCAATCTGCTTCATGCAATTATGATGCTTTAGAGGACAAGTTCTTTTCATACAAGGCTGGCATTCTAGGTTCTTTTTCACAATCGTATTTTTTTCATTCATCCATTGAGACGTTTCTTTATAATTAGTTGGACCAAATATTGCTACTGTTGGAATATTTAAAGCTGCAGCTAAATGCATTGGGCCACTATCCCCTGTAATAAATAAATCAAGCTTAGCAATATTATTACTAAGCTCAGTAATAGATGTTGTAGCTGCTAAATTTTGATAATTTTTAACTCCATTTTTTATCAGATATTTTTCAATATCTAAAGCAATATCCTTTTCATCGATTCCACCAAAAATAATAATATTATATTCACTAGAAAGATTAATTGCTACATCTGCAAATTTTTTAGGATACCAGCGCTTTGCACTTCCATAAGAGGCTCCTGGATTAATGCCTAATAACTTAATATTACTATCTTTTGTCTTTTTTTTAATATTTAAAAATAAACCTTTTGGGAAAGTATTAATTTGAAGACTCTCATTGACAAAATTATTATATTTTTCGACCTGATGCCCACTAATAAATTTATCTTTATTAAATTGATATTTTCTCTTAGATGATATCAATAATTTTATAAATCTTGAACGCAAAGAGCTCCTGAATGAAATAAACATGTCAAACTCACCAAAACTCTTGATAGTTTTATATAACTTATAATAATTTTTTTCTAAAATATAAGTTTTAGTAACTTTGGGATGATTTTTTAGAGCTTCAATTGCAATAATAGATCCTACTAAGGTAATTTCAGGATTATGAATAGTGTTTATCAAGTTTTCAATTGCTGGAGTAGCCATTACAGCATCACCAAGCCATGTTGGAATCTCAATAATGATTTTCATTTAACCAACTTGAAATGCTTCTTACTTAAATCTATTCTCAAAAACCTCTCAATTAGGATCATTATTCGATGTTTTTTTTGCTTTAGAGATAGCTTATAAGCTGGATCAGTATTATATAATCCAATACTTAGAGGAAGCCAATCTTCTACAATTTTTGGGTGCGTTCCTTTAAATTCCTCAATAATTGATGAATCCATTTGAGAATAATCTATTAATACTGGCTCTCTCCCCCAGTATTTCTGAACTTTACTACTTTTTAAATTCATTTTTTGCTCACTTCGAACCCATCCATAATGGAAACAAGTAACTCCTATTTTTTTTGCTCTAGGATACCTGCCTTTTTTATTAGAGTCTAAAACAAGCCAAAAAAGACCGTCTGGAGCATAAGATCTAATTGAATTTTTTATAATTCTAGCTTCTGAGCGATACCACCCAGGTGAATTAAGAACACTATTAGTATTGCCATAAAAATGTTTAAAATCTAAAACAAGTGCCTCTACATTAGGATCATGCAAATGTTTTTCCATAGATTTTCTTATCTTAAGTAAATCTTTCTCATGATAGACTTCATCACCCTCAATATAAAAAGCCCAATCACCTGTACAATTAAATTGAGCAATCATTTTTTGCTGGCCATACACATAGCCTCTATACTTCATCTCATCATTCCATTTAGATTCAATAATACGAACTTTTTTATCTTTTATAGAATTGATTATTTCTAAAGTATCATCTTCACTCTCGCCTACATTAATAATAAACTCATCAACTATTGGAAGAATAGATTGTATTGATTGTAAAAAAGGATAGCCAAGAATTTGACCATTCTTAATAAATGTAAATGCACTAACTTTCATTTTTTCCTATTGAATTAATTCCATCCTCACACCAATAAAATTCCTTATTAATTGCATCTTCTAACATTTCATTATTCTTTTCTAAAGAAATCCTAGAATTTTCATTGTGCCATAAGTGAAATTGAATTGCATTAAAACGAACATTTTTTCTTTTAACTCCACTATTAATTAGACGAATAGCAAACTCACTATCCTCCCTTCCCCAGCCCTCAAATTGGTTATTAAACCCATTTATATATAAACAATCTTTCCTATAAAAAGCTAGATTACATGACCTAACTCCACGCAAATGGTTTTTTTTATTTGAAAATATTGAAGAAAGTAACTTTGAATGAATCGAGTTTTTTCTATTCTTTAGTCCAAATGTGAAAAAAGAAAAATTAACTATTCTTTTATCAAGAGCGATTTTTGTTTGTATTTCAGATAATAAAACCCTTGTCCCTTGAACATAAAATCCAAGCTCAGAAGCAGCAATATGATCTTGTATGAATTTTGGATGAAGGATCATATCGCCATCAATCAAAATAATATAGTCACCAGACGACTCTAATATTGCTTTATTTCTTGATCTAGCAGCTCTAAAGCCCTTATCTTCTTGCCATGAGTGAATGATATTTAAATCAGAATTTTTAATAATATTAGTAATTAAATCTTTTGTTTCTTTATCACTCCCATCATCAGCAATAATAACTTCATTGGGACAAATAGTTTGAAGCTCTACACTTGCCATTACTAGCAATAAAGATTCTGGCCAATTATAAGTAGTGATAATTAGAGTAAGTTTCATTAGCTACTGAGTTATTAGATAAAATAAGAAGAAATTATAATTCATTTATTCTCTTAAAGCCTTACATGGAATATTAGATAATATTTCTTATTTTACTTACTATATGAAAATTTCTGTTTATATTATTGCCTTTAATGAAGTTGACAAAATCAGCGATTGCATTAATAGCGTTCTATGGGCTGATGAAATAGTAGTGGCAGACTCAAATAGTACTGACGGAACTAGCGAAATAGCTATGGAGTTAGGAGCAAAAATTGTACATATACCATTTAATGGTTATGGTGATTTAAGAAATCAAGCAATTACTCACTGTAATGGTGACTGGATTTTTAGCCTTGATTCAGATGAAAGATGCACAATTGAAGTGCGTGATGAAATTACTAAACTAATTAATAATGCCCCACTAGATATTTATAGAGTCCCGAGAAAGAATTTTTTTATGGGGAAATGGATTAAGCATTCTGGCTGGTATCCAAACTTTAGACAGCCTCAACTTTTTAAAAGGGGAAAAATGTCCTATACTATGGAATCAGTTCATGAGGGCTTTGTAAATAATAGTGATAAAGAAATTGGAACTCTCAAAAATACTATTTGGCAATTCCCGTTTAAAAATACTGAGGAGTTAATTAATAAAGCTAATCGATACTCGACGCTAGGCGTAGAAAAATTACAAAAAAAAGGCACAAGAGGGACTGTTTCCAAAGCATTTATTCATGGACTTTGGTCTTTTATAAAGCATTATATATTTAAACTAGGATTCTTAGATGGTGGGCCAGGACTTGTAATCGCTTTTGGTAATTTTGAAGGCACTTTTTATAGATATATTAAGCTTACAGAAACTCAAAAAAATTGGCGTGCGCCACACATAGATCCTATTCAAAAATCTAAAAAATTAAATCACTAATAATTCTAGAAGAAAATTATTAACTAATCGATATAGCAAAGCCCATTTAAATATTATGAATGCCTTCTATCCTCATAATTAGTTAATATCTTAGCCAAAAAAAGATGTGGTAATGTATGGTGAGTAACTGGAATTCTAGGCAACTCAAGTTTTTTTGAATCTATTTTCGCCCTACCTCGAATCATAGTGGTAGCAGATTTAAAGCCAGCATTTTTTACTAATTCAATAGTGGACTCATCAAACCGACCGAACGGATAACAAAAGTCATCAATTGATATTTTAAATTTTTTTTCTAAATCAGTTTTGCAATTCCTTACCTCATCCATTGCAATGCTATGATTAATTTTTGTAAGATCAGGATGAGTTTGAGAGTGAGCACCGATATCCATACCTAGGTTCAACCATTTCTGAATCTCCTTATCAGACATCAATTGTCTTTGAGTAATATTTTGTTCAAGATCCCAAGTGTTGGAAGAGCCAATATTTTGACTGACAATATAGCATGTCGCACTAAAATTATATTTCTTTAGGATTGGCCCTGCATTAATTAGGTTATTTTGATAACCATCGTCAAATGTTATACCTACAACTTTTCCATAGCTATCACCATCTAAATACGGCTTAAGATCCTTTAAACTTAGGCCCTTATAACCTAATATTTTTAACATCCACATTTGAAATTTAAATCTTCTTGGAGGAACATGAAGACTTCGCATCACTGTAGTTTTTGGCATAGACTCAATACTATGATACATCAAAATTGGGATATTAATATTTGCCATTAGTAATTAAATAATCTTTTTGAACGTTGTTTAAAAATTGTAAATATTGATCTTTTAATTTTGACATTTTGAGCTAATATTATTTGCTCATCAAAATTTAAACATTTATTTTTAAGAAAAAAGTTTGATAATATTTTTCTCGCATGCTCTTTCTTTCTTGAGGTTGAATATAAGCTAACAAAGTCTTTGCCTTCAACTATGCTATATTTTCTTAGTAAACTCTCAGACAATGCAAATGGTTCAATTGTATGGGATGGAACTAAATCAAAAAATTTGAGCATAAGTTTATCAGCCCAATCTAAACTAGGGCGCATATTAACCATAATACCGACCATTAAAGAACCCCACAAAGCTGAATTTTTTGATAATTCATAAAACTCACCATGAATTTCAATTTGCTTTCCCTCTAAATATTTAACATATACATCGAACCTTTTTCTTTTATATATTAAACCTTCATTGAGATAAAAAAGAGCTTGATTTGGCTGAATTAAATCAAAAAGCGGTAAAGGGGATTTATGAAAATATGTATCAGTATCAAAAAATAAAATTTTATCTGAATCTTTCAAATTTAACTTATCCATTACAAATGCTAGTCCACGATTTTTTATACGGAAATGGTATTGACCATTTAAGGACCATTCATTTTTTTGCTCTTTACTCATCAACAAGGTTTTAATTGGGTAGCCTGAAAATGCCTCAGTTTTTTCGGTCAACACAACTACCTCAATTTGACTTCTATCTAATATCCAATGCATAAAAGTCAAGAAACTAAATATAGCGCCATCATAATATGCTTGGTCTTCGCCATAAACTATGTACAAAAGAATCTTTCTCATTAATTCCTCATATTTTAATTTTTATAAACCATTTTTCTACTTCATTAAATATTTCTTTTGGATCGATATCATAAATCAATTCATTCTTACCATGATTACTGCCACAACCAACTTTTCCACAAACCTTACAAGGTATAGAATTTTGAAAAATTGTTATATTATCATAGCTTTGTAATGGTTCATTACTCTTTGTTGCTTTATGGAGGGTATTTGACCATGGGGACCACATACTTAGCTTTGTTGGTCCAAATATAGCAAAAATACGTTTGTTTTGAGATGCAGCAATGTGCATATTAAGAGTATCCATCCCAATATAACCTAATGATAATTTACTCAAAGCAAAAAATTCTTCAATTGAAGTTTGTCCAATAAAATCATGTATATTAGGCAGAGATGGCAATATTTTTTTAATTTCCATATCAATCAAATTACTACTTCCAGTAACTAGAATTGGAACTCCCAATTTACTTAGATTCTTTAAAAGCTTATCTCTTAATTTTTTAGGGTAAATCTTGTATTCATATTGAGCAGAAGGATGGAATATTATAAAATTAGTAACCATTATGGAGTCTAGTCTTGATTTAATATTTAAAAAAGTTCTAGTAGAGGCTTCAATTTCAAAATGAATATTTTTATAATTAATATTTAACAAACTTAGCGACTTAAGATTATTTTCTAAGATATGTTTAGTATCATCAAAATAGTAATAATGAGTTAAAAATATTTTTTTCCACCACGATTTACTTTTATTAATTTCAACAGCACTAATTGATTTTTTTCCAGCAATTAATGCATAAATAACACTTCTATCACTTGCCGTGAGATTAATACTTAAATCGTACTTCTTATATAAATCTAATACAATATCTTTTTCCTGCCTCCATCTTGCTTTTCTTTTTTTTGAATATGAAAAAGTATAAATATTTCTTATAAAAGGAAAGAGTTCAGCAATTGAGATCGTATCATCATTTATAAGAAGGTCAATTTGAGGCTCTTCATAGTTCTCATAAAGAGCCTTTATAAGAGAAGAGCTTAAAAATACATCTCCATTCGATCTTTGAATTATTATTAGTATTTGTTTAGTGCTGTTCAAAATCTTTATACAAAAATGAACTAAAAAATATAAATAATAAGGTAGTAAAGTGTCCTAATAGATACGAGTCACTAAGCATTAAAACTAAAAACATTAAAGGCAAAGTAAGACCAGCATCTCGAATAAATTTACTTGAAGAGTTAAATGAAATCTTTATTTGGTAATAAAAAATACTTAGCATACTCAAAGTCCCTACCAAACCTAATTGAACTAAAAGCAAGATATACATGTTATGAGGATTAGTAGTACTTTTCATTTTTGGTGAGTTGATTTGATGAATAATATTGTATTCGTTTGGAAAATCACCAGTTCCAACCCCAATTATTGGATTTTTTTTAATAATTTCAAATGAATTTATTGCAAAATTAATTCTCGAACCAACAGAAGTATTAATTGCAGCATCTTTTAATTCAGAGTAATTAGAAATATTATTTAATGCAAGATTAACCCTTTCTTGAAAAAGATGGCTTGTTTGATAAGCAGTAAAGAATATTCCTGGAATAAAAATAAAAATTGCTATAAACGCTTTAATTCTTTGCTTGTCTAAAATCTGAAAAATTAGGATTGATAGCATTAAGAAAAAAGCTACTTGGCCTGCACGTCCACCAGTTATAAACATATTTACTGACATGGTAATTGCAAAAAATCCATATAAATACATTTTTAAATTTGCTATTTTTTTATTAAAAAATAATTCATGGAGTACTAAGTATATTGCAAAAGCTAAGATCGGATTATAGGAAACATGGCTCATAAATGGCGTAGGGTTTGTATGAGTTGCATTTTTAAATTCCCCTATAAACTCAAACCAAACTAAGTAGGAAAAAATCTCAGTAATTGAAATTGCAAGTAAGAATGCAGCTATATATTTACCAATATAATCTTTTTTCACAATCGTATAAAGAATTGGTAGAAGTAAAACAAAATACCACATTTTATGAACAATATGAAGGCCCCAGCTCAAATCTTCTGTCCATATCAACCCAATAATATGTAAGAAAAAAAATAAGATTGAAGCTATTAGTAATTTACTTTTAATAATCTGGGAAAATTTTGATCTATAATCTCCAGAGATTATCCAAAGAATACATATAATTACTATAACTAAATTACCCCCAAAAACAGTTAAAGGAAGTAAAAATGCGAGAGTTACTAATAAAAACTGATATGTTTTATCTAGATTAAAGCCTTCTAACATCAGAATCCTTTACAATTAATATAAAAATTATTATTTAAATTATACTTGCCTTATTTTATGTCTAATAAAACTATTTTTTTTGATCGAGATGGTGTAATTAATAAAGAGATAAACTATTTACATAAAATAGAAGACTTCCAATTCATTAATGGTGTTTTCGAGACTTGTAAGTATCTAATAAATTTAGATTATAAAATTATTATAATTACAAATCAATCTGGTATTGAGCGAGGATATTACACTGAGTATGATTTTGAAGTTATCACTAAATGGATGATAAATCAATTTAAAAAAAATCAGATCGATATATTAGATATTTTCCATTGTCCTCATTCACCTGAATCAAAATGTAATTGTAGGAAGCCAATGCCTGGAATGTTTAATGAAGCAAAAAAAAAATACAATATAGATATGAGTAAATCATGGCTTATTGGTGATAAAGAAGTTGACATTATGGCTGCGAATAGCTCAGGAGTATTTCAGACTATTCTTGTTAAAAGTGGCCATAAAATTAATGAAGCAAACTCTAATGCCAAATATATTCTAGATTCAATTAGCCAAGCAAGTCAAGTGATTACTAATTAAGTTTGGTTATTTTTTGCCTAGTAATTCTTGAGAAACCTTTACTATTTCTTGGACATTGATTTCTTTTATTGAAAAATCATTTCTATCTATCTTTAAAGGATTTACTTTGGATTTTGACTCAATGACTCTGTTAATTTTTGTAGTGTAAGTATTTCTATATCCTGGAGTAGGTCCAAATAAGGTAATTGAAGCAACATTCAGTGCCCAAGCTATATGAGTGGGGCCAGTATCTGGGCCTATTACTAAATCAGCCTGTGAAATTAATGATACTAGTGAACCTATAGATAACTTTTCGCATACATTTAAACTTGGATCTTTAGATTTTAATTCATCTGCCATTATTTTTTCATTTGAATCTCCCCAAATGATAAGATAATTTGCATCTAATAATTCTGTCAATTTTGCAAACCCTTCAACTGGATAACGTTTTGATGAATGAGATGCTCCTAATATTAATATAATATTTTTCTTTAAATTAGAGAAACTTGAAGTTAAGTTTTTATGACTTGGAAATAAAAAGGGTAATTTATGAGTAATTTCCTCACTATCAAATGGCAAATCTAAAGCAAATTTTATGAGTTCAAAATTTCGTTTAATAATATTTTCATCATAACTATACTTGAAAGTTTGATTATAAAAAATTGAAGCTACTCTCTCTCTTATTGAATTTTTATCAAATCCTAAGGTTATAGGTGAAGGTATCAATCGAGCAACTATTGCAGACTTAATGAGCCCCTGCATATCAATCACTAAGTCATATTTACCAAAAGTGTGTAGTCTTCTTAACTCATTAAAAAATATAAAAATTGATTTCTTCTGTTTAGCTTTTTTAATATTAACAACATGTACCTTGTTAACATCTGGATGAGACTCTAACAAATCTTTATAGCCCTCTTCTACCACCCAATCAATCTTAATATCTTGGAAATGCCTCTTTATAAACTGTAAAACAATCATCGAGTGAATGATATCGCCTAATGCGGAAAGTTTAACTATAGCTATCTTCATGAAAACTATTTTACAACGTCATTCACTTTCCAAGCGCTGCTTATTAAATTATGCTTTTAATGATATAATTTACATTGCTATAATTACCATGATAATTAATCCAGATGCATTCTCAAAATAAAGAAAAAAAATCTACTAATTTCATACGAAATGTTATAGATGAAGATATTTCGTCTGGAAAACATGCTAGTATTAAAACTCGTTTTCCGCCTGAACCTAATGGGTATCTTCATATTGGTCATGCAAAATCCATTTGTCTCAACTTTGGCACAGCAAAAGATTATGATGGTTATTGCAACTTAAGATTTGATGACACAAATCCCTCTAAAGAAGATATTGAATATGTTAATTCTATCAAAAAAGATGTTGCATGGCTGGGATTTGATTGGGATGGTGAAGTTAAATTTAGCTCAAGTTACTTTGATAAGTTTTATCAATATGCTGAAGAATTAATCTCTAAAGGCTTATCATATGTTTGCTTTTTAAGCGCCGAAGAAACACGTATATTTCGCGGGACTCTTAAAAAGCCTGGAAAAAATAGTCCTTATCGTGAAACAAGTATTGAGGACAATTTAAATCTTTTTAGAAAAATGAAAGCAGGTGGTTTTAAGGAAGGTGAATGTGTGCTGAGGGCCAAAATCGACATGGCTTCTAGTTTCATGTGTAAGCGTGATCCAACTCTGTATCGTATTCGATTTGAAAAACACCATCAAACAAATAATGATTGGTGCATATATCCAATGTATGATTTCGCGCATTGTCTTAGTGATGCTATTGAAAGTGTTACCCATTCATTATGTACTCTAGAGTTCCAAGATAATCGAAGAATTTACGATTGGATTTTAGAAAATTTAACCGATTTCAATTTATCGTATCGGCCTCATCAATATGAATTTTCTCGCTTAAATCTCGAGTATGCTACCACGTCTAAAAGAAAATTAAAACTCTTGGTAGATAATAATCATGTCAATAGTTGGAATGATCCTAGAATGCCTACTATTTCAGGCCTTCGCAGAAGAGGATTTACTCCAGCCTCTATAAGGGATTTTTGTGAACGAGTTGGGGTCTCAAAAGTAAATAGCATAACTGCTATTTCAATTTTAGAATCATCAATTAGAGATGACTTAAATAACTCTGCTTTGCGAGCAATGGCAGTAATTAATCCCATTAAATTAGTTATTGAAAATTACCCTGAAGGCAAACTTGAATCGCTTCAAGCACCAAATCATCCTCAAAAGAAAGAAATGGGGACCAGAGAAATCTTTTTTAGTCGTGAAATATACATTGATAAAGAAGATTTTTTAGAAGTTGCGCCAAACAATAAGTATAAACGCCTAGCAATAAATAAAGAGGTGCGCTTAAGAAATTCTTACGTAATTAAAGCTACTCATTTTGATAGTGACAAAGATGGTAATGTAAAAACTGTCTTCTGTACTTATGATCCATATACTTTAGGTAAAAATCCATCGGATGGAAGAAAAGTGAAGGGTGTTATTCATTTTGTTGAATCGACCAAAGCTATTAGCGCCGAATTTAGAATATATGATCGCCTTTTTTTAGATTCAAACCCAGCCAAATTTGACGATCTATCTTCGACACTTAACCCCAACTCTCTTGAGATTAAATATGGCTTTGTGGAGCTCAATTTATCACAAGCAAAACCTGAGATGGCGTACCAGTTTGAGAGAGAGGGTTATTTTTGCAAAGATAGTGAATCTGCTGGACTAGTATTTAATAAAACAGTCGGCCTTAGAGATACCTGGAATCAATAATCTATTTTTTGAAGCCAAGCATTTACATGCTTTATTTCAGAGTGCTTCGTTGTATCAATCTGAAGAGGCGTAACAGAAACAAAGTTATTAGAAATTGCATGGAAATCTGTACCCTCTGAATTATCAGCCTCTTTACCATTTTCACCAATCCAATAAAGAGATCTATCCTCTTTATCCTTAATACTTGGTTCAGATTTATGCCTACTTCCCAGGCAAGTACTCTTAATACCTTGGATTTCACTAAAAGGAATATCTGGAACATTCACATTAATAATGGTGTTGTAAGATAGTGCAGATTTATCAATTTGGGTAACTAGTATCTTAGCAATTTTTCCCGCTGTCTCGAAGTGATTACACTCCCAACTAGCAAGGGACATTGCAATTGATGGAAGCCCTAGAAATCTTCCCTCTATAGCACCGGCAACTGTTCCAGAGTAGATGGTATCGTCCCCCAGATTTGCCCCAAAATTAATACCAGTTACCACTAAATCAATTGACTCCTTTATGAAGCCACACAATGCCAAATGAACACAATCAGTAGGCGTTGCATCGATTGCATAAATATTTTTCTCAATTTGAATTGGTTTTAATGGCATTCCAAGAGTTAATGAGCTACTTGCTGCAGACTTATTCTCACTTGGAGCAACAACTATTACTTCTGCAATTTCACTCAGAGATTTTGTAAGCTGTTTGATGCCCTTAGCCTGGTAGCCATCATCATTACTTATAAGAATTCTCATTAACTTATTGTTAAGGCAATCTTATCTTTAATAACACCTACTTTAACAGTTCCTCCAGAGCTTAACTTACCAAAAAGAAGCTCATCAGCAAGAGGTTTACGCACCTCTCTTTCAATTAATCTCATCATTGGACGGGCACCCATCATAGAGTCATAGCCATTTTCTGCAAACCATTTTCGAGCTGCATCAGAAACAATCAATGAAACATTCTTTTTTTCAAGAACATCTTCAAGCTCAAAAAGAAATTTATTGACTACATAAACAACAATCTCTTCATTAAGTTTATTAAAGTAAATAATTTCTGAAAGGCGGTTTCTGAATTCTGGTGTAAATATCTTTTTAAGCTCACCCTCATAATCAAGGGAATGATCTTGCTCATTAAATCCTATGGAGGCTCTTTGAACATTTTGAGCTCCAACATTAGAAGTCATAACAAGTATTACATTACTAAAGTCAACTTCGCGGCCATTAGCATCAGTAAGTTTTCCATGGTCCATGACTTGTAATAGGATATTGAAAATATCAGGATGAGCTTTTTCCATCTCATCCAATAAAAGAACCGCATAAGGATTGCTGTTTACTGCCTCAGTTAATAGACCTCCTTCGTCATAACCTATATATCCTGGAGGAGAACCTATAAGTTTAGAAATAGCATGCCTCTCCATATATTCAGACATATCAAATCTCAATAATTTGACGCCCATAATCCTTGAGAGCTGTTTACAAATTTCAGTTTTACCAACTCCTGTAGGGCCAGCAAATAAAAAAGAACCCATTGGCTGTTCAACTGGAGAAAGCCCAGAACGAGAAAGTTTTATAGCAGTTGATAAAGACTCAACAGCATTATCTTGGCCAAATACACCAAGCTTAAGATCACTCTCTAGGCTTTTAAGTAAAGATTTATCATCACTAGTAACTTGGCGAGAAGGAATGCGGGCTAACTTAGCGACAATGTTTTCTATATCAGGCACACCAATGTTAACTTTACGCTTTGATTTAGGAAGTATTTGCTGAAGAGCACCAACCTCATCAATAACGTCTATAGCCTTATCAGGAAGGCGTCTATCACCTATATGTCGATGCGTTAACTCTACTGCTGAAACTAGAGCTGCAGCTGAATATTTAACCTTATGGTGTGATTGATAATATTTTTTTAGGCCGTGAAGAATTTTGATTGTATCTTCAACTGAAGGCTCCTCAATATCTACTTTTTGAAAACGCCTTGTGAGTGCATGATCTTTTTCAAAAATCTTTCGGTATTCATCATATGTTGTAGAACCTATGCATTTAAGTGACCCATCTGCAAGGGCTGGCTTAAGAAGGTTAGATGCATCCAAAGATCCGCCAGAAACACTTCCTGCACCAATTAAGGTATGGATTTCATCAATAAAAAGCACTGAATTCTTATCTTTTTCTAAATCAGTAAGAACTGATTTTAATCGCTTTTCAAAATCACCCCTATACTTTGTGCCAGCAATTAGTACACCAACATCAAGAGAATATATTGTTGTTGTTTTTAGAATTTCAGGAACCTGTCCGTCTACAATCCTCTTAGCTAGGCCTTGAGCAATTGCAGTCTTACCAACACCAGCCTGACCAACAAGTAATGGGTTATTTTTACGCCGTCTTGATAAAATTTGTACAGTTCTAAGAACTTCTTCCTCCCTACCAAGAAGAGGATCAATTTCACCAAGTCTGGCTTTTTCACACAAATTAGTTGTAAAAGATTCAAGAGAAGACGGCTTAGCATGCTTGTCACCTTCAACTTTTTTTGTTTCTTCAACTGGATTATCAGCTAGATGGGAAGAAATCCCCTCCATAACATCTAATCTGGAAATATTATTTAATTTCAGCATGTAGACAGCATGTGATTCTTTTTCAGAAAAAATACTGACAAAAACATTCATTGCGTTAACAGAATTTTTTTGAGCAGACTGCGCCTGATAAACACTTCTTTGAAGAACTCTTTGAAATCCCACTGTTGGAACGATATCTATTTCAGCATCTTCAGAAATAATAGGAGTGTGTGAGTCAATATATTGATCAAGTTCAGCGCGAAGTTCATCGACATTAACTCGCTTACCTCGAAGAAATGCAATAACTTCATCCATATTAAGAAGGGCTAGCAATAAATGCTCTACCGTTACAAACTCAAGACGGCGATTTCTAGCCTCAGTCATCACCATATTAATTTCTTGCTGCAATCCTTGTTCAATCATAAAATACTGTTTTTATTATTAACTTAATTAATGTTTAATTTTAACATCACTATAGGTAATTTGAATCAAAATAAAATTCAAATTAATCTTAAGTAAATGGTTAGAGAGATCTCAATTTACTTTCAAAATCTTCCCTATTATGATAGCCACCACAAAGTTGGCGATAGCCTGTCAAAGATGAACGGGCATGAAGAAGCCGCCAATTATCAAACGTTAATACTTTTCCAGGATCCAACATAAACTCAAATTGTCGACTTGAGTCATTTGCTAGATTATGAAATATTTTATAAGCATCATAAAACTTAACCATTAGATCATTTTCCAACCTAAAAGGAGCTCGGTCATGATTATTAAAGCTTACTTGAATAACTTCACCATTATCATTGACCCGAAATAAAGGCCGGTAAGCTTCTAAATAAGTATCTGGCTTGATATAGCGCCCAGGAATATTAACATTACATAGAATATTAAATGCATCAGGATACTCATTTCTCATCTTTTCTGCAATTGCAAGGCCATCAATTAATTGATTTTCACCGCCAATAGAATCTCTTTTTATGCAGTGCAAAGTTTGAAGTCCTGGCGCATCATTTACATATGTTCCATCTGTATGTGGCTCAATAGCTAGTGATGTAAAAGCAGTATCATCAGGATTTTCAAGCTTATTATCCCAAACAGAAAAGCCCCCAAAAATAGAGTTTCTAATATAAGCCATTCTCTCCATAAGTTCTTTTGTTGCCTCTGGAGTTTCAGGAGTTTCTATTACTAGAGCAAAGCCAACTCTTTGAATATGATTTAACCAAGCTTTTATTCCTCCATCACTCATAAGCTCCTGATAATTTATTTCAGGGAAGTCTTTAATTTCATTTGGAGAATTCCATACATTGGTCAAATTCAGCGCGTATGGTTGAGGAAGGCTTGGAACTGACATAGTTTGAAGTAATGCAAAAGAAAGACTACTTTCAGATTTATCACTCCACTTAATAAAAATACTTTCAGAAGAGCTATCAAGCCATATCTCGTTAACATTATTATCTAGTATCTCACTAAATGAATCAATCTGTCGCTGCTTAGTATCTGGGTGCAAGTCTTCTTTATTTTCACTATGATCTCTAAGCCAAAACCAGGGATAGCAACTTAAGGAATCATCACTCCAAAAAATATTTAAACCTTTATCTAATGATTCAATAGATTTAATTAACATTTTTCTTCCTTTTTTAATTTTTTATAGTTATAAAATTTTAACATCTCAAAAGGTATTAAATTAAAAAAAAATTATCCACCTAACTCTCTTAAAACAGCCATCAATGGCTGGTGATTTTCTCGAGAATAGCTTATAACTTGCTTAACTTTTGTTTGCGCAACATCATAAGAATATGATCCACATATTGCTTCTCCATCTATATGAATCTTAAGCATAATTTCTTCAGCAGCTGAAAATTCTTTATTGAAGAACCTTCTCAACACATCAACAACAAACTCCATAGAGGTATAGTCATCATTTAATAAAATTACTTCAAATCTATTAGGAATTTTAAGATTTTCCTTGGAGATATTTAATTCTAGTTGACTCATAAAATTATCCCATTGACTTTTGTATTAAAAAAACCATAGAAATAAATATAATAATAATAGAAGGCATAATAGAACTAAATAATGGATTAAATTCAAAACTTAGTGCTATTGCAGCATTAACTCTAGATAATAACTCAAATGAAAGTCCAAGAGCAGCTCCAAAAAATATCTTTCTACCTAATGTTATATCTCTTGGAGAGCCAAAAATAAAAAGCATAGCCATCAAAATCATTGCAATTAAAGTTAAAGGACTAACAAGTCTTTTATATAACTCTAACTCAAATATTTCAGCCCTTAGTTGGTTATCAGATAAAAATTTGACTTGCTTAATAATAGTCAAAGTTGATAGATCTCTAGGTTCTTTTTCTAAGCTATCAATTAACACTTGATCAAATGCAACTGTCTTATCATATAAGTTTCGTTCTTTTAAGGAAATATTTTCAAATTTATTGGCTTCATTGATAGAAAAAATATCGGCATTAAACATCTTTAGAGAGTTTTCATCAAAATTAGCATTTTCTGACTTAATAACTCTTTCAATCTTATTAGACGAATTAATTTCAATAATAGTAATACCAGTAAATAACTCACCATTAACATTGGTATTAACATTAATAAAGTTATTACCATCTCTAATCCAAAATCCCTCTTGGTTATTACTTAGACTATTTTGACCAAGTGCACTAGCCCTTTCACTTTCAGCATAATTAATTAACATTGGCGCCAAAAATTCACCAATTGTGATTATAAAGATTATAAAAATAAGAGCATTTTTTAAAACTAGCCATGTAATTCTCAATACTGAGATACCACACACACGAAAAATAATAAGTTGGCCAGTTGTTGCTAAGTGGCCTATTCCAAGAACACAGCCAAGCAAAATTATAGGCGAGGCCTGTCTGTATGTCACATCTGGAATCTGGAGTAATATATATTTTACTGCCTCTAAAATTGTATAGTCAACATTACCCACACTATCTAACTCAGTTAAAAAATTGAAAAAACTATACACACTAAGCCAAACTAAAAGAACTATAAATGTATAGGTCAAAAGTGTTTTAGCAATATAACGGTCTCTAATTTTCATTAAAATATAGAATATTAATAACTGATTTTTAAAAGCATATTTTTTATGGCTAACTTACAACAACGTAAAATCTTGATAATTGATTTTGGATCACAATATACCCAACTCATTGCAAGAAGAGTCAGAGAAATAGGTGTTTACTGCGAATTAGTCCCATATGATATCAACCCCCATTTTATTGAAAAATTTAACCCTAGTGGAATTATTCTCTCGGGTGGCCCCGACACAGTCGGCAAAATTGATTCAGCAAGAGCCCCTAATATTGTATTTGACTTAAATATACCAATTCTTGGAATTTGTTATGGCATGCAGACTATGGCAGTCCAGCTTGGAGGAGAGGCCAGATTCGCTAATAAAGCAGAATTTGGTTTTGCGAAGGTTCGGCCCAGGAACCATTCCAAACTTTTAACCAATATTAACGATGATATAAATTCGGAAGGCCATGACCTTCTGGACGTTTGGATGAGTCATGGGATAGAAGTTACAAAATTACCAGAAGATTTCGAGTTAATTGCATCAACTGATAATTGCCCTATTGCTGGCTTTGCAAATAACAACAAAAACTACTTTGGACTTCAATTTCATCCTGAGGTAACCCATACAAAGCAAGGAGCTCAAATTCTAGAGCGATTTATTTTAACTATTTGTCAATGTGAAAAAAAATGGACAACAGATAATATTATTGATGATTTGTTGGAAAAAATAAAATCTCAAGTTGGTGATAAAAAAGTTCTATTAGGACTTTCTGGAGGTGTAGATTCATCTGTCGTTGCAATGCTTCTCGATAAGGCTATCGGTGACCAGTTGACTTGTGTTTTTGTAGATAATGGCTTATTAAGGCTCAATGAGGGTGATGAAGTCATGAAAACTTTTGCTCAGAATCTTGGCGTCAAGGTTGTCCGAGCTAATGCACAAGAATATTTCTATAATCAACTCTCTGATGAAAATGACCCAGAAATAAAAAGAAAAATTATAGGGAGAGCCTTTATTGAAATCTTTAATCAGGAATCGCAAAAACTTAATGACATTAAATTTCTAGCTCAAGGCACTATTTATCCTGATGTAATTGAATCAGCTGGAGCTTCATCAGGTAAAGCGAAAGTTATTAAATCTCATCATAATGTTGGTGGATTGCCGGATGATATGCATTTTGAACTTATTGAGCCACTTAAAGAGTTATTTAAGGATGAAGTGAGACAAATTGGAGTAAGACTTGGACTTCCAAAAAAAATGCTATATCGCCATCCATTTCCAGGGCCTGGTCTTGGCGTTAGAATTCTTGGTCAGGTTAAAAAAGAATACGCTGATATCTTAAGAAGGGCAGATCATATTTTCATGGAAGAGCTTAACAATCAAGGCTTGTATGACAAGGTTGATCAGGCCTTTGCAGTATTTCTTCCAGTTAAGTCAGTTGGAGTTACTGGAGATGAAAGAAGGTATGACTTTGTTATAGCTCTTCGCGCTGTTGAGACTGTGGATTTTATGACTGCACGCTGGGCAAGACTTCCATATGACTTCTTAGACCACGTCTCTAATCGCATCATGAATGAAATTTCACGAGTCTCGAGAGTAGTGTACGATA